>Ga0247611_10003878_pt1 | contig 21532 bp, 18 predicted proteins | sample 177DNAGHGhighgp2_FD_192422 | JGI IMG/M metagenome (GOLD analysis project Ga0247611, IMG submission 192422) | Sheep rumen microbial communities from Palmerston North, Manawatu-Wanganui, New Zealand - 1770 DNA GHGhigh gp2 | ecosystem: Host-associated > Mammals > Digestive system > Stomach > Rumen... | reverse complement strand
TAGGCAGCCATGGACGGGCTAGGCATCCATGGACGGGCTAGGACGTGCCTAGGACGGGCTAGACGGGCTAGGGTGGGCTAGTTGCTATTATTGTGGGACGTTATCAAAAGCACCACCCCCCCATAGATTGTTAAAAAATGTAAAAGTGGGGTGGGGGGGGGTATGGGGTGGGGTACTAGGTGGTACAAACAATTCATTTTTGAAAAAAAGAAAAAAACGATTTTAAGGCGATTTAAGGGCATCAAAAATTTGGGGTGGTATAGTTTATCGTTTTTGGTATTAGATGCGCTTAGAAAGCACGCTAGACCCCTTAAATCAAGTTTTATGGTTGTTGGTATGGTTGTAGAATTGTTTATTTTATGATTTTGTGTAAATTTCGGCATTAAAATTTGTGTTATTTGTGATATTGTTATTAATTTTGCAAGAAAAAAGTGAAATAGGATGGCTGACATACAGATTTTAGGTTTCATAAGGAACGTGAAGTATTTGCCTGATGGTTGTTTAGTGTTCATTGATGAATACAAGTCGGGGTATAGGCGCAATGATGGCACTGTTGTTGATGAAAAGTTTTTGTCATGGCGGTGTATATTTGCGAATTATTTCAAGAATTTCATCAGCAAGCATTTTGGCAATGGTATGTTGGTGCAGGTGAAGGGTGATGTTTTGCCTTATGCGATTGAGCGTGACAAGGTTATTGATGGTTACAGTGTAATGGGTCAAACAATCAACCGGGCTTCTTATCCCAAGAGTGGTGCTAGGGCGGAGATAAAGGCGGTGAAGGAGGGTGAGGAGTTTCTTTCCCGCAACAATGAGGTTCCTGATGTGGATGGTTACAACGAATCTGATTTTTAGTTTTTTTATTATCAACATAATAGTTTAATTTCAATTGCAATTGATTATGAGTAAGGAAATCGTTAAGGTTGATGGGAAAGATACTGTCGTTCCCAATCAAGCGGAGGAAAAGGTTGTTGTGACCAAGCATGATGAATTATCCAGTCGAAGTGTGTTGGAAAAGATGCGCAAGGCGGAGTTGGTTGATTTGGTCATTAGCACGGAGATGCGGTTAAACGAGCAGGTTGACACGGTTGCTTTGCGTGATGCCAAGATTGCTGGTCTTTTGTTCCGTATTGGCAAGTTGTCAAAGGAACGTGACGGGTTAAGTGAAAAGAACGCAAAGATGGAAAAGGACATTGCGCAGATGCGTGGTGAGGTCAACAAGTCCAAGCAGGCTAGTGCTGCCAACAAGGTATTGGCTGACAATCTACAGGCTGAGATTGAGCGTTTGAAAAGTGTGATTAGTGGCATGGACAAGAATTTGGATGCCATCACTAATGAGCGCAATGATTTGTTTGACAAGTTGCGTGCTATTGAGGAGAGTAAAAAGGCTGGTTTTTGGCACAGGATTTTCGGTTAGTCTTATACCCTTTGTTTTAGTTTTGTTATTATAAATTCAAAGCCGCTTGCCCATCTCGGGTTTGCGGCTTTTTTCTAACTTGATTCAAAACCCCTTAAATCAGATTATAAGAAAGAAAAACATCCAAATTAATTATTATTATGGTAGTAAGAAATTGTTGTTAATTGGGAGGTTGCAGGTTATGCAATCGTATAGTGCCGAGCATATAGTTTGATGTTGGGTTGCGGTGCAACTTTATCGTTGTCGGCTCGTACTTCTCCAAGCAAGCGCATTTCACTTCTTTGTTTGCGTATTGTGATTTCACCCAAAGTATGCCGCTTGTAAGGTAGTTGATGAAAGCATCGTGTTGTGTTGCCACGTCAATTGATGCGGATGAGTTGGCATATTTTTGGTGTACGATGAAAGTGATTGAGATATCCGAGTTTTTGTGTATCACAACTGGTTGTTGTGTTTGTTCGTCAATTGTTGTGACCATCACGTCTTCGACCTCTGAATCAGTCCATTGTGCCGTATATACGTTCACTGGCTCGCCTTTGTCGAAAAACCCAGTTATTGCAAGCACACGGACACCATTGACAAGCGTTGTAACGTCCTGCCAATTTTCTTGTTCGCTTTTTCTTACGAAATAAGTGTTTCTTAGTTCGTTGTTGATTGGGTTGCTCATAATCTAAGTTGTTTTCTGTGTACTTTGATTTTATCCGAAAGGCAATATTGCCCGATTTGCGTGACGCATTGGTCGCTGTATTCATAAACCGTTGCTGAACACGTCTTATCGGCTTCTTCAAACACGATTTCTGACGTGTCAAACAAGTAAATCCGTGCGTTGTTGAAGCCTTGCATGGAAATGTGCAGTGTGGTGTTGCAACCGACATAGAAAGTGACGCATCTTGAGGTTGGCATTTCGACAATCGGGTTGTCACACCACATAAAAGCGTTCACATCTGCTTGTTCGTTGATTGTGTCGTTGAAATCCACATACAATTGGTAGGTATAGCCTCCTTTTACTCCATCGGCATCATAGATAATCTGCTTGCCGTTGATATATTCGTTGAAATTGTCAAGGATATATCGTTTTGACAATCCTTCTCCATTCCAACAATATGTCATTAGGTGAGGGAGTGCTTGCTGACTTAGTGCCAACGTGATAAGTTTGCGCTTATCCGTACCAGCGGCTTGCCAATAGCCTTTGTACTCACCGCAAAGGCCATTGACAAGTGCCGATTTTCGGTATTTTAGAAGTTCATCCATCGTTTTGTTTTTGCAAAGATAGTGATTATTTTTACTAATCGTCTATTTCTACTTGATAATTCATCAAAGCATTGTAAACTTTTTCAGCAATTTTTCCATTATTGAAATATTCGGTAGCAATTTCTTTGATAATTTCTTCTTTCTTTGCCTTGTATGCGTTAAATGCGTCAACAGCGTTGTCAAAACAACCAATATTTACACGTTCACCTTTTTTTGAAGTATAAGCGAAATATTTTTGATTGTCCTTGCGAAAATGCACTCCTATTGGGCAATCACCACGCAACTTTTGTGTTTTTGTCAACAATGAATTGATTTCAATAGGCACAAAGCAGCAAGTTTGTGGTGAATAAAGTTTATTGCCTTTAACCAATATATCCTTGTCTAAGGCATATCCTTCAATGTAGTTCTCATCAAACCACTCTTTGAAATTTGAAAAACTTAGCCATTCTTCACAAACACAACAATCTTTGTATGTTTGATTTTTTTCTTTGAATTTTGTACCATAGCATCGTTTTAGCATTTGTTCCCAAGTGTGGTAAGATTGTATTTTGACTTTGTTGTACTTGATGTTGCCTTCATAATCATTCTTTCCTACACCACAAACTAATTTTGGTCTTTTTCGCACATTGCCAGTATTGCTTATTCTGCGTTTGATGTTTGCGCATATTGGGCAACCTTGACCGATTAAGTGATTCCACACTGATATATGAAACAAGCCATGTTCCTTGCAAATTACAGGGATTTGGGACTTGTTGTTTTTGTAGTTTACATCACTCACTTGACCATAGCAATACCTATCACCATGCACTTCACTAAATTCATGCAATAATTGCACTAAAGATTTTTTCTTTGCCATATTGTCTATACTTTTTGCGTCTATCAATTTGAAAGTGGAAAGGGCGATAGACTTACCCCTTGTCAATCGGTGGCCAAACCGACCTATCCACTTTGCAAATTTACTAAACATTTTTGAATTACACAAATTTTTAGTTTGCTAATTCAACACGCACTGCTAAACCGTTCGCATTCGACCAGCCTTGCAATATAGATTGGATTGACATCTGCACTTGATATGATTGTTGCAACTCGAAAAGAATCTGGGCATTGGTGGCTATGGTGACGTCACCTCCAAAGTTTACAAGTATATCCCTAATCTGAGTTAGTATGTCCGATTGGTAATATACTTGTTGAGATACAGAGTTCATGTACGCTTCAAGTGCTTCAGCTGTTGTTTCGCTAATATTAGTGATGCCTTGTTGTAGGGCGGAAAGTTGCGCTTCTCCTGCATTTTGGCCGAATTGCACACCAAAGGCTGCCATCCAAGCATCAAAACCTTCCTTAATGCTTGCCTTGCCAGCAGCAACTGTTTCTTGCAACTCTGCAATATCTTCAGGTGTGGGTGTGATTGCCATTTTGTATGCGTCTTGCAATCGCTTAACATTTTCTTCCCATTCATTGATTTGTTGTTGCAATGAATCTGTCATGCCAAATTCATTCGCAAAGTCATACAATCCTTGAAGAACGCTTTGTGCATAACTCAAAGAGTCTGCAATACCACTTGCATTTTCTACTTTTCTTGCTTTAATTTGGTCAAAAATACCTTGAATAAAATCACCGATAAGTCGTGATACGATTGTTTTGGCAATCATGTTGTCAATCATATCCTCAAATGAATCTTCAAATACTTTCATGTAATCTTCGCCTGATTTAAATGCTTCAATCATTGACTTTACGACATTTTCTGCTGCATCGCTTACGGATGAAATGCCCAACATATCGGTTACGATGCTATTTATTGCATCGTGGATTTCATTTTTTAAGTCAATAATTTGACCTTCAAGGCTAATAATAGCGTCTTCGTCTTTGTGTTTGCTTTTTCTTGATTTTTCAAGCCTCAATTGATTTTCAAGTTGTTCTAGTTGCAACTTTTTGTTGTAAATCATCGCTTGTTGTGCGCCATACTTTGCATCACCGTATGCTTCCTCCATTGCGTGTTGCAAGTCTTTGTATTGGTTTTCCAATTTTTTGACTTGTCGTTGTGAGTATTCTATTTGGTCATTGATGTCTTCGTTGCCATCAAACCATCTGATAAGCATTTCTGTTATACCAAGAACAGCACCAGCAATAGCACCGTACTTACCACCCAATTCATAACCACTCTTTGCCTTATCAACAACGTCAAGAACATCTTTTAGAGACTCCGCTGCTTGAGATATTTTTTTTGCACCAATGCCATTAGCAATATTGATGATAGAATCAGCAATTTCTTTTATTGCACCAGAATATTTTTGGATAACACTAAGTTTGTCGCCAAGAGTTAACTTGCCAGCTTCATTTTGTTCTTTTCTGAGTCTTTCAAGTTCTTTTACATATTCAGAAAGCCTTTTGTTGTCCTCATCGCTCAACATAAAATGCTGTTCTGCTTGTTTTTTTAACAAGTTTCGTATTTTGCGTGTAAGTTCATCAATATCTGGTTCATATTGTTCCATGCGTTGTTTTGCTTCATCTAACATGATAGACCAAGCTGCAAAGGGATTGTCTTTCTTTTGTTCCTTGCGCAATTTTCGCAATGCATTGTTCAACCTTATGATTTCTTTCGGGTCGAGGTTTTTTGCGGCCTTCTTGTATTCCCAAAGTCTATCAATAAGCATTTGCAACGCTTTGTCTGTAAGGTTGCTGATGTCACCAGTGGCAGTAATCCAAGTTGCTGACTTTTGGAACTCGTCAAAGTTCAATTTTTCAATTTCCCTAAGTTCTTTCAAATCAATCGCATCAAAGATTTCTTGGCTTGCTCCATGCTTTCTTGCCGCTTCACGTTCTTGTTCGGCCTTTTGTTGGATTTTTGCCTTTTTGGTTTCATATTCCGCATACTTTTCAAGCAAATTTTGCCAATCACTGATGATTTTCTTGTTTTCATCAAGCCGAACCTTGTTAACGTATTCTCGAATCTTGTCCAATGCTTGTGCAAAGCCATCTTCTAGCGTGTTTCCTTGTTCAGTTACCCATGCGTCAAAGTTTGATTTATTCAAATTGTCAGTAAGACTAAACTTTCCATCACCTAACGTGGCATCAATGGCTTGTTGCATCCTTTTTAACACACCTTGGAAATCACGGGGTATATCCATGATTTCTTCTTTTGAAATGCCCATCATGTCGGCAAAAATACTACCCAACTCGGGGTTTGCGTCAAGCTCAACACCCAACTCGTATTCTTCCTTGATTTTGTCAAGTTCGTTGTTCAAGCCTTTGGTGATGGCCTCAAGGTCAAATTTATTTGCCTCTACACGCAAATCACGGATTTTCAACTCTAATTCCTTGATTTCTTCGGGTTTTGCCTTTCCGCTTGCCACTAATTTGTCGAGTTGCTTTTGCAACATATCCATCAATTCACGGGGATTGTTCAATCCTGCGAATTTTTTGATGTCAAATTGCTCAAGACCCCATTTTTTGAATATTGCATTGATGGCATTTGCCGATTTTTCAAATCCAGTAGTAGAAATTTCAAGTGCTTCTTGCCTAGATGCACCAGCTTTTGTTAATGACTTGTATGCAGATTGTACTTTGTCAATAAGTTGAAGCTCTTGGCTTAGTGCTTTTTGTAGTTCGCTTTCTGCTTTGGCTTGTGAACGTCTTGCGGCAGCAGCACGTTTGTTTGCGGCAGCAGCAGCACGTTTGTTTGCGGCATTTTCTGACTTTGATTTTCCTCCCTTACTTTCTGCATCAATGTATTCTTTTTCAGCATCTGCACGCTCTTTAATTGCGTTGGTATATTCTTCCTCCTCTTGTTTTGTCCTTCTTAAACCTTTTGCTCTTAGTTGTGCGATTCTTTCATCTAATCGCGCCATCCTATTGTAAGCATCATTCATCGACTTGTCTAGGTCAGTAAGTGTATCATATACACCCTTCCCTTCTCCATTACTAATTGTTAACTTGATGAATATATCCCAAAGGTTTGCTCGTTGAACCCAACGATACAAATTGTTGAATGTGTCATCTTGCGACAACTTGTTTTCCTTTGCAAAGTCATTAGCCATCTTGTAAACCCAATCGCTCCATTCTTTACTTGAGTAGTTAATAGCTTTAGTTCCGTTGTCTGTCATTTTGCTATACATTCTTTGAACTTCATAGCTATGTTCATCATCAAGCCACTTACAAAACTGTTGCCAAAGCACTCTACCACGACCGTTGTTTTGTTTCCAAATGGCAAGTTGAGCCTTGTCTCGTTCGTATTCTGATTTTATGGAGATGCGTGTTTTTTCATCTTCGGCATCCATGTAGGCTTGCCTTTCTTCTTGAATCCTTGTTTCTAATGCTTGTTTTGCCGCTTTTGAGCGATACTCTTCCCATTCAAGTTGGAATCGCATAACATCCTCTGGTTGCCATCCTTGTTCTAGTCCTTGTGTGATGATTTTATTGCCGACTTGTCCGAATAACTCATTGATTGCATCAACATTTGATTGCCAATTCTTTTTATCAATGAATTTTTGCAATGATTCGTATGTATCATCAAGATTCCCTTTCAACACTTCTAGTGCATGGGAGGGCGACTCCATTTGTCGTTCAAACAAATTCATTTCACCACCTGCCCTTCTTAGTGCATCAGAATAGTCTTGCACATTTTCACGCAAAGAGTCAAAGCCGAGGCCGATGTTCCACCAAGCCGAAAAGTCTTGTTGGATAAATATATCCTTATCGCCAGCCTTTTCTATTGCTGATGAAACTGATTTTATTGTTTCAAGGTACTCAAAACTTGCACTTAACCTTTTGTTGATGTCTTCAATGCCCATCAACTTAGAAATAAATACGTCACTTGCACCTGATGCAGTTTCAATTTCACCCTTGATAGCATCCCAAGTTTTTGTGGCTTCATCTTTGCTTACATTACCAGCAATTTGACCACTAAGCCTTCCTCTAATATTGTCGTAACTTTCAAGGATTTTTTCCAAGTTCTCAGCATTTTCTTTTGCATTTTCTTTAAGTGACTTATTGAACTCTTTTATGCCTTCACTTGCATCATAAAATGCCATACCTGCACTTACAACAACAGTAGCAAGCAACATCCACCAAGTCATTGGAGATTTCATTAAATTTACCAAACCATTTCTTATTGCAGATAATGTCTTGGTTACTCTAAGACCAACAACATCAACAGCCGCAAGAGAGATGCTTACTTTTTGCGACCATGAAACGTATGCGATTTGTGCGATTTTCAATAAACCAAAAGCGAGTGCAGTGTTTCTTATTGTTGCAGATATGCTATTCCAAGACTCAAACAATGATTTCAAAATCCTAAGTGGTAAAGACAAAATACTTTGATGTGACTTGCCGATTTGGTTAAGCATGTTGTTTAATGCAAGGTTTAAGTTTGCCAACTGCACTTTCAATGTGCCAGCTTGCTTGGCTTGGAAATCAAAGAACTTACCGCCTTCATCAGTCAACTTGTTAAGTACTGCCATAGTGTCATTGTATGACACCGCTTTCTTTTTCATGCGGTCAAACACATCTGCGGTTGATACAACCTTTCCTTCGAGTTCTGTGTAATATTTAGCAAGTTCAGGGACAATGGCAAGACCAGCATTAGCGAAGTCACGGGCATCACGGGCGGTTAGGACTGTTTGCGCCCTAATCTGACCCAAGTTATACACAAGACGTTCCATCGGCACACCTAGAGCGGCACTTATATCGGCAAGTCGCTTTGTGGTGTTCACAACCTCACCTGCCTCGAAGTTATATGCGGTCAATTGCTTGGCTGCAGTACCCAATTCAATTAGTGTAAATGGCGACTTGATTGCCATAGCGTTCAATTCGGCAAAGATTTGTGAACCCTTTTGGAATGAGTTGACAAGCACACCCAATGACCTTTCAAGCAACTCATATTGACCACGAACCTCATAGAGCTGTCGAACAAAGCTAGTCACCGCACCGATAGACAACGCAAAGGCTAGGCGGTTTTTGATGTAGTTGAAAGCACGACCAAGTGAATTGTTGGATTCTATCAACTTTGCATTTTTGCCCAAAACTTCGCTTTGTAACTTTGATAACCTTGCATATTCAGCATTAAGTTGAGAAAACTCTTGGCTTGATGTAGGTAAATTCGCGCGCATTTGGCTAATTGCCCGCATTTTTGAACTGATTTGATTAAGAGTAATCTCAGGCATACCAAGAATACCAGACATGGTAGTCGGTTTAGATGACTTTTCTCTTAACTTTTCAACCTTTTCAGTAACTTGTTGGATTGCGTTCTTGACTCGATTGATTTGGGACTCATTTAACAAGTTTGTTCCTTGTGTTTGCTGCAAGAGTTGTCGCAACCTGCGCAATTTGCGTTCAGCATCAGCAAGTTCATTCGTTGGCATAGTCATTATACCTTGCATTCGCTTCCTTGCATTTTGTTGGTCAAGTGTTACCTTTGGTGTGGTCTGTTGTTTCAACAATTCTTTTTGTTGAGCAAGCAAGTTGACTTCCCTTTGAAGTTCTTGCGTAAACAACTTTTGTTCGTCAATCTTCTTCTTTTGGAGTTCGATTTGTTCCTTGAGCCACTTAACTGTATCTTGTGCCGCACCAGCACCAGAGCCGCCACCACTACCGCCAGAGCTACCTCCGCTACCAGCACCTGCGGCTGCTGCTGCGCGTGCCGCACGTTCCATAGCGGTTGCGAAGTCTTGGAATGTTGTTCCCATAGCTGTAAATGACTGTTGTATGTCATTGACACGAGTGCGGGCATTCCTAGCAAGTGAATCTAGTGCAATTTGCATCCTGCCTATATTTCTTTCAAATTGGTGCGCAGCATTGTCGAGTTTGTTTTCGACATCATTTACCAATTTGTTTATCGCACGGTCTAATGCAGTGGTGTCTAGACCAGCGGATATGATTACAGCATCAGCCATATCTTATTTTCTTTTTTTAGTTCGTTTCTATATATTGTTGTTGTTATATTCGTTGTCAAAATTACACCACTAAGGTTTCGCCACTACCTAATTTGAATTGCTTGAAGAAATCCTCGTTTTTCTTTTGTGCCTCCAATTCTTCCTTGTACTTACCCCAAGTAACCTTGTCGCTACCCCTCAAGTATTTTGTGTGCGTGTTATCAATTGCCATGAATTGTATTTGTGCGCAACTTAGCTTGAATAAGTAGTCGTTTAAGGTGTATTGCGGGAAAGCCCTTATGAAGTCTGCTGCGTCCGCAATGACAGTGCTTCCATAAACTGTGAGGCTGTCTCCGTTGACTTCTTCTTCCTCATCAGCAGAGAATCCGTAAGCATATTCACCGATTTTCTGAGCAAAAAAAAACCTGACAAGTCGATACTTTTGATTGCGCCAAGAATGATTGCCGCCCATTGGCCAGTGTCGAAAGTACTGTTCATCACTTTCATCTTCATGGTTTCAATCAGCTTGTCATTCCTTGTCTTGGTTTCGTCAACATTGTCGTAGCTTTTCACATCGTCAGGCGTAAACAAGTGGTTGCACAACACGATTGCCATGATTTCACACATGGCATCCAAGTCGGTGCAAAGTGCGGTGACTAGTTTGTTATCATCGTCAAGAGTTTCATCGGCTTGTTTCATGTTTAGAGCCAACTTACAGATGCGGAACACGGAATAGTACCGCATATTCTTGACCATGTATTCCTTTTCCCCTAATTTTACCAATGAGGGGCAGTCGTTGATGATTTCCACTATATTCAACTTTACGTCAATAGGGAAATCTTGCTCGTGTTGTAAATTTGTGTCGTTGTTTTCGTTCATCGTGTAGTTGTTGTTTAGAATACCCCTAAATAGGCTATAAATTCGTTGTGTTGCGTTTTCGTTAAAATGAAAGGGTGCAATCAAGGGTGAACCCCTCAACGCACCCTAACACGTTTTTACGAAAACAGGACTTTGTTGTTTTATGAGCCAAATATGTTAGCGTTGCTATCCATTATGTTGGCAATCTGTTTTTACGAGTTCCCTGTTGATTGGGCGGGGCCGACAATAGCGTAAGTGCGATACTTCTTTACACCTTCAACGGTGTACTCGTGCATCAAAGAGGTGATAGAGCAAGCGTAGTTCAGCGCACCATCCTCATCTTTCTTCAAAGTGCCTACTAACTGACCCTTGTAGATAATCAGTGAATGGAAACCAACACCAAAGTCAAGTTTCCACTCTTTCTCTACTGATGAAATCTGGGTGGGTGCTTGGTAAATGTTGTTTGCTACTGCGCCACCAAACAAATCCTCTAACTCGTCTAACGTGTAGTTAGCTAACTCAAAGTTGATGGTTACGGGATTACCTGTGTACTCAATGTAAAAAGGTGAATCAGAAAACTCAGCATCAATACTAGTGCTTTCGGGTTCATCCTGCGTGATGGTCAAACCTTTCAATACACCAGCAACATCTGTGTAGGAATCGCCAGCGTCTGCTCCAACGTCACGATAGCTGAGCATCTTAGCTTTCAAAGTGGTTGTTGCCATAGTTGTTTAATCTAAATTTAGAAATTATACTTGTTAATTAACCGTTTGTTGTTATATACACTAAAAATGATTTGATAAAAGTAAGGTAGAAATTGTTCGCATTTGTTTGTTCGCTTCCATCCATTGATAACAAGCTGTTTTCCATCACATGATATTTGGCATTGCTTGCGTTTTCTATCACGTTAAGGATGCCGTTTTCAAAGTGGTTGTACTTATCAAAGTCAAGCCGCCCACGATTTCTCGTAGGCACATAAGCGGTCACATAAACCCTTGCCCATCCATAGGCATCAGTGCCGAACTCGCTATCATTGTTCACATCGCCAATGCGAATGACAATAAAACCGTCTTTCTCATCGCTTGGTGTCAACTCTTGCGGTTCTTCTATTTCGTACACATTCGTTGTTACTACATCGTAGAACAAGCTGCGTAAGTATTCATATAACCTTATTCTTGACTTGTCGAACATATTATAATGTTAACTTTAGTATGTTGGTATTTCAATTAGGAACTGCACCCTGCCTTGTGGTTCAAACTCTTGCTTGATGTGGTCGTAGCGTTCAGCCATTGTTGTAAACTGCACCCTTTGCTTTAGGAATACGTTGTAATGACCATATTCCCAATAAGCATAGTATGGTGCTGTTGCTGCCCAAACCACTTCCCAACCTCGCATTTGTTTCGGTTGGTATTGGCTTAGAAATAATTGAGCCAAATACCTGCCGTTAACCGCTTCTTTGGGTGGCATAGGTGAAATGGCATGAAGATATGAATCATAGGTAGCCTCTGGCATTTGGCGGTAATAACCGCTTCTAATCAACCTACCTTTTTGCCATACACCCCAACAAAGGCTATCAAGCAAGTTGCCAGTGTCTTCCATCATCATCTTGTCGCCAATCTTAATGATTTCTTCACGGGCATAGGCAATCAATCTGCGGGTCTGCTCTTTATCCAGTTCCAGCTTTTTTGCCATAAGTTCCTTACGGAACTCGTTTGCGTTGAACTTTAGCCTTGTTGCCATTAATTACCAAGTGTTTCTAGCCGCATAAATGCTTACACCACCAATTTGTGATGGGTCTGCATTATCAACAACTAGGTCAAAAGTCTCACCATAACGTGTCAAAGTAATCTTGTCGCCTTTCAGTGGCACAATCCATTCATCGTTTTCATTTTTAGTTAAAGGGATGCTAATGATGTACGATGCGGTTTGTAGGGTTCTACCCTCCTCGTCAGTTACCATGTGTTCATCCATGACACCTTCGTAGATGATTACCTCGTAATCTGCGGTTTCGCCCTCAATAACACGCTTAATCGTGCCATAGTAAGGATATTCAAGTATTTCGCCACGTTTCATTTTCAAATACGAACAAATCTACAATTACTATAAATGGGTGACATCTTCAATCGGGATGAAATAAATCTTCTTTTTCACGCTTTCAAGGATGTCAGCCTTTTCATCTTCGTATAACTTGTAAATCTTAATTGCGTAAGTGATTTTATCGTCTTGATAGTAATCGGTTTCTGCCCCAATTGTTTTTTGGTATCCGTTGTGTGCTTGTTGCAAAGACGATGTACTTGAAGGACTTAATAGTACGGCAGTGAATATGATGTCAGCAATCATCAATTGACGTTGCCTTTCGGTAACACCGCCACCATAAACATCGTCTTCGGGTTCACAACCCCTATCGTATGCGATTTTGCGGAATGTTTCTTCCTCAAACGTATATCGTGTTGATGCTTTAAGCCATTCAAGTACTGTCATCTATGCGTGGGAATTATGATAAAAACAAAACGAGAAAATCATCATGCAATATAGATTAAGCGTCTGCGGTTGAGATGTCAACGCAAACGTGATACGGAGCCTCGGTCAATACTGTAGCGTAGCGACCAATAACATCGGTGTGGTACGACTTCAACATTCCGTTGGGGACAACCTTGTTGATAACGTAAACCAAGTTGTTCCACTTAGCCATAGACCAATCAATGTTCTTGTTAACCTCACCGCTGCGCATCAACTCAACATCAGCCGTAGATGCATGAACAACAACACCTGCATAGCCAAGGGGACGCAATACAACAGTATTGGGTTTCCAACCCTTGACGGTGCTATAAGTGGTGATGTTCTGAACGGTCTGCTGCTCACGAACGACACGGATAGGAGAAATCTTGGAAATAGTTGAGCGGCTATAAGCTACCAACTGGTCAAGAGTAATAACCGTAGTGTCGAGGTTAGAAGCACCGCTAGTGATAACGACAACCTTATCAGGAGCCTCAAGGCGGATGTAGCGGTTAACCTCTGCAATAAACGCAGAGTTCTTCAACAGGATGGTAGTTACAATGTCGTAGGGGACATCCCACTCAAATGCCATGCTACCATCAAGTTTGTTCTCCTCCCTAAAGTCTTCCTCAATCTTACGCATCTGCTCGGGGATATCTGCACTTGCGTTAGACCAAACATAAGTACCTGCGGTCTTGAAGTTTGCAAGAGGGATATAAGCGGGCTGGTCTGGATGCACACCGCTAAAGCCATTGGTGTACACGGTGTTGCCGTTTCCATCAGTGTACCTATAGCTATAAGCACCACCATAGGAAAGTGTCATAGCAGCCATGTTAGAAAGGCGCAGGTTGTGGGTCTTGATAAGGTCACGGAGGCCACGCTGAAGACCGAGAACAACGTCACGGTCAGCAGGAGCCATTTCGTTCAATCGTGCGATAAGTTCCAACTTAGACATCGAGGTATCGAACAAGCCCTTACCATATTGGTAGATAGAGCCAGTCTTTTCCTCGAAACCTTCGGGCTCAAGCTGCATGGTTTCCGACAGAGGTGCCATAGGGTCAGCCATAGGAACAATGCGACGATTGCGCTGACGAACAGTCCAAGCAGGATTTTTCTTGGTGTCAGCCATATCAATCTTATACTCGTTACCCTCTACATAGAAATGCTCAGTCCAAAAGTTAGAGTTTTCATCCAACTCAATGGTGTCAACGAGGGTTTGGAGCAGACCCGTACTATCGGAATCAAACAATCGGTTATACAGCTTGTCGATTGCCTCTTCGGGTCGCCAAAAATTCTTATAAGCGTTTGCCATATCTTAAAATTGTTCTTTTTTTAAGGTGATTAAATCCAGAAGATGCCTTCGATAAGTGACTTATTCTTAGCAAGGACATACTTGGGCAGCGGTTGAGTGCGCTGAATCCAAATCTGCTTGTCATACACACCCGATGCGGCATACTTGGCATTGTTAAAGCCAAATGAGCCATCGGTAGGAAGCATCTCGCGGTTAGCCTCGTTGAACACGTTGGGGTTCTTAACAAGAACCTTTGCCGTTGCTGACTTAGACTTGCCTTCTGCTTCAACAAGGATGTCGTTTGCAGAAAGAGTAAGTGCTTGGTCAAGAGTTACCACAAACCTGTTGTTTTCTGAATCAAACTGGACATTAGTTACCTTTGCAGATTGACCAGTGTATTCGGCTGTGGTGCTAGTGATTACACCAGTGCTTGTGTTTGCGGTGCTTGTGGTTACATAGATTGCATCGGGTGCTTTCATAAGCACCTGACCAACCTCGGGAACATCGGAATAGCCATCACCATTTACATAAACGGTGGTATCATTCGACACGTTGTTGGTTACAAGGAAAGAGCGGAAGATAAGCATACCGACTCCGGGCTTGTATTCCATCAACTGACCTGCCCAAAGATAACCAAGACCCTTATTGGGGTTAAGGATGTCACCACCGAGCAGTACGTTTCGCCTGTCCTCGCCATTGCTATCCTTCACCCAAATCCAGCGACCGTCACCACGAACTTTCTTGGTGCGTTCAAAGAAATACGCTAAATTTGTTACCATAAAAGTGTTGTTTGTTTAATGTTTTATTAAATTTATATTTTCTTTGTTTTTAAGCCTTTAGCTTAGGCAAGGAGCGCAGTGATTCGATTTCATTTGTAGTTGTCTGTTTCGGTTTCAAAGGCTTTGTATCGCCAATTGCGACCTTAAAGATAGCTTGAAATCGTTGTGTCAATTTCTTTGCTTGCCCCTCACTCGATTCGTTAGTATCAACCGCAAAATCGCTGGCATATTCTTCCAACGAACTATGCAAATCCTCTCTAACGCTTTTTTTTGCCAATGCCAATATCTCGTTGAATTTTTCTTTTCGTTTTGCATCGCTTTCAAATTGTTCAAGACGTGCTAATTTTTCTTTCAACTCTTCGGAAATTTCCATTTGTTGTTTAGTGGCTTCTTCCGATTGCTTGGCTTTGGAAACCTTCTTGTTTAATTTCTCGATTTGGGCTTTCAAATCATCAACCTCTGCTTGGTGCGCCTTTTGCTTGTCGGTCAACCCTCGTGATGTAGCACTGAATGCCGTGTTTAGGTTAAACTTCAAATCATCAAGCACATTTTCGTCGTTGATGTCTGCTTCTTCGCCATGTTTCTTTAAAAAGAAATCGGCAAATTTGTCCTTGAACTCGCCCGTTAATGTTTCCTCACTGTAGCTTTTCTCGTTACAGTATTCATTTGCTTTCTGCAAAATTTCTTCTTTGTTCATAGTTTTCTACTATTAATTAAACAATTAGTGTATGCAAAATTACAAAGCACTAGTTGTAGTTTCAAATGCTTATTTTGTTTTTTACTTAATAATGTGAGAAATCAATGTAAAAAACAATAAAATGGTGACTTAATATATAACAAGTTAGTAATTTTGTGTTGTAATATGGGCAAAAAGAAAAAAGACATAGTGTTATCACCGCTAGAGGATGGCAATCAAAAGTTTGCCATCCGTTCTAATGCCGACATCGTTTGCTTTACTGGCAATACTGGTGGCGGCAAAAGCTATGCCTTATACTATGCACCCATAGAGTACCTTGCCATGAATGACAATGCCAAAATCGTTTGCTTTATGCGTAACGTAAGCGATTTTTGGGGTGCTGGCAAGGTAAATGACACGTTGAAAAAGATGTACCCGTTGATTGACCGAAGTGTCAAGAAACAACCGCATGACCCGATTGGTGAGATTATCCGCAACCAAACCGACATGGGCATGAAATTGTACAATGGCAGTGAAATCAAGTTTCAACAGCTTGACAATGAGAACCCGATTGTGATTGATAAAATCGCAAAGGGTCTGCAAGCGAAAAAGTTGATTTTTGATGAGTGCAACAAGTTTGAATGGCGCACAATCACTGCGTTTTTCCCTCGTCTTCGTTCCGATAGTTCGGGCAAGGCTCAAATTTTCCTTGCCCAAAACCCTGAACGTGAATGTTTCTTGCGCAAGTTGTGCGGCAAGGGCGAACACGGAGGAGGTTGGATTAACGATGATGGAAGCGTTGACAAGTCTATGGATGGTGTTGTAATGTTTTTCCACATGGTTGAGGGTAGCACCGACAAGGCTTATTTTGGCAGGACAAAGCGTGAGGTGTACGAAAAATGCAAGGAACACATTGACGCTTTGATTGCAGTTGACCCCGATATGTCGTATGAGGACTTCATCTTGTCTATGGTATTCTACACGTTTGACGTAAGGGATAACAAGAAGATGCTTTCCAAGAACAAATCCTATCGTGGTCTTGCAGCAAATTCATCTACAGCAAAATCATCGTATGCCGCCAATTGGAACTATTCGTTAACCGATGAACAAACGGATATTGACGAGTTGTCAAACGTACAATTGACAACAACCGACATTGAACGTATGTTCAGACCTATTGATATTCCGCAAACAAGCGAACTAATTAGGCGGTTAATGACTGTTGACATGGCTACTACTGGTTTTGATAACTTGGTGATGAAATATTGGGAATTGTGGTCTGGGTTTGGTTGGATTTGCCGTGACATTGATTTTTGCGAAAAGAACACCCCTCGTGAGGCCGTTATACGCATAAACCAGTTTCGTGACAAGCATGATTTGGTCGAAAAGAACTCAATGATTCTTGATGTTCAAGGTTTCGGCTTTTTGCGTGATTGTTACCCACGACAAATCTACTTTTCGGGTGCTTCCCAACCGTCACAAAGAGGCAAGACGTTATACACGGCTTTCAAAGACGAATCATCTCACTTGGCAATGGAAATGATTACTGCTGGGCTGATACATTACGAACCTCGTCTTGCCAATATGCGCTACACGCACCAAAACATGAAACGGATTGGTGCGACTACTATATTGCGGCATTTGAAATTTGAGAGCGTTATTTTCCAATTCCACCGCACACCTAATGGCCGTTTGGTTGTGTTGGAGAAAGAAAAGCAAAAGACGTTCTTGAAGGGAATGTCGCCCGACCTTACCGATAACATCATCATGCTATGCGGAGGCACTTGTTATGATTGCTACCGCATATTGCGTGATGATGCAGGTATGGCGAAAAAACGCATGGAGGATAACGATATGTTGTCTTTTCTTGGTGCAGATATGCCCAATCAAATTGGCGATGGGATAAGGACAAGAAAGCGGATTAGGAACGCTGATGAAATTTTGGAAGTATTAAGCATGATTTAGTAAAATGATAGAGCAGCACAACATAAAGTGGTATCTTGAAGACCCTACTAGGTTTATCCTTATGAAACCTTTCACCCGAGGTGGCAAGTTAGGTGGTCATGGGTATGAAAAAACCGAGATATTGAACAACACGATGATGGAAACGGGTTTTGCGAACTTGAAGTTAAATCCCATTTCGCAAGACTTGTACTTGACCGAGTACAATCCCGATTTGCACCACATTATCTTGAATCAAGCTATTCCTCACATCAAAATCGTCATTGATGGTATGGCATTACCATCAAACATGATGGAACTCACCCAAACCGCCTCTTTCCAAAAGCTGATTCATGCCGCCCATGTCCGCAACCTTACTGCCAACCAATTGGACTTTTCCTTGTGCAATGAAACTCCCGATAAGGGCGAGTTGGACTTGTTTAGCAAGGCAAAGCAAGAATGGGCATGGAGGGATAGAGAATGGGATAAGTACGAAGCTATCAGTACTTGTAAGAAAGTTGGCAACTGTGGTGTCTTGTTTTCCTTTGATGGCAATGAATACCAAGTTACCAACTATTCCTACGAGGATGGCTACCAAATCGTTCCCAATTACAACGAGTATGGGATTGAAATTGCTAGGTCTTTGGTGTACCAAATTGACAATGAGATAATTGTTGATGCCTATGATGCCAAAAAGCATTATAGGTGCGTACACACCGAAAATGGTTGGAACATTAGCGAAGAAGTGCATGGTTATCCTATCTGCCCATTGCTGCACAAGCGTGGTAAACCTGCATGGGAATATGCCGAAAGTAGCATTGAAATGTGGGAGTTGATGGCGAACATTCAAGCAATTGCTTTGAAGCGTTTTGGTACTTTCGCATTGGTGTTTATCGGTGAAATGGATAGGGATAGCTTTAAGCGTGACAGTTCCACCTTGATTGTCAACCTTTCAAGTGATTCGACTGGCGGCAAGCAAGATGCAAAGGTGTTGGAGTTCCCTGAGCCTCAAACTATGGATGGGTACTTAAAAACGCTAGAGGAAAAGATTTCCTTGTTCAGTTCAACATCTTTCATTACACCAAAAGATATCACAACAAGCAATAGTGGTGGTAATGGTATCGCTTTGGCTATGTCAAATGACTACTCATTAGCCACCCAATCCGCTCTCGATTGGCAACCTTTTGCTAGTCAAATGTTTAGGTTACACCTTGCTGGTCTTGACCTAGAGGGCAACAACACGCAAAAGTATTCGAGTTTGCGAGTTAAGGCTAGGATTATACCTTGGTCTTTGGAAACGAACAATACTAAGATTACCAACTTAGCAATGGAAGCACCTTACTTGTCAACACAAACAGTTGTCGAAAGGTGTCCCGATGCCGCACCCGATGAGGTTCAAAGGATTTTGGCTGAAAGGGGCTCGTTGGTTGAACGTGGTTCACAACTTATCCAAGACACGGCAGACAAGGCGCATAACATTGCAACCAACCGAAGCAATGAAATTGTTGACAACATGACTAAGGTTGTTGACGTTGAACCAGTAAAAGTAAATTCATAAGCGTATGATGAATGGGTTAAACATAGACTTCCCAATTTACTACGATGATGGGAATGGTATAAGGACATCATTTCACGGCATGGTGTTAAAGAAAGCCGTTGTTGATGGTGTTGTTATGTCATTGTCAGACAAGATTACTGGTGATGTCGTGTATAATGGCAGTGATTTGCAATTTACAATGCAAGAGTATGTGTTGTACAATGATGTCAAGTATTCTTTGGTTAACCCGCCTACTGTAGTAAGGGAAGGTCTTGTTGCCGACAATAGCGACTTAAAGGGTGCTACAAGATACTCGTTTGAGTTTTATCACCCTATGTATATGTTGTCGAATTTTCCGTTTACTGATGTTGCGGTTAGTTTTGATGAAATACGCTACAAGTCACATGACAAGTCTTTCAGTTGGATTGGCAAGCCATTGGACTATGTAAACAAGTTAAACAAGAACTTAGAGGGTACTGAATTTGTTGTTGTGCTTAGTTCAAGTGTAGCACAAAGCACAATGGATATATTGAGCGATGTGTTGACATTTGATAACTCAACTATTGCTGATGCCTTAAAGACTGGATATGATACTTGGGGTTTGCCTTATGTGGTTGACAAGTTGGAAGAAAGTCAATACTTCTTTACTGATGCAAACAACAACAATGTTGACTATTATTCAATCGAAGGTGGTAAAAAGAGATTTGTGATTATATTTGGCTTACCTGCCAATGAGATATATGAAAATGAAACTCAAAAGTTGCTTGGTAATCCGTTTGTGTTCCAATTCGGTCAAGGTGTAGGCTTAAAGAACAACTCACGAACACCTAGAAACAACAAGATTGTGACTAGGATTGCTGGCTATGGTAGTGAAACGAACATACCTTATGGCTATCCTCAAATACGTTGGTATGGAGACCCTGATGCTACTTGCACAATCGGAGATAGCGTTGGAATACAAGAAAACGTCACAATAAATGGTGTGTTCTATGAGAGGATAATGTCTTATCCAATATACATGGGTATTGTTGGTGGTGAGTACGTTAAACTGATTAAGCATCCTTTCACTAGGTCACACCTAATGCCATCTGTATATGCCAATTCTATTTTCAACAAGGTTAGTCAATACAAGGTTGATGAAAACGAAAATGTTATATTCAATCCAGACTTTATGCCAGATGTTGAGATAGTTGACTACTATGATGCAGTTGGTAGTGATTACCCAAATAAAATCAACTTGTCAGCACCATCGTATGAAATCCATGAGTTTGAGGACATTAAACCCGAATTGGGTGAGGCAAATATTCTTGGTGCAAACCCAATCAATGCCGATTTGACTGATGCTGATGGATGGGATGATACGATGGATGATGATGGCAACTACTTGCAAAGCTATTTCAAGATAACTTTGCCCGAATTGTCGTTTGACATCTATGCTTGTGCCGCTATCACGGAGGAAATGCAAATCAATATGCGCAGTGGTGCTTGTATTGGTTGCACTTTCACAGTTCAAGTTGATTGGGAAGACTATAAGCGCAATTTCTATGATAGTGACATGAACTTTGCGCCTAATGGTAGCCAGCGTGACTTGACACGCTATCCTAATAGCAAAGATGGCAGTATTTCGGTAATCGTTCAAAAGGACATCAATACGTTTGGAACATTGATGCCTAATATTTACCAAAATCCTGCCGCTGGTGATGCTTTCGTGGTGTTGGGTATATCATTACCCCTTGAATACATTACGGATGCGCAGGAACGCTTAGATGCGGCTATGAAATCGTATATGTTGGAGAACAACGTGTACTATTTCGATTATCCTTTGAAGTTTGACGAACATTTCCTTGCCAATAGGACTTACATACTCAACCAAATACGGCCTAACTCAATCATTAGGTTTAGGTACAATAACGAAATATTGGAGTTGTTCGTTAAGCAATTGACCATAAAGTACAACGAAAGCGTATTACCTCAATACGACATCACGTTGACTGATAATGTTGAGATTGTGCTTAATCAAATTGGTCAAGTTGCTGACGATGTTGAAAAGCTAGGCACATTGATTGCTATGTTGCGCCAAAACTTTGGCAACAATGTAATCTATGAATTAGCCAAGAAATTATCAAAGGTTTCTGACGATGCCGCTGCTGGCCACATCACTTTCACGCAAGGCACAACAATTAGTGATGATGGTTTCACTAGCGGTTGGTTGGTTGGTAATGGCGCAAGAATTGACAAGGATGGCAATGCAGAGTTTGAGAACGTGCGTGTGCGTGGTTCTATGACCGCAAGCGAAATCGTGTTCAACTTGATTGATGCCGAAGAGGGTGAATCTATACGCTCTATAGGTCATGGCATTATTGACACTGTTGAAATGATTGATGCAACACATGGAACGGCTACATTGCGCATGGATGAGGACGAAT
>Ga0247611_10003877_pt1 | contig 21532 bp, 13 predicted proteins | sample 177DNAGHGhighgp2_FD_192422 | JGI IMG/M metagenome (GOLD analysis project Ga0247611, IMG submission 192422) | Sheep rumen microbial communities from Palmerston North, Manawatu-Wanganui, New Zealand - 1770 DNA GHGhigh gp2 | ecosystem: Host-associated > Mammals > Digestive system > Stomach > Rumen... | reverse complement strand
TGTACAACAGATATTCGAGCTGATGAGATTATCTATAGTAGGGGAGACAGTGCTGTCATTATGGGGACAGAGAATGAACAGGCAGAGACGTATGATGTGGCACAGATACTTAATGACAAGGCTCTTGTCGGTATGCGGATCAAGGCACTTCGTGTTACCTTCCCTTATTCCAGCGGCATTACTGATGCAAAGGTCTGGCTGTCTTCATCCTTGCCAGACATTAAGAGCCAGCGCATGCAACAGCCCGACATTGCCACACAAGAGTTCTATGCCCGCAAAGGATATACAGAAGTAGTGTTCAATGAACCTTATACGATTACTGAAGACAGTGTCTTTGTCGGTTATACGTTCAAACTTGAAGTCAATGCACCGGGACGCAAGCCGGTCGTAACGACCAGGAAGTCAAGCATCGGTGGCTTTTTTATCCATTCCAGTAAGAAGTATCGTACAGCCTGGCACGACTTATACACCAAGAATAACGACCTGGCTATTCAGATTGTCCTTGAAGGCGATGAAATCAGAGAAAACGCAGCAGGTGTGGGGAATGTGATGGAAATCAAAGGAAAGACGGGTAAGGTCAATACCACTACCGTTGAAATCATCAATCATGGTTCTAAAGGTGTAAAGTCCTTTGATTACACTTATGAGATTGCCGGACAGACGGGTAGCAGACATGTAACCCTTACAGGTTCGAATGTCCTGCCAGGTATTGTAGGCCGTTCTACCACTTTCAATGTGCAGTTACCGTCAGTAGCAGAGAAAGGAGCCTATCCCGTTATGATAGAAATCACGAAAGTAAACGATGAGGTGAATGAGGATCCCGGTCGTCGTGGTCAGGGACTTGCAAGTCTTTATAACTCTTTGCCCAAGCACCGTGCCGTATTGGAAGAATATACAGGCACTTGGTGTGGCTATTGTCCTCGTGGCTTTGTTGGTTTGGAAGAGATGAACAGGCTCTATCCTAATGATTTCATCGGATTATCCTATCATAATAACGACCCGATGGAAGTGATGTCTTCAGGGCAGTTCCCCAGTGCTATTGCCGGTTTTCCTGCCGCTTTTATCGACCGTGATGTCTCAACAGATGCCTTCTGCGGTTTCTCTGCCCAGAAGACATTTGGCATAGATGCAATATGGAAGACTGTCTGTGAAACACCGGCTCCCGCCGAGGTTGATGCGGCTGCCACATGGGTGGAAGACAGTGTGCTCAAGGCTACTGCCATGATTACTTTTCCCGTAGGAAGAGAAGATTGTCCGTATGAGATTGGTTTTGTCCTCTTGTGTAACGGACTGAAAGGTAGTGGACAGAGATGGGCACAGGCAAACTACTATTCCGGAGATACGGGCTGGCCGTCTTCGATGAAGCAGTTCACAGACGGAGGCAGTTATGTGAATGGTCTTACCTATAACTTTGTCGTTGTTGCGCGTTCGGGGAAGTCGGGGATAGAAGGCTCGATAAAAACACCTATTGAAGAGGATGTCACACAGACTTACGACTATCTTTTCGATATTCGGAAAGTGGTTAACACGGCAGGCGATTTAGTTGTTCAAGATAAGAACAACCTTGTCGTAGTTGTGTTGCTGATAGACAAGGAAACGGGTGTCATCATGAATGCAAATAAGGTGAGTGCCGGCCATTCCACCGTAGACATCTCTCAGCTGACCTCAACTCAAGAGATGCGTGTCAAGGCAGTTGACTATTATGATTTGTCTGGCCGCCGTGTCACTATCCCGGAGCACGGTTTATATATCAGACAGGAGAAACTTGAGAACGGACAGATAATAACAAGGAAAGTCAAGTTATAAGAAATAGAAAGCGTTGCTTGCAGAGTTACACCTTATTATATTATAGTCGGTTGACAAATTGTAATCAAAAGGTATACAAAATGTAGAAGTTGGCGTGCATAAAGTCCTTTTTTCGAGTAGAGAATCGAAACTTCTTTAGACACAACAGCCATTTCTCAAATATTTTGTATAACTTTGCATCCGTATAAAACAAACGATATGTATAGGACAAATACTTGTGGAGAGCTTCGTCTCTCTGATGCAGGACGGCAGGTAGTACTTGCCGGATGGGTTCAGCGTGTCAGGAAAATGGGCGGTATGACATTTGCCGACCTCCGTGACCGTTACGGATTGACACAGCTGGTGTTTAATGAAGCAACAGACAGCGACCTTTGCGAGCGTGCAAACAAATTAGGACGTGAGTACTGTATTCAGGTGAAGGGAACTGTCAGTGAGCGCGAGAGCAAAAACGCCAAGATGCCCACTGGAGACATCGAGATTCTCGTTTCTGAACTGAATGTGTTGAGTGAGAGTATCACTCCTCCTTTTACAATAGAAGACAATACTGATGGCGGTGATGACATTCGCATGAAATACCGTTATCTTGATTTGAGACGCCCGGCAGTGCGTAAGAATCTTGAACTCCGTCACCGTATGACGATTCTTATTCGTAACTTCCTGGACTCAAAGGACTTCATTGAAGTTGAGACTCCTATCCTCATCGGGTCTACACCTGAAGGAGCACGCGACTTTGTAGTGCCCAGTCGAATGAACCCCGGACAGTTTTACGCTTTGCCTCAGAGTCCGCAGACATTGAAGCAGTTGCTGATGGTTTCCGGCTTCGACCGCTATTTCCAGATTGCAAAGTGTTTCCGTGATGAAGATTTGCGTGCCGACCGTCAGCCTGAGTTCACACAGATAGACTGTGAAATGTCTTTTGTCGATCAGGATGATGTCATCGATTTGTTCGAAGATATGGCACGTCACCTCTTCAAGGAGGTAAGAGGCGTTGAATTGCCAAAGCTCCAGCAGATGACTTGGCATGAAGCCATGAGACGCTTCGGATCAGATAAGCCCGACCTGCGATTTGGTATGGAGTTCGTGGAATTGATGGATGTGCTGAAGGATACCGGTACTTTCCCAGTATTCAATAATGCTGAATACATCGGAGGAATCTGCGTTCCAGGATGTGCCAATTATACCCGTAAGCAACTTGATCAGTTGACCGATTTTGTCAAGCGTCCACAAGTAGGTGCGCAGGGACTCGTTTATGTGAAGTTCAATGAGGACGGTACAGTGAAGTCAAGCATAGATAAATTCTACACACCTGAAGTCTGGGCAAGCCTTAAAGAGAAGATGGGAGCCAAAGATGGTGACCTCGTGCTGATTCTTTGTGGCGACAATGCCAATAAGACACGTGTACAGTTGTGTACACTCCGTTTGGAGATGGGCGACCGTCTGGGACTCCGTGATAAAGATCACTTTGTATGTCTGTGGATTGTCGACTTCCCGCTCTTTGAATGGAGTGATGAAGAACAGAGACTGATGGCTACACACCATCCGTTTACAATGCCGAATCCGGCTGATATACCTTTGTTGGACGAGCATCCTGAGAAGGTAAGAGCTATGGCTTATGACTTTGTATGTAACGGTGTGGAAGTAGGAGGCGGTTCGCTTCGTATCCATGACGGGAAACTACAGGAGAAGATGTTCCAGATTCTGGGCTTTACTCCTGAGCGTGCAATGGCTCAGTTCGGGTTCCTCATCAATGCGTTCAAGTATGGCGCTCCTCCTCATGCAGGTCTCGCCTTTGGACTTGACCGTTTTGTTTCTCTCATGGCAGGACTGGATTCTATTCGTGATTGCATCGCATTCCCGAAGAACAACAGCGGTCGTGATGTAATGTTGGATGCTCCAGGTGAAATAGATCCAAAGCAGTTGGAAGAATTGCAGATACGCCTTGACCTAAGTCAAGAAATTTCATAATCACTATCTGTGTGCACCCAAAAAGGTAACATTTTCTGTTGGAATTTTTTATTGAATGAAAAAAATAGAGTAATTTTGCATCGGAATTAAACGATTGATACTTAATGAGTTCAATCAAAGATTAATTTTGAATTATAAAATTATGGCAGAAAAGAAAACAACAACAAAGACCGCAGCTGCAAAGAAGACAACAACAACAAAGGCTGCAACAACAAAGAAAGCTGTAAAGAAAGTTGAAGTAGTAGTTAATGCAGAAAACGTTGGTTTCCGTGCAGGTGATGTTTATAATGCTCTTGCTGGAGCTGAGAAAGCTCAGACAGTAGAGCAGATTGCCAAAGAAGCTAAGATTACAGTTGAAGAGGCTTATCTTGGAATCGGTTGGCTGTTGAAAGAAGGAAAAGTTAAAGGTGAGGGTAACCTGATCACATTGGCTTAATGAATTAAGAATATATTCAAAAAGAGAGCTGTTATGTCAGCTCTCTTTTTATTTTTATGAATTACGATGAGCAGATACTGAAAGTGCTATTAGAGGCAGGAAGTGAGGGAATTTCTCTTCAGAAAATCTCTCGCCATGTGTATAATGCTTGTAATTCATTTTTCTATCCCATTTCGTATTCGGACGTCTATGCTTATGTTTCCCAGTATCTTAACCGCCATTCTAAAGATCAGAACTCTGCGGTGGAGAAAGGACCGGAAAGAGGTGTGTATCGTTTGAATGTCAATTCCCTGGAAAACCAGCAGCTAATGCTTCAGTTTGAAGAGATTAGCGAAGAATCTACAGAGAAGCAGGCGTATGAGGACAACTCATTGCAGTTGTTTCCTGAAGAAGAGCTATAAGCAAAAGTCGGTTTCCCCTTATTACGAATCATGTTTTTACATGATTTATGCACTTTTGTTTTCATATTATTTTTTTTTTTCGTACTTTTGTCCTCGTGTTTAATTTTATAAAACTATGGCTCTTAACAATAATCATTTAGTTATCATGGCTGGTGGCGTGGGTAGCCGTTTCTGGCCTATGAGTACCGTTGAGAAACCGAAACAGTTTATTGATGTGCTCGGTGTGGGTCGTACTTTGTTACAGCTGACACTTGATCGTTTTGAGGATATCTGTTCTCCTCAACATGTATGGATAGTAACCAATAAGAAGTATGCCGATATCGTTCATGAGCAGTTGCCCGAAGTTCCTGTAGGAAACATCTTGCTGGAACCATGTCGTCGAAACACAGCTCCTTGCATTGCCTATGTCAGCTGGCGCATAAAGTCGGAAGACCCGAAGGCAAATATTGTTGTTGCACCAAGTGATCATATCGTTACTGATGTTACGGAGTTTCGTCGTGTCATCAAGTCGTGCCTGAAGTTTACGGCAGAAACAGATGCTATTGTTACATTAGGTATGAAGCCGACACGCCCTGAGACGGGTTATGGATACATACAGGCAGATCTTAGTATCAGTTCTGCCCGGAACAAAGAGATCTATCGTGTTGATTCGTTCCGTGAAAAACCGGATTTAGCAACCGCAAAGACCTATATAGAACAGAACAATTATTTCTGGAATGCAGGTATCTTCATTTGGAGTGTAAACACCATCGTCAATGCCTTCCGTATCTATCAGCCGTCAATCAGTAAGATTTTTGAAGGACTTATTGATGTATATGGGACACCTCAAGAGCAGGTTGAGATTGATTTGCGCTATCCCAACTGTGAGAAGATTTCTGTTGACTATGCCATAATGGAAAAAGCAGAAGAGATTTTCGTTTGTCCTGCTGATTTCGGATGGAGCGATTTGGGAACATGGGGTTCCCTTCTGATGCAGACACACCGTGACTTATATGGTAATAGTTGCATAGGCCCGGATATCTCAATGTTTGATTCTCATAATTGCATCGTACACGCGACACAAGAGAAAAAAGTTGTGATTCAAGGCCTTGATGATTATATTGTTGCAGAAAAGGATGATACGCTATTGATCTGTAAGATGTCTGAAGAACAGCGAATCAAACAGTTCTGCGGAGAAGAGTAGAAAATTTTTATAATAATATATGGAAAGAAAAGTTGCATTAATCACAGGAATTACAGGCCAAGATGGCTCGTATCTTGCAGAATTCCTAATTGAAAAAGGTTATGAGGTACATGGTTTGCTCCGGCGTTCTTCCTCATTTAATACAGCTCGTATTGAACACTTGTATCTTGACGAGTGGGTTAGGGACATGAAGAAGCGTCGTCTTGTCAATCTGCATTGGGCAGATATGACAGACTCTTCTTCTCTGATTCGTATTATCGGCGAGACAAGACCGACAGAGATATACAATCTGGCAGCCCAGAGCCATGTGAAAGTCAGTTTCGATGTTCCTGAGTATACCGCTGATACCGATGCCGTTGGTGTCCTTCGTCTTCTGGAGGCAGTGCGTATTGTTGGTATTGAGAAAGAATGCCGTATTTATCAGGCATCAACATCAGAACTCTATGGCAAGGTTCAGGAGGTTCCTCAGAAAGAGACGACTCCTTTCTATCCTCGCTCTCCCTATGCCGTGGCAAAGCTTTATGGTTTCTGGATCATGAAGAATTACCGTGAGTCTTATGGCATGTATTGTTGTAACGGTATTCTCTTCAATCATGAGAGTGAACGTCGTGGAGAGACATTTGTGACAAGAAAGATTACGCTTGCAGCTGCACGTATAGCACAAGGTTTCCAGGACAAGTTGTATTTAGGTAATCTGAATGCACTTCGTGACTGGGGATATGCAAAGGATTATATAGAGTGCATGTGGCTTATTCTTCAGCAGCCAGAGCCGGATGATTTTGTTATTGCTACAGGTGAATATCACACTGTTCGGGAATTTGCCACGTTGGCTTTCCATCATGTTGGTATTGAACTGGAGTGGCAAGGGAAAGGTGTTGATGAAAAAGGTATTGACAAGGCCACAGGCCGAGTGCTTGTTGAGGTTGATCCCAAATATTTCCGTCCTGCAGAGGTTGAGCAGTTGTTAGGTGATCCGACCAAAGCTAAGAAAACCTTAGGCTGGAATCCTTGCAAGACTCCTTTTGAACAGCTTGTCAAGATAATGGTTGATCATGACATGAAGTTTGTCAAGAAACTGCATTTGAAAGCACAACTGGCAGATTAAGTATGTTAAGTAAAGACAGTAAGATATATGTAGCCGGTCACCGCGGGTTGGTGGGTTCGGCTATATGGAATAATCTGAAGCAGCGTGGGTACGACAATCTAATTGGCCGTACCCACGCTGAACTTGATTTGACGGATCAGTTGGCTGTTCGCCGCTTTTTTGACGAGGAACGTCCTGATGCCGTGGTTCTTGCAGCTGCCTTTGTGGGAGGAATTATGGCCAATTCCCTTTATCGTGCAGACTTTATCATGCAGAATATGCTGATGCAATGCAATGTCATTGGCGAAGCCTATGCTCATGGTGTTAAACGACTACTCTTCTTAGGAAGCACTTGTATTTATCCGAAGAATGCCCCACAACCCATGAAGGAGGATGTGCTGCTTACTTCTCCTTTGGAGTATACAAATGAAGAATACGCCATTGCCAAGATAGCTGGACTGAAGATGTGTGAAAGCTATAACCTTCAGTATGGCACGAATTACATTGCTGTGATGCCGACCAACCTCTACGGACCTAATGATAACTTCCATTTGGAGAATTCCCATGTGATGCCTGCTATGATGCGCAAGATTTATCTGGCAAAGCTCATTCATGATGAGAACTGGGAGGCTATCCGTGTCGATATGAACAAACGGCCTGTGGAAAGTGTAACGGGGGCAAACAGCAATGAAGAGATTCTGCAGGTTCTGGCTAAATATGGTATTTCAAACAATAAGGTAGTGTTATGGGGAACAGGCAAGCCTTTACGTGAATTCCTCTGGAGTGAAGACATGGCAGATGCCAGTGTCCATGTGCTCCTGAATGTAAACTTCAGCGATGTCATTGGCATTGAGAAATATTCAAGTGTCTTTTATGGAACAAAGGCTGATGGTGCCGTTGACCGTAACAACAGTGAAGGACGCGGAGGGGCAATCCCGTCTTTAGGAGAAATCCGTAATTGCCATATTAATGTCGGTACAGGAAAAGAACTGACCATCCGCGAACTCTCTCAGCTCGTTGTGAAAGCAGTTGGATTTGAGGGAGAAGTGGAGTTCGATGCCTCCAAGCCAGATGGTACACCGCGTAAGCTGATTGATGTCAGCAAACTTCATTCTTTAGGATGGACGCATAAGGTGGAAATTGAGGAAGGAGTACGACGGCTCTTTGAATGGTATCAGGATTCTTTGTCTTAGGAATATTGAACTTATAGTTTTATATATGAGGAGTTGGATTATATCAATTGGTATGCTGTTGGTGACATCAAGCGTACTTGGACAAGTCAGGAAAGTAGTGGATATCAAGGACTGGAGCTTTTCTCATGATAATAAGACATGGGAAAAGGTCGCTGTTCCTCACGACTGGGCCATCAGTGGCCCGTTTGATAAGAAGTGGGACTTGCAGGTTGTTGCCATTGAGCAGAACGGCGAGAAGGAAAAGTCGGAAAAGAGCGGTCGCTCAGGTGCTTTACCCTGGATAGGTGAAGGCTATTATGAAACGACTGTCAATATTGACCAGCCTTTCGGTGTAGCTACTTTGGAGTTTGATGGTGCCATGGCTGAGCCGATTGTATATGTCAATGGACATGAGGCGGGTCAGTGGAAGTATGGATATAATGCTTTCCGTGTGGATGCCACTCCTTATTTGGCTGTAGGAGAGAACAAGCTGGCAGTGCATCTGAAGAATGTCGAAGAGAGCAGCCGATGGTATCCCGGAGCGGGTTTATACCGTCCTGTGAAGCTGGTGTTAACCGATAAAATCCACTTCGATTCATGGGGAACCTATATCCGCACTGTATCTGCAAATGCCAATAGAGCTGGCGTTTCTGTTACGGCGAAGGTTGCGGGTCTTGAAAGTATTGATAAGGATTCAAAGGGAAAATCAAATAAGATTGCTACCCGTATGTCTCTTTATGATGCTACAGGAAAAGAAGTCGCCGTTGTACCTTCTGCCGGTGTTGATAAAGAGGGAAATGTCGGTTGCAGCTTTATCGTCCATCATCCTAACCTGTGGTCACCTGAGTCACCTTATTTATATATGTTAAAGATGCAGGTGGTCAATGGAGATCAAGTTCTTGATGAAAGAGTGGAGCGGGTAGGTATCCGTACTATTACCATTGACAGCGAAAAAGGATTCCAACTCAACGGACAGTCCCGCAAATTCCAGGGTGTCTGTCTGCACCACGACTTAGGTCCGTTGGGAGCAGCAGTTAATAAGGCTGCGCTTATCCGTCAGGTGAAGATACTCAAAGACATGGGATGTGATGCTATTCGTACTTCCCACAACATGCCATCGACCATGCAGATGGAAGTGTATGATTCTTTGGGAATGATGGTTATGGCTGAGAGTTTCGATATGTGGATCTATCCGAAATGCAAAAACGGATATGCCCGTTTCTTTGAAGAATGGAATGAGCGCGACATGGAGAATCTTGTACTGAATCATCGTAATCATCCGTCACTTGTCATGTGGTCGATAGGCAATGAGATACCCGAGCAGTGGAGTGATGAGGGACGAGAGATTTCCCGTCGTCTGCAGGATATCTGTCATCGTCTTGACCCCTCTCGTACAGTAACACAAGGTATGGACCGTGCCGAACAGGCATTGAAGTCTGGCTTTGCCCAGATCATGGATGTTCCCGGATTTAACTATCGTGTTCACAAGTATGGCAAAAACATAGAACAGCTTCCGCAGGGATTCCTACTTGGAAGTGAGACTGCTTCGACAGTTAGTTCGCGTGGCGTTTATAAGTTCCCTGTTGAATTCAAAGGCTCTCAGGTTCATCCTGACGGCCAGTGTAATAGCTATGATAACGAATGGTGTTCTTGGAGTAATCTGCCGGAAGATGATTTCGAAGCGATGGATGACCTGTCATATACGATTGGTCAGTTTGTCTGGACAGGTTTTGATTATCTTGGTGAACCGACTCCTTATGACGGTTATTGGCCTTCCCGGTCCTCTTATTTTGGTATCTGCGACTTAGCAGGTCTTCCAAAAGACCGTTATTATCTCTATCGTTCGATATGGAATAAGAAGGAACACACGATTCATTTGTTACCGCACTGGACTTGGCCGGGGCGTGAAGGGGAAAACACACCGGTCTACTGCTATACCGATTATCCGACAGCAGAACTTTTCGTCAATGGTAAGAGTCAGGGAAGAATCTCAAAGAATAAATCCTCTAAGTATGACCGTTACCGTCTTCGCTGGAATGATGTGAAATACGAACCGGGTGAGTTGAAGGTTGTTGTCTATGATGAACAGGGAAAGAATGTCGGTCAGCAGATTATTAAAACAGCAGGTAAGCCGACAGCTCTGAAACTTGAGGCAGATAGGACATTGCTTTGCTCCGATGGAGAGGATTTGGCTTATGTAACAGTGTCATTGATTGATAAGGATGGGACAGAGATCCCCGATGCAGCAGATCAGCTGACTTTTGAAGTGAAAGGTGCAGGCTCGTTCCGTGCTGCTTGTAATGGTGATGCAACTTCGTTAGAATCGTTTACTCAGCCATCGATGAAACTATTTTCCGGAAAGGTCGTCGTTACCGTTCAGGCTGGGCAGAAAGCCGGTAAGCTGATGCTGACGGTGAAAGACAAGACAAACAAACGAATCAAGGCTAAGACTATTTCCATCGATGTGAAGTAGTATCTTGTCATAGGTTCATGCTTGTTTTTTTACGCTGATTATAATAAAGGCTGAATACCGCAATGGGTGTTCAGCCTTTATTATGTTGTGGAGAATGTCTCTACATTATATTAACAGTTCGACGGAATCTAACAGTCAGATAATCTGGAATTCATAAACATATTGTTTTTGAAGTCTGAATGTATCGTTTACGCTATCTGAATGTATCGTTTACGAGGCGCAAATGGCATATTTCTTACGTCTTACGTCGAACTCACGTTATATTAATAGGGTACTCCTTATTCGAAAACCAGTTCCTCTTTCTCAGGATGTTTGCTGATACGGATGGTTGTTCCTTCTGCAATGTTTCCGTCAATGATACGTTCGCACACACCGTCTTCAATGTAATTTTGTATAGCGCGTTTAAGCGGACGTGCACCGAATTGTACATCATAACCTTTTGAGGCAACAAACTCTTTTGCGTCTTCAGTGATTTCAAGGTGGTAGCCCAGCCCGTCAATCCGTTTAAAGAGGTCTTTCAGCTCGATGTCTATAATCTTCTTGATGGCTTCCAGGTCAAGTTGGTCAAACGTGATGATTTCATCAAGACGGTTCAGGAACTCAGGTGCAAACTGCTTGGAAAGGGCTTTCTGAATAATGCTGCGGGCATATTCCTTGTCCTTATCATCAATACTCAGTCCCATTTTTCCACCGGCATTGAATCCGACTCCGCGCCCGAATTCTTTCAGCTGGCGTGTTCCGGCGTTAGAGGTCATGATGATGACTGTGTTACGGAAATCAATCAGTCGCCCGTTTCCGTCGGTAAGTCGTCCTTCATCAAGCACCTGCAACAGCATGTTATAGACGTTCGGATGTGCCTTTTCTATCTCGTCAAGCAATACAATGGAGTAAGGCTTGCGACGCACACGCTCTGTTAGCTGACCGCCTTCCTCATAACCAACATATCCCGGAGGAGCACCTATAAGGCGTGATGTGTTGAATGCCTCAGTGTATTCACTCATGTCTATGCGGATAAGGGCATCGGTTGACCCGAACATGAATTCAGCTAACTTCTTCGCAAGATACGTTTTTCCGACGCCGGTAGGACCGAGGAACATGAAGACTCCAATCGGATGATTTGGCTCACGTAGTCCCACACGGTTGCGCTGGATAGCTTTTGTCATCTTGTCAATGGCAGTATCCTGTGCAATGACAGCTTTCTTCAGTTCCGTTGACATCCCTTTCAGACGTAAGCCCTCAGACTCAGCCATCCGTTGCACGGGCACTCCTGTCATCATGGAAACGACATCGGCAACCTCCTTGTCAGTGACTGTCTCGCGCTGACTGGAGTCACCATTTGTCCATTGTTCCTGAATGGTCTGCAGCTCCCGTTCCAGTTCGGTCTGTCTGTCACGGTATCCGGCAGCAAGTTCAAAGTTCTGATTGCGGACAGCAGCCTGCTTCTTCTCTTTGATAAAACCGATTTCCTTTTCTTTTTCAATGATAGCTGGCGGCACTTCTGCATGTTGCAGGTGTACACGTGAGCCTACTTCATCAAGGGCATCAATTGCTTTGTCTGGGAAGAAGCGGTCGGTGACATATCTTTCTGTCAGTCTGACACAAGCCTTCAGTGCATCATCCGTATAGTTTACATGGTGATGCTGCTCGTAGCGTTCCTTGATGTTGTTCAGGATTTCTAACGTCTGTTCAGCCGTAGTCGGCTCCACAATCACCTTTTGGAAACGGCGTTCCAAGGCTCCGTCTTTTTCAATGGAGTTCCTGAATTCATCAAGTGTCGTTGCACCGATACACTGGATGGTACCTCTTGCCAAGGCCGGCTTCATGATGTTGGCAGCATCCATGGAGCCAGGTGTTGAGCCTGCACCGATCATTGTGTGTATTTCATCGATAAACACAATGATGTCAGGATTCTGTTCCAGTTCTTTAAGTAAAGCGCGAATACGTTCCTCAAACTGTCCGCGGTATTTAGTTCCTGCCACAATGGCAGTCATATCCAGGTTCACAAGCCTTTTGTTAAACAGGATAGGTGAGGTGTGATGCTTGGCAATCATCTGAGCCAGTCCTTCAACGATGGCACTTTTGCCAACGCCGGGTTCACCAATCAGAATCGGATTGTTCTTCTTGCGACGGCACAGAATCTCTATCACACGCTGGATTTCATGCTCTCTGCCAACTACAGGGTCGAGTTTTCCTTCCAAAGCGGCTTGTGTCAGATCGGTAGAGAAATTGTCTAATACGGGCGTCTTACCGTCTCCCTTCTTGGTGGCGGTAGCAGTGCGTCGGGCATTATTCTCGTTTCTCGTCTCTCTGCCTTCCTGTTGTTCTTCTTCATCAAAATCCTCATCGGGCAGACCTAAGCCGTCCTTAATAGGAGTGGCAGACTTCTGCAGATAGAGGAGAGTATCTTCGTAATTCATGTTGTTCAATTCCAAAATTTCTTTAGCTCCATTGTTAACCTGATCATGTAATATGGCGAGCAACAGATGTTGCACGTCTACTAATTGTGTACGCTGTATGCGTGCTTCGAGGACAGCAAGTTTAAGGATGTTGCTTGCTTTCTCGTTCAATACCAACTCAGAAGTGTTGATTGGTTGGTTGATCTCATCTTCACGGACTCTCTGCTCTAATTCCTCTTTTACACTCTGTACATTGATGTCCATCCTTGAAAATAAGTCCATGATAATGGCACTCTTTCCACGGAGAATACCGAGCAGCAGGTGTTCAGGACCTACTGACCGACTGGCCAGACGTGTAGCCTCCTCGCGGCTAAAAGCGAGAATCTGAGATACTTTAGGTGAGAATTGGCTGGTCATATTTTATCTTCTGTTGTAACTACAGATCATTAATGCAAACATTGTGCCAAAGTTGATGACGCAAAAAGCCCATTTAGATGGAATCATTCCATCCTATACAAGAAGACATCGCTGTTCAGACCTGACGTGACAGTATTCCAATTGTCGTATGTCGTCTTCTTATAGTTGATGTCAACGACATTGATCTCTTCCATCTTGCGCCATTTCACGCCTTGCCGGTCGAGCTCTGCTATCCTGTTAGCTGGGAGATTCGTCACCTCGATACGTATGTTATTCCTCCCGGGTTGAAGGATTCCGTCGAATTGTAGTTCAAAAGGCACTGCCCATGCACAACCGACAAATACATCATTGATATACACCCGGGCACTCTCACGTACATCTCCCAAATCTAATTTCCATTTACAGCTTGGTGTGATACCCTTGTTCGGTAGTACGATAAAGCCTTTGTATATTCCCGTTCCCATCAGTGTACGTGTGCGACGATCAATCTTATCCCAGGATTCAAGACCAGTCAGAGAGTAATACTCCTTTATTTCCGGGGAACTCTCAGTAAAACTGAGTTTCCATTCTTCGTTGAATGAATACTTGGCGGTGGAGTTCTTCGCCTTCACTGGGAGTGTTGACAATTGGCTTGTCAAGTCCTCGTCAGCCTTGTTGAAGGTCTGGAGAATCATACTTTCCCCAGATTTCAGCGTGATGCGTAGTTTCCCGTTCTCTGTCTGGGCCGCATATCGGTTCCCGTTCATCGGGTCGAACCACATGGCAGACTCGAAGTCAACGCCCAGTGCGACAGCATCGTCAATGTCATTTGGTGTCAGATTGGCGATGAAATAATGGTACCCCGTGTCATTCGAGCGCCGTATCATCTTGATACCGAATTGCGTCTTCATCGGCTCCGGTCGGGCAGCCTTGCTCAGCTGTCCTGCATCTGTTCCATAAATGATGTTTGCCCCCTGACTCTTTAACAAGTTGATGTGGTTCCGCAATTCATCTGTCATGATGTTTTCTCCAGGGATGATCAGTCCTTTGTAGCGCGTTCCGGCAGCCGTTTCCAACATACCATTCCGATAAATCGTGCTTAGAAGAATCTTTTCACTGATGTAATCGCAGTCAAATCCTGCCTTGTCGATGGCAAGAATACTTTGTATAAACTCTGGTGCCAGTTTTCCCATCTGATGAATAGAGAACTGCATGAGAAGCTTTTTGGGATTCTTCTGCCACATGTCTCTGACGGGGAGATAGACGAGGAAGTCGTTATCCGGCTTGCCCCATTGCAGGAAGCTCTGGCAACGCTCTACATACTTCATGAAATAAGGAGCATCCCGCCAGATGGTATTTGTGGGACTCATGTCTATTGAGGCATAGAATTTCCACCCAGGCCATGGGTCGTCTTTGGGCGAATAGCATGTACCGTGGAAAAACATGTGGTTAACACCTGCGCAGAACATCAGGTCCATGTCAGGTTTCAGTTGTGAAAGCGAGGTGCGGAAGTGCTCCGTCAGCCATGTGAAAGTTTCGCTCGATGTGTACGGTTTTCCCATGATGTGTGCAGCAGAAGGGGCATATTTCAGCATAGAGAAGTCACTGTCATTCTTGCGTGTTTTACCGGAATCCTGTCTGAGTCCTTTGATTCCGAGTTCCGAAAGACCGAATCCTTCTATTTCAGGAATGTCAACAGCTGCGTAGCAGTCAATAAGATTAGCAGGTGAACCGTGAGCCTGGTTTCGGGTGATGGCTCCATGACTGTGCGCCCATGCTGTCCATTGATTCGTGAAATTCTCCAAGAGCATGTCAGCAAGCGTCTCGCGATAGTCGGCAACGATTTTTACATCACCGTTGATCAGTTCGTTGAGATGGTTTTCCAGTCTGTATCCTCGGCGTCTGCTGAATTCGTCCAGCAGCGTGGGAGTCCATGTAGCATCTGCCACTTCGTAAGAGTCGTTGAAGAAAGTGTGTGGATAGGGAGTCCCCGTCCGTTCGAATGCGGCAGCGATATGGTCAAGATAGTTTTTTACGGCAGTCTTGTCAAAATGGTCGATGACCAGTCCTTCACCGCCGGGTGCTGCGCGTTTCACCTTCATGATGCCATATCGGATGTAGACGGCGGTCAGTTTCCATTTCACCTGAATGTCTTTTATCTTCGGAGCCTTCCATGTCAATCGTCCGTTTTTCATGAATGATGTCACATTGACAGGGTCGATAGCAAGCTTTTTTCCTGCCATATCTTCAGGATAAGCCATGACAATCTGCAGTCTTGAGTCCTTCAGATCGCGCTCTTCGGGCTGCATCTCAAGTTTCTTGACCTTACGGCCCGTAAACTCCTTCTGTATGAAAATGGCTTTACAGGCAGATTCTTCCAGTGGAACCCAGGGACCACCAAAAGGCCATCCTGTACCCGTTGCCATGTCTATCTCAATCCCTTTTTCTTTGCCTTGCTGTTGGGTGAAGCGCAGCATCTCCATCCATTTGTCTGTGAGATAGGGAATATTGTTCGACTGGTTTCCCTGCACCCCATATATCGGTGTAATCTCCAGTGCACCAATGCCATGCTCAGCATATTGGCGCATGTTCCATTCCAGATTCTCCTTGTCCACAGCTGACCCCAGCCACCACCAGCGTGCGCCAGGCTTTGCTTCCTGATTGACCACCGGCCATTGCTGGGCTAATGTTGTCAGAGACAACATAAAACATCCAATTGTTATCAGAAGTTGTTTTCTCATCATGTATTTTAGATAGTTAGTGACAGTATCCTGGTAATTCGAGTTTGTTTTTTATTGATGCAAAAATAGGATAAAAAACTCAAATATGCAAATAAAATGGCTACCTTTGCAGTGTTATTACTCTGACAAGATGAAAGAAGTCGGTTTTCACATACAAAGTATCATATCTGGAAGAATGATAGGACAGATAGCAGTCCTATTGGTTTTTCTTATTTCTATAGGTTCGTGTGGAAGGACTCAGCTGAAGAAATCTGATGAGACGGGTGATACTGTCCGCATGAAATATGCAGAGAATATCATCATCGTCAAGTACAGTGACCAGACGGTAGTCGAGCTGAAAGATCCTTGGAATAAAGGGAAGGTGCTGCATCGTTATGTCTTTCCTAAAGACAAATTGCCGTTAACGCATAATGTTGTCTTTAATACCGCTCATGCTTCTCTCATCGGAATGTTACATGCAGATGACAAGATAGTGGGCGTTGCCGACTTGAAGTATATGAATCTTCCTGCTATTCATCGGAGGATAGGGAAGGGGATAACTGATTGTGGAGATTCCATGTCGCCCGATATAGAGAAGATTATTGATGTGAAGGCTGATGCTGTGTGGCTCTCACCCTTTGAGAACAGCGGGGGATACGGGAAGTTGGAGAAGCTGGGCATTCCTATCATAGAGTGTGCAGACTATATGGAGACATCAGCACTGGGGAGAGCAGAGTGGATGAAGTTCTATGGGTTGCTGATTGGAAAGGAGCATGCTGCCGACTCCTTATTTAATATTGTGGATTCTGCCTACCATGCCTTGATGTCACAGGCGAGGGAATCAAAGGTCAGATACTCTATCATAACGGAAAAGCTGACAGGCAGCACGTGGTATGTGGCAGGAGGGAAGAGCAGCGTTGGCAGGCTGATTAAAGATGCCGATGGACTCTATGCCTGGTCTGACGACGAACATAGCGGAAGTCTGGCAATGTCTTTTGAGTCTGTGCTCGACAAGGCAGGGAATGCCGATGTCTGGGTATTCAATGATGGAGGACAGCAGCCTTACAGTTATAAACAGCTCAGAGACGAGTATCATGGGTATCTTTCCCTGAAGCCATTCAGGACAAAGCGGGTGTATTGTGTCAATAGTTCTATAGTTCCTTACTTTGAAGAAGTCTCTTTCAGACCGGATTTTCTGTTGGCCGACTATATCATGCTGCTGCATCCCGACTTACCCAGACGACCATTAAGGTATTATCGTGCGCTAACTGATTAAAACGAATAGACATGAGATCACATACACTATTGTTTTCCGGCTTCCTGTTTCTTATCATCCTTTTCTGCTATCTGAATCTGATAACAGGATCGGTTCACATTCCTGTTGCCGATGTGATCAGCATCTTAATGGGAAACGAGGCAGAGCGTTCTTCCTGGAACTTTATAGTTATGGAGTCTCGTCTGCCCCAGACTTTGACAGCTTTGTTCAGCGGAGCGGCACTTGCGGTGAGTGGACTGTTGTTGCAGACGGCTTTCAGAAATCCGTTAGCTGGTCCTTCTGTCTTTGGTATCAGCAGCGGTGCTTCACTGGGTGTGGCGATTGTGATGCTACTGACGGGCGGCACCATTGCGACAACTCTGTTTTCCGTTAGCGGTTTCATTGCAATCCTGGTGGCAGCTTTCGTTGGTGCCATGATAGTCACAGCCATCATCTTCCTGTTCTCAACCCTTGTGCACAATAATGTTATGCTGCTGATTATCGGAATCATGGTGGGGTACCTGTCATCGTCGATGATTACCCTGCTCAATTTCATGGCAACCGAAGAGGGCATACGGAGCTATATCGTCTGGGGAATGGGGAATTTTGGAGGAGTTTCAATGGATTACATGCCTGCTTATGCCGGTATCGTAATGGTAGGTCTTGTGTTGTCATGTCTGCTGATAAAGCCTTTGAATGCCTTGTTGCTTGGTGAGCAGTATGCCCAAAACCTTGGAATTAATGTCCGTCGGCTTCGTAGCTGGCTTCTACTAATTACTGGCTTGCTGACCGCTATAACAACGGCATTCTGTGGTCCTGTGACATTCATCGGACTTGCTGTCCCTCACATCGCACGGTTGTTTCTGAATACCGATAACCACCGTTCATTACTTCCGTTGACGATTCTGACGGGAGCTCTCGTTGCCTTGTTGTGCAATTTCGTGTGCAGTCTGCCAGGCGATCACGGTGTCCTGCCCCTGAATGCTGTCACTCCACTTGTCGGAGCACCAGTCATCATTTATGTGGTTTTGCGTAAAGGGTATCGGTAAACTGGATACAGACGGGTCGTCCAACCTGGATATCCTGCTTCGTGTCGGTCAGTAGCCCTGTTGTCTCATCACGTTTGAAAACCTGAATCCGATTATCGTCCCGACAGGCGCAGAGCAGATATTTACCGTTTGGCGTAATATTGAAGTGGCGGGGATGCCGATAGGTAGGCTGGTATCCTACCTTTTTAATCAGTCCGTTTGCCTTGTTCACTGAGAAGATGGCAATACCGTCGTGGTAAAGACGATTGCTGGCATACAGGAAATTGCCATCGGGAGAGAGATGGATGTCTGCGCCTCCTCGTGCATTTACCGTATCGGTGTTGATCTCTTGAATGGTTTCCACATTCCCCTCCTTATATCTCAAGACTGTCACCCTACATGACAATTCGTTCATCAGGTAAATGAAAGTGCCCTCTTTGTTGAAAACGAAATGGCGCGGACCCGCATCAATGTGCAGCGGAAACGGCTTGAACTCCTTGATCCTCTGTCTGTTATAACTGAATCGCAGTAGTTGGTCGCCGCTGAAGTCGGTAGCAAAGAGGTAGTCGTGCTTTGGTGAGAACCGTACACAATGGATATGGGGCTCTGCCTGACGGATGGTATCAGGACCGCCATAGCTGCCTGTCACTAAGGTTCTGATGCTATCGAGCTTGTTGTTTCGCACAAGAAACTCGCTGATAGAACCCTCACCATAATTGGCAGTGAATATCATTCCGGTGTCTGCCTCGATATAACATGGACCGGCAAAGGGGATGTGAAGGGAGTCAACAAACCGCATGGCTCCGTTCTTCTTGTTGAAAGTCAATATTGAAAGAGCATCCGTATCGTCATTTGATTCAGAAATGACATAGATCTTCCTGCCGTCTGAACTGAATGTCAGGTAAGATGGATTCGCCAGACGTATCAGCCCCATAGACGTGGCTTTACCGGATGTCTGGTCGAAGCGGAAAGAATAAAGTCCTTCGCTAATGGTGTCGGTGTAGGTTCCCACCACCATATTTATCTCATCAGGCGGAGTGGAAGGATGCAGATTGTCACATGACTGCAATCCCCATAACCATAATACCACGTATATAACAATCCATATCTTATTTGTTCTCATACGGATTCTTGAGAGTTAGACTTGTAAATACCGGCCTCAAAGTTATTAAAAAATCGGTTAAAACAAATGCTTTTTCCGTTTTTTTGTTTTGTAAGTAGCATTTTTTCTTTCTTTGTAGCTCCATCAGACCGTCATTCCGACGTAATGCTGAGGATGTCTCTCAGGAGCGCATTGAAGTCAATAACATTATCTGGCTTTGGAGAGAAGCCCAGGATGACGACCACCAGTTGGTGGGAAGGGAAGATAAAGATGTCCTGCCCGTCGTGGCCGTCGCAATAGAACATATCCTTCGGAACATCTGGAAACTTGCCACATCGGTTCAGCCAGAAGAAGGCGCCATAGCGGCCATTGCTGGCTGCAGCAGGCATACGCGTATAGTCCACCCATCCTTCGGGCAGGATTCTCTTGTTGCCAACACATCCGTTATCAAGGTACATCTGTCCGAAGCGTGCGAAATCCATTGCCGTGGCATAGAGGTATGACGAACCCACAGGTGTTCCGCTCATATCCTGCTCGAAGATGGGAGCAATGATGCCGAGTGGAGCAAAGAGCCGTGAGTGCATATAGCGGAGGAACGCCTCGTCGGAAGAAAAGCGGCTTCGCAGATAGCGCATCGCGATGTCCGTAGTGCCGCTGGAGTATTGCCAGTGTGTGCTGGGCTCATACTCCAGAGGCTTCATGAGAGCGTAGAGGCCCATGTCGCGTTCACAGTGAAGCATGATGTTGACGTCGGAACGTGCGCCGTAGTCCTCGTTCCACTCCAGTCCGCTCTGCATCTGCATCAAGTCGTGGAGGGTGATGGCTTTGCGCCCGTCGCTCTGCCACTCGGGAATGTCCATCGGGGCATGAATGTCAAGCAGACTGTCTTTCACCATGATGCCGATAAGCGCATTTACGAAGCTCTTCGCCATGCTCCAGCTGAGGAGCTTAGTGTCACGACCAATGCCCTTGTCATAGCGTTCCGCCACCACACCGCCTTTGTGTACAACCACGAAGGCAAAGGGATGGCCGTGATAGGCACGTTCGCTGACGAAAGCTTTCGCAATAGGGGCAAGACGCTTTGCTACGACTGAATCGCCCATAGTCAGTTGAGCACGGGAGGTGGAATCCTGTCCCGCCAACACTTCGCTGAGTATTCCCATCGGGAAGCGCTGTTTCCTCAACTCATTGACAGATGCCCCGCGCAGCAATGTCACGCCGTAGCCTTCGCGGTAGACGGCTGTGGATTTGCCCCAAAGTAAGCGGCTGGTGACCGTCTTGTTCTCATAGTCCACCGTGTTGCTTGTGAAGCGGATGAAGGAAAAGTTCAGGTCAATTGCCTCAACATCTTTCGCTTCGCGACCCGAAACGAACACCGCCGAAGCCAGATTCTTCGCGGCATAGCCCGTAATGATAGGCAGCAGACTGTTCAGGTAAACACATCCGCCCAGAATGGCAAGGAGTAATGCAATGGCAATATAGCGTAAGAGCCTTTTCATAGATAATCAGTTTGTTTATGTTCGTTAGTAGTTCCTTTGAATCTGTATAATCTATCTTCTAAATGAATAAACTCCAATCAGTTATTTCTATTGATAATTGCAAATATAGATAAAAATCTCTAATTATGCGAATCTTTAGGGATAAATATAGTTAAGGTTTAGTCCGCCATTTCCCTCTGCGAGTCATCGCCTCGTTCCTCTGCTTCGCGCCCCCAGCAATTGTCACGCATCCGAAGCATAGTTACGTTTTCGGAACTGTAATCTTCCAAATATTCACTCTACCCATGAACATTTGTTCAGACTGTCACCCTCGGCAGACACTTTTATGATCTTGTCGGGGGCTTTTTGTTCCTTTTTCTCTAACTTTGCATGGAAAAAGCGGGAAAGATGAAAAAAAGTTGGTCTTGCGATTATATATTTTTGTAAAAAGTGGTAATATATAAGTAGAGAACATCAAGCGAATGGGAATAAAGACAGACAAAACATCCAAAGCCAAAGAAGACGAAACGCTGCTCATCAGTCGCATCCTCGGAGGACAGACCACGCTGTTCCGTCAACTTGTAGACCGATATGCCGGGCAGGTGCTGCGGATGGTGGCACGCCTGATTCCTTCGCC
>Ga0247611_10003876_pt1 | contig 21533 bp, 8 predicted proteins | sample 177DNAGHGhighgp2_FD_192422 | JGI IMG/M metagenome (GOLD analysis project Ga0247611, IMG submission 192422) | Sheep rumen microbial communities from Palmerston North, Manawatu-Wanganui, New Zealand - 1770 DNA GHGhigh gp2 | ecosystem: Host-associated > Mammals > Digestive system > Stomach > Rumen ... | reverse complement strand
TCAGGAGATCCGCGCCCTAAAGTTGCTGCGTCGCGCCGCGAACCTGGGTTCGTCGGCCGCGCGGCAAAACCTGGACGGCGCCTCGGTGTACAGCCCGGCCCGGAAGGAATACGATGCATGGAAAGCAATAATGAAAAAACAATAAATATTAATAATCACAGGTATGAAAACCCAATTAACACTTTTGAGCGCACTTTCCATAGTGGCTCTTATGGCTTGCCAAAGGGAAGCCGTAGAGGTTGTTCCCAACAACCCCACCTACAATCCCGTCGACAATACCGTGCTTGCCAAGCTTGTGCTGAACGTGTCTTCCGGCTCATCGGAGACCAAACAGACAGCCGCGGCCGTCCAGGCCGGTGGTGTCAACTTCCGCGGCATGCAGGATGTGCACCTGCTCACTTACAAAGTGGACGACGTAGGTCCTTCCGGAGATCCTTTCCTGTACGATGTGGCCAATCACGTAGCCACCAAGGACTTCGACCTGGGTAACATGATGCTGGAAGGGGATGCTACCACCACCAGCGGTATCCGCGTCCTGCAGCTTGCCTTGCCCCTGGAAACCAATACGGTGCTTGTGTATGGCCGTGCCACCCGTACCGGCAAGGATACGGATGAAAAACTGGGCCACGTGGACGCCGCCGGTGAAGCCATAAATACCACGCTGGACAATGTCACCTTCTCCCTGAAAGACCGGATGAACGGAAGGAATGCGGAGTTTGCGCTTTTCGGAGACATGATGGGCCGTATTCTTACGGGCATCATGAACACCGGTTTGGAAATGCACGAAGCGGTTCGTGGCTATAAAGTGGCCTCCGGAGCGGAGATTGAAGACGGTCGTTACAAATTCTGGTGGCCGGACGATGCCGTGGGGCGGGCACTTTCGCAGAAGGATGGTAACGGAAACTACCTGCCCAACGGCTCAACGCATTACGACGATAACTCGGGTATTACCTACACCTTCCATATTGGCAGCATTCTCTGGAGTGAATATGGAAAACAGTACGATGAACACCAAAACATGACTCCTTTGGCGGAGGTGATGGGTGAGGCCTATAGCAATATCATGACCATCCGTTCCAAGTCGGTGGGTGGGGATGTCCTCAAAGAACTCCGTTCCGCTTCTTCGGGTTCTGTTCTCCGCCTCACGGAGGACGTCAACGGGGTTTTGTCCCGCGTGGTGGTTTCCACGCCCACAACGGCCGATGAAAGGATTGCCCAGCTGCTGGCTGGAGAGATTCTCCATCGTGCCTCCAGTTTCTTTGATGTCAATCCGTCCACCGGGAAAGTATTCTATAAGGATTTTGAAACCATCCTGGCCGGTATCGACGCCCTTATCCCGGACAGAAACCGTGCCTATTATATCGGCGGAGATGCCAAGATTGACGACTCTTTCTTCTATCGTGACAACGTAACCCCGGTGCAGGTGGGATTCCCGCAAAACCTGGGCTTGCCGCTGGGTTCGGCCCTGATGACCTTCATCAACCCGCACGATGCAAATCCTGCGTCTCCGGTGAACTACAATGTGGTGTCGTACTTAACCGAGGTCCCCGCCTACGGTGTGGGCGGCGGCAGTTTCCCTATCACCAACTACCGCTATCCTGCAGAACTGATGTACTATACCAACTCCAACATCCGTACGTCCAACGACCTCAAGCAGAACAGCGATTTCCCTTCTACTACGGGCGTTTGGTGGAACGATACGTATTGGGGAGGATGGACCGGTGGAAACAGCATCAAGTCTTCTACCCAGAGCGTAGGTGTAGCCAAAACCATCAACTATGGTACGGCCCTGCTGGCCGCCAAGGTGGGCTACAGCGCTTCTATCATCTATGATAATAACCATGGCCTGCATGAATCGGAAGCCAACAACTCCATCGAGGTGGGGAGCCTGTCCAACCAGTTCGAGATTACGGGTATTATGATTGGCGGCGTCTGTGACAAGGTGGGTTGGAATTTCCTGCCCAAGACCAACGAGTTCAACAAGATGATCTACGATGACCTCTCCTACGACGGAGACGGGGAAACGCCCGGCGCTATTGCAATCCCCAGATATACCGCTACGGCAGCGGACCGTTACACCAAGGACATCTATACCCTTACCTTCGACAACTACGACAGCTCCAAGGACCCGGACAAGCAGAACATTGTCTATATCGCCCTGGAAATCAAGAATAATACCGGCCAGGACCTGTGGGGCGAGCTGAACATTATCAGAAGAGACGGCACTTTCTACCTGGTGGGTGCGCTGGACCCTAAGGACCCGGCGGCTCTTGCTAAATTCAAGGATGGGCAGGGCAATGTCAAACTCTCCCGAAACGACTTCAACTATCCTCCGTTCGACGCAAGTGGCAACACCATCAATGCTCCGCGCGTGTTCATGCAGGACTACGTTACTTCTGTAAAACTGAACTTTACGCCGGAATCCCTCTCTCACGCTTATGTGACCATGCCGGACCTCCGCGCCGGCCAGGTGTCCCTGGGCCTTTCCGTGGATGTAAAATGGGAGAGCGGCTACGACTTCACCGTTAATTTGGGGGGGGGGAACTAATTAACAGCTTTTCCAACGTTCATGAGCCTGTCTTTAAAACGGTGGATTCTTCTTGTCCCCGGTCTCGTGGTCCTCGCGGGCTGCAGGCTGGTGGATCAGGATTTGACTGCCTGTGGTGTGGAGTACCAGCTGGAGTATGAGCTTCAGCTGGTAACCAACATCACCACCGAAATAGAGACAGAACTTAGTTTGGATACCGATGTAAGTGTGGCTACGGCCCTGGAGGCTTATCTCAGCGATATTTTTACCGATCGCGCGCACGACGTGGATCTTTCTTTCTACGCTGTTGACGGAGAGAAAAACCGCCTGCATCACGAGCACCACATCATGGACGCCACCCAAACCAGCTACACCCTGCGCATTCCGGTAAACCAGTACCTGCATCTGGGTCTGGCCAATCTGGAGAACAATCCGTCCCTGGCGCTGGTGAATGACCAGACCAGTCCGGGAAGCCGCCTCCAGCAGGAGCGGGCCGATACTCTCCAACCGCATCGGGAAGGCGTCTTTTCCGCCCGTTCGCACATGGACATCAAGGAAGGTGTGGACCAGCAGTTCAAGGTGAACCTGTACATGGCCAACTGTGCAGCTGCTTTGGTGCTGGATACCCTGGAGAGCGGCATCAAGGACATCCGGGCCTATGCAGTGGGTTTTGCCACCGCCTTTGACGTGGCCGACAGCGTGTACCGTTTTCAGGATGTGCCGGTATTCCGGGCCGACAGGGTAGAGGTAGAAGAGCCCGGCTCGGAACTCTGCTTTGCTACGGTAAATTTCCCTTCCCGCGTGCCAGAGACCCCGTCCGAAACGGAGGTCGGGACCAAGGCAGAAGAGGAAGAGGACCCTTCCTATTGGGAGTTTCACGTGTATGCTACCCTTCCCGGCGGCAGCATTACGGAATCCCGGCTTTATGTGCGGCGTCCGCTGCTTCCGGCTCATTTGGAGATTATTAAGGCCAAGGTGTATGGAAACGGTTCCCTGCAACCCGCAGATGCCAAGGTGGGCGTAGATGTGAGCATTGACTGGAAGCCGGGCATGGAACATAACGTGGATATCTAATGGCAAGACGTTTTTCATACGGTAAGATGGTATGTCTGCTGGCGGCACTGTCGCTGGCAGGGCTCACGTCGTGCCAACGGAAAGACAGCCTGCCGGAGGACAAGACCGGCATGCTCAAGTCTGTGCGCTTGTCCCTGTCAGTGGGGGCTCAACCCCGGACCAAGATGGATGCGGGCGTGTTTACGGAGCTGGCGGAAACTACACCAGGTTTCAGTGGCCTTACGGACCTGAAAATGGTGGCTTTTGACAAGGTGGGTTCCATTTTGGCCTCCGACCAGGCGCTGAATCTGCCCATTGACGTTCCTGCTTTCAACGCGCTGAATTACCCCGATGCGTCGGCCCAATTCTATCCCGGCGGTATAGACACCTTCCTTCCTATCGGTACCGCCTCTGTCCTTTTGTACGGCAGGGCCCCCGGAGACGATAAACGGGTTTCCGGCTCGCTGATTCCCAGGGGATTCGACACCCAGAATACAACGGCTCCCGCTTCCTCTTTGGGGTTCGACCCGGATGTGATGTACCCCGGTGACAATATTCCCCCGGAAGCTACCGTTATTGCCCATGTGGTGAACAGCATTATGTTGGGTGAACCCGTCCGTTTCGATGGCCGCTATCTGCGGGGTACTGAGTGGGTAGAGACGCAGATTGTCGTCAACTGGAACGAGCGTATAGAAGACGTGAACCTGAGCAAGGCTTATACAGACATAACCAATGACGGTGCCATCATCGCGGGTTCCGGTCCCATGGTGGAGTCCATGCTCTCCTCATTGTATTCCTTTTTCAAGGGGTATGAGAGCCGCAATGAGGGTGAGGTGGAAATTACGGAGAACGGGGAGCACTATCCGGTGCAAAAGCTTAACGGAGAGCCCCTTTTGTATAAAGAGGTTCTCAATGCCCTCAGGGATGAGGTCCTGAACCGGTTCACGCTGAATACAGCATACGCGTCCCAATTCCTCACCGTGGATAATCAGGAACTGACGGTGTGTTTCAACCAGCAAACCTATGGTCATTTGAGCACCTATCCGGAGAGCATGGGCCTCCCTACCGGGTGCGCCATCCTGCGCTGGACACCCACGGGTTTTGTGGTGCCCCGGATCAGCGGCGTGGAAGGGATGGCTCCCATCAACCGATACTGTTTCCCTACAAGCCTGTACTATTACGTTAACACCACCATCAAAACGTCCCAGGACAAGAATATTGGTCAGTCTTACAGTACAAGTACCACTTGGGACGATGTCCTGGACGATTATACCTTAGGTTCGTCCATCTCCAGCAATACCACTTCTGTGGCGCTGGTAAAGCCTCTCCAGTATGCTGTGGGCCTGCTTTCGGCCACAGTTCAGAGCGACCGCGACTGGCTGCAGGACAACGATGACCTTCCGGAAACCACAGTTTTCGCTACCGGGGAGAACCTTCCCGTAACCGGCATTATCCTAAGTGGACAGTACGCCCAGAACTTTGATTTTACGCCTATCGCGGACTCGGAAGAGTACTTCTCCTATGACAACCAGACGCCGGGCGTTTATTTGACCAAACAGAAGTCGGCTCCCATCCGGACACTTTCCCTTCCCACACCGGAAGGAGAGGATGTCTATTTTACGCTGGAGTTCCTCAACAACAGCGGAAAAACCTTCTTTGGGGCCGACGGACGCGTGTTGCCCGGCCGTAAATTCTATATGGTGGGGAAGATGGAACTGCCCACAGACCCGCAGAAGCGCAAGTTCGAGCAAGTCTTTGTGCAGGACCATATTACCACGCTGGACTGCACCATTTATTCGCTGGCCGGCGCTTACAACGCTGTTCCGGACCTGGGTATCCCTCAACTGGTGATTGGTGTGCAAACAAAGGTGAACTGGGATATGTCAACTCCTTCTACTATCTTGTTTGAGTAATGAGAAAGAGCTTGTTCATATGGCTTTTGTTGCCGGTGGTTGTCCTAGCCGCCTGCAGCCGCAGCTATGACCAGCCGGAAGGCTCAGAGTTGAGCATCACCATCGCCTTCCCCGAGAACTTCGATCCCGAAACCCGTGCAACGGTAGGGGAGATCCCCTCTGAGGCCGATGAAAATGCCATTTATGACCTTGCCATCTGGGTGTACTACAGCAACGGGGACCGGGCTCACGAAAAAGTGGGGAGCCTGTTGGTAAATAATGCCAATGATCTTCCCGCCGCAGGTGGTGTCAGAAAATACGCCCTTCATGTAGATAAGGCCTTCATGCTGGAGCGCCCCAAGGTAGATGTATTTGTGCTGGTGAACCGTGCTTCCATCGGCTCTGATTTAACGGAAAATGCCACGTGGGACCAGGTGAATGGCGCTGTTTTTGGCGGCGATCCTTATTTCAGCCCCAATATACCGGTATCTTCGGTTCCGGTTAAAAAGGGCCTTCCCATGAGCGGCGTGGGTAAAGAACTGACGGTGGGCGGAGAGGAACCCTTCCTCAAGGTCCCGACCATCTCGGTGGAACGGGCTGTTTCCAAACTTCGTTTTGTGTTTTGCCAGATGTACACGGAGAACAATACAGAGGAGGAATTCGCCATTAACCGTGTTGTGCTGAATGGCAGCCAGATTCCCATGTTTGAGTACGTGTTCTCCACCGGGGCTTACCACATTCCGGCAGATGATAATTACGTATCGTCCGCCATGGAGATTTTATGGCCCAATGAATTGGCGTTAAAATCTTCCGAGGCGCCGGAAATCTATTCCTATGCCGGCCAGGACGGCCCCAGCTATGAGAAACTGATCCGGGACGGTATCAATGGCAATCACCTCTCGCACCTGGGAACATACTACTTGCGGGAGAGTGACAAACTGCTGCGTGGGACCGTGTACTATTCCATTACCAAGTCGGGGGTTACGCAGAATAAGGAGATGGATTTCTATATGGCTTCCCCCGGAGACTTTGCGCGCAACCACGTGTGGACCGTATATGGCTACTTCATTAGCAACCGTACCCTCCAACTGGCCGTGAGCGCCCTGCCTTGGGACAAGAACAACTACGCCATCGAGTTCTCTACTGCCTCCCTGCAGGTGACCCAGAAGTTCATTGTGGAGGAGAACTCGGCCACCATTGTTCCCGCAGGCCCCAAAGACCACTACAATGTATTTTTGGCTGCCAACAAGGCGGCGCACGGCTATCTGTACGTCACCACGCCCCAGGGAGGTAAACTGGAAATTATCAAGGAAGGAGCCGTTACCGACGTAGAAGCCTTTTCTGTTACACCCGAGGAAGCCACCATCAACCCTTCCAAGAATGGTGGTCGTATAGACATCACCATAGACCGCAACCCGGATTATATGGGAGACCCTTCCGGAAAAACCATTACTCTTACATTCAAAGCATATACCCCGGACGGAGACCGTGAAATTGCCGGTGCGTCCGAGTGTATAGACCAAGTATATCATTTCTACCTGTGATGAAGTCCCTTTCATACGGATTGTTGAGCGCTTTGCTGCTGCTTGCCGGCTGTACCCGGGAAGCAGAGGAACAGGCGCAGTGGGATGGCCCGGTGATTGAACTTAACGTGGCCTGTCTGGAGCCTACCGGTCTTACCAAGGCCGGTATCAGCGGTGTGGAAGCCGGTGACAACAACTATCACGAGAATGTGATATCCTCCGTGGACTTTTTCTTCTATCCGGGAGATGCCACCTCGGAGCCCGCTACCTACCATATCCGTTACGACAATTTGAGCAAACGCGGCAATGCGGTTTTCCGTGTGGAACTTACCACCAACCAGGTGAACTACCAGATTTTCCCTGCTCAGGCCGCTATCACGGAGGCAACGGTTTTTGCCATTGCTAATATCCCGAATACGCTTCTGAGCGGCTTGGAAGATACTTCTATGGACAATATCGGCCGTCAGATGGTTACTACGGATTTTGTCACGTCCCAGTACACCAACCATCGGCAGGAAGAGTTCATCATGAGCGGAAGCTCCACCATCACCCTTACCGGACGAAGCCAAAAGGTGGTTGCCCAGGGTATGGTGGGCATGGAACGTTATGCCAGCAAGATTACCGTGGGAATCAAGATGGACGATCCCATGGCCGTGGATACAGGCCGGAAAGACGCCTTGGATAATCCCATTTATGAGTACTGGACACCGCGTCCGCAGGAAATGCAGATTTACCTGGTGGATGGAATGAGCAAGGTGGCCCTGAGCGGCACCCCTGCCGGAAAGGGCTTGCAGTGGGAACCGGAAGATGCCGATTATTTGAGCTACCGGAACAATTCCATGCGTTTCTATAATGGTAATGGGCAGTTGTATCTGGATAAGGTGGGAGAGTATTACCAGACCTTCCCTATGTACACCTATCCCTATCATTGGCAATCCGGTTCCATTGAGGACGGAAGCCGTGAGCCCTACCTCAAACTGGTTCTGCCCTGGGACCGCCTGCCGGACCCGGAGAATGGGATTGCGGCCTTCCAGCGGGAATTCTATTACAAGATCCTGATTCCGCAGGATACCCGTGGAGAAGAATATGAGAACAGCTTTGTGCGCAACAACTGGTATCATTACGACATTGGCGTGGGCGTACTGGGCTCCGAGACCGACGAGGCCGCCGTGCCGCTGGAGGCCAGCATGTTCATTGTGTACTGGCAGGACAAGGATGTGGTGATTAAGCAGGTGAGTATCGGCAATGCCCGCTATCTGTCCGTGGAAAAAGAGGAATATATCCTGAATAACCAGGATGGCGTGGATGTGCGTTACACCACCAGTAATCCCATTACCATCAAGGATATCCATGTCACCCGCCCCTATTACGGGGAAAACCCTTCCGCGGGCCAGATAAAGTACGGCGCTACGGTCAAGCAAGTGAGCCATAGCGACGAGATTGAATATGACGATATTTACCCTGACAAGAGTTGGTATCTGGAGTATTCCAAGGAGCAGCGTATAGCCCTGGATCCCGATGGGAAAGACTGGTTGCAGGACGTGGATGGCATTATCCGCTATACCCATAAACTGAACAACGACTACCAGACCGACGATTTTGACTATTCGCCCTATACCATCACCTTCGCGGTGGGCCACGCGGATAACAAGGAGGCCTGGATGATGAAGTACGACAAGCACGTAACCATAGTACAGAAGCCCGGCCTGTATATTGAAGCCCTGCCCAATCCGGATACCTGGACAGGCGTTACTGGAGCCACTACGCCGGACCATTGGGGCTATGTGTATGTGGATAAAGACCAGCTCACCCGTGCACGCTTCGAGAAAGACCCGAATAAAAATGACAACGCCTGGAGATTGGACCATATCTGGCGGGTGGTGCACTATTCCAGTGGCGGTACGGATATGTACAAGATTGATGTATCGGTCCTTCCGGATATTTCCGATGTGTCCGGAACCTTTGAGTTTGTGCTGGGAGATCCCCGCCAAAGCACGGAGGCACATCTTCGGGAAGGGCTTGAAGCGCCTTATAATGAGCCCTTTGCCACAGCTCCGGCCATTGAAGGCGGAGAGCGTTCCCTGCAGCATTACTATCCCACGGAAAACTCCGAACGCACCCGGCACATGCTGGCCCCGTCCTACCGCATCTCTACCAAGCTGAGTGGTAGTGAATACAATGGAACGCCCATGGAGCAGGCCAAGATGCGCTGCGCCGCCCTACAGGAAAGCGGATATCCCGCCGGCCGCTGGCGCATCCCCACGGAAGCGGAGATTCGCTTTATCTCCAACCTTTCTGCCCACGGCGTGTTTGAGTGGCAGTTCGGTGGTACCTACTGGTCGGCCAACGGGGCGGTGGAGGTGAATAAGAACAACAAGACGATAACGCTGAAGCCTAACGTTACCGTAGCCCTGCTTCGCTGCGTATACGACACTTGGTACTGGGGCGACGACCGTGTACTGGACAGCGACGGATTGCCCAGTATATTTACATGGGGAGATAGAGAACGATGAGAAATTGGATTGTCATAGCAGCGGCTGCGCTTGCCGCCCTATCCTGTTCCCGTGAGAAGGAGCAGGAGCTCCTTGTGGAGCCGGAAGGCAAGGTGGAGGTAACCTTCACCGTTACCGGAGACCAGGTGGCCACCAAGACTTTAGGGGAGGCCCATCAGCTGGAGACCATGCATATTGCCGTTTTTGGCGGTTCGGGCTATTTGAAAGAATACGTGCCTGCTACGCTCCTGAGTACCGGCACCTATGAGTATCATTATTACGACGCGTCCCATCAAGAGCAGGTCCGGACTGTGCCGGAGTTTACCTACAGCGTTTACATTACCCTGTCCAACTCTTCCCGTCGCGTCCATTTTATCGGGAACGGTCCCGCCAGCATTCCTTTTGGCAGGGATTACGAAGTCCTTCCCGCCTTGCTGGGAGAAAAGGAAACCGGCTACTGGCAAATGATTACCCTGGACCATATCACGGCCCTGCAAGATGCCGAAGGCAACTATCTGACGCCGGACGGTAACGGGGGAACCAGAGTCCGTCAGCAGGGAGAGGCGTATATTCCCAGCGTGGAGCTCCAGCAGGCCTTTAGCCGCGTCCCCCTTATCCGTAACTGGGCCAAGATTGAGCTTCGGGCCAAACCTGCGGAGCAATCCAACTTTACGCCCATCAGTTTTGCCGTCTCCAATGTCCCCAAACAAGGTACCCTTGTTCCTTATGGCGGTGTAAAGGGCTTCATCACCAATTACAAAGACCTGAGCTTCGAGGATTTACGCAGCGACGAATACAATTACGGCGGCAACCTGCCGGCATCCGTAGAGTTTGATTCGTACCTTCCTTCCGCGTCGGACTTTGTGAACTTTACCGGCGGGGCAAAGCGTTATGCGGAGAATGCGCCCGCGGACAACGAAAACTACGCCGTCTACCTGTATGAACGGCCCATTCCGGATGCCAATATCCCGCCTTCCTATGTCATTGTGTACGGCAGGTATTACAATGAGGATGACCTGTCATCCCTTACGGATGAAGAAAAAGCTGCCGGTGGCGCCTTGTGCTACTATAAAGTGGACCTGATGACCGGGAGTGAGTACTATCCGGTCCTCCGTAACTTCAAGTACCTGGTCAAGATAGACAAGATTTCGGCCAGGGGCCACGCCACTCCCGAAGAAGCTGCGGCTGCCGCCGGTAGTGCCGACGTATCGGCCGATATCAATGCCTCTACGCTGCCGGATATTTCCGACGGAACCCGCCGAATGGCTATCCAGCCCTGGATGGCCAAGACCTTCATTCATGCAAAGGACAAGGAGGAACAGCTTTACGTCACCTTCTATAACGACATCAACGGGGACAATCCTGCCCCGAACCTGTCCCCGGCCGCAGATGGCTGTGTCACGTATGAACTCATTCCGGCCAGCGCCGGTATCGTGAAGGATGTGGAAATAGGGGAGGCAGATGCCGATCCCACCCACTCGAACTATGGCTGGAGGCCCGTCTCTTTTGCCATCGCCAGCCCGGACGAGGCCGCCGGCCGTACCCAGACCCTGCGCATCAAGTGCAAAGTGGATCCGAATGACCCGGAAGAGAGTCCGCTGTACCGCGATGTAGTGATCTCGCTGCTTCCCACTCAGCCCATGCGCGTCAGATGCGAGAACTCCCGCGTCCTGCTGGTAACAGGAGAAAAGCAACGGGTAGACATAGACATTCCGGACGGTCTGGTGGAATCCATGTTCCCCCTCCATTTTATGATTGAGGCGCAGAACCTGACCCTCACTCCGGACACTTCCGTGGACGATAACGACCTTCCGGTGATTTCCGAGACCTCCATCATCGGCGACTATCCGTCCTTCCATTTCCAGCGCACGCTGGAGTGGAGTGAGTACAAGGCGCTCACCGCCTGGCTGGATTACGAGGACGATTCCCGCTGGCGTACCTTCTCCAGCTATTTCAAGACCAATTGCGAGCGTAGTGCCACGGACATTTATGTGGCCAACGAGTACTTCTACACGGAGAGAACATCCTTTACGAACTTCTCCTCCTTCCGTGATCCCAAGTTCACTACGCCCATTGCCCGTAAGATGTATGCCGATGTAAATGTGTCGGCCCAGTTCATGATTACGCCCGATGAGTATGTTCCTGTATATCTTATTCTGGAGGGTCTGGAACCGGCCGCCGGATCCAATATTACCTGGGACGACGCCAGGGGGATGTATAAGTACGTGCCCACTTCCGACGATTTGACTTTCCTGCTGCGGACCAGGGTAACCAACGGCGATGTCTCTGTAACGCTGCTCTCGGAGGACGACTCCTATGAGTCCGTGGTACTGACGCCTTGGCATTTCCGGGATGCGAAGGTGATGGATATGGCTACGCCGAAGGCAATCGACAAGAATACGGGTTCCCATACTGGGGCGGATTATGCCAATGTGGTTGCCGGGCATGTCAATTCCGAGGCCGACAAACTCCTGTTCATCGGCTATTTCACCGACGCTGCGGCGCCCAGGCCCCAAACCACCATCAAGGACCTGTCCGGCGTAGTGAGCGAAGACGGCAAAACCACCTGGAACGACGCCGGCCCGCTTTCCGGTACCGCCCAGAATCTGTATCGGGAAAAGTGGCTCAAAACACAGGCCGGCATAGACCCCGTTTCCCTTACCTTGTCGGCTGTCGGTTATGTGGAAGAGCCCATCTCCGCGCCTCGTTTCAGGGGACATATCTATTCTGTCGATTACAGATATGCGAACGACTGGAACGGTCTTGTCAACAATCTCTATTCGCAGGAGGACCAAACGTATGACTATCGCAGCCAAAAGACGGTGAAAGTGAATGACTATCCCTATTTGGAAACCTGCAATATTGTCCTTGACATAACCGGGAATATGCCCATTCAGGCGCATGGTAGCACTACCACCGACGGGATTGTGCTTCCGGCGGGTGGCCATTACGTGATAGAGGTGAACATTCTCTCCAACAATCAGGATGTTTCCCTCTTCTATAACCAACTGTTCTATTATGTGGACAATGGAACGGTGTTAAAGCCGCGTTCCGTGGACCCGCATCCGGACGGCAGCATTTACTACGGATACCAGGGAAACAACCATGAGTATATCTGGAGCGCCCCTGTCGGAGAACCGGGCGGCAAGCTGGTGATAGACGCTCCCGCGGGAAGGGATGTCGTTATTACCAGGCTTATTTCCAAGGGATTCCACGGCGTATTGAATAGCACCGGCAGCATTGGCGGTGGTGATGTTGGGTTTGACGGTGATCTTGAAAACGGAGGTGAATTATGAGTAAGTGGGCATATATAAAGCTATTGCTGTTCACGGTTTTGGCCTTTACGACAGCCTGTAAAAAAGAGGTGGATACGCCTTCCGCCCCTGCAGTGCAGACGGTGCATTATAAAGCCTCCATCCAAGCGGAAACCGATACCCGGGCAACGCTTGGAACAGAGATGCAATATGTGTTTGAAGTGGGAGACCGGGTGTATGTGGAAAGTGAGGACGGCAAGTTGTATGGTTTCCTGTCTTTGGCTGTAGATACAGGTGCCGGGGGAAGTAGTATGGCCCTTTTTGAAGGGGATCTCACCTATGAAGGGGATACGCCCCTAGACAATCCGGCTATTAACCTGGTCCTTGTGAGCAAGGAGGATGAACTGCATACCATCACGGAAGGGAAAGTGAATGGCGTTACCAAGGACAGTTATATTAAGACCAAGTGGGCCCCTTCCCTGGAAGAAGCAGTGAGCCAGTTGAGCCATTTTACCGGCTCTGGCCATTTCCAGGATTACCATTTTTCTATTCAGCAGCAGTCCAGCTTCCTCAAGTGTTTTGTCCGCCTGAAGTCGGACCAGGCACCCGTTAACCGCACCATTTTGGCCCAATTGCTGGACAATAACAGTGCTGTCCTTCGGGAAGCGAGTATTAAAGTGAGCGAGGTGGGCTCTGTTCCTTTTGTTTTTGCTTTCTTGGGCGGAGAAACCTTAGAGGATGCTCAATTGGTGATGACATGGGAACAGTCCGGAGGAACCAGTTTTAACTTGTCCAGCACTACGCTTGCCGCCAACAAATATTATACGGTTTCCCGTTCAACGCTTTCGTTCGATGGCTTCCATATCAAGGCTATCACCAACAATACGGTCATTACGTTCAACTATGATTATGAGCATGACGGTATTGAGTATAGCAAGGATTTCGGGGAGAGTTGGACACATTATTCCGCTCCATTTGAATTGAATAAAGATGAAGTGGCCTGCATAAAGGGGAATCGTACCAATTATAAGAATGACAGTGGAGACCAGTGGGGAACGCCCGGTGGTACCCCCATCTTCACGGCCTCCCGTAAATGTTATATTGGCGGCGATATCATGAGTCTGCTTAAAGACGAGACGCTTGCCGAGAGCGCTTTCCAGGGTGCTTTTTCCAAGGGATCAGGTACTCCGGTCTCATACATTGATATAGATCCGGATTCCCCGCTGATTCTTTCCGCTACTACGCTCGTGGATAAATGCTATATGCAGATGTTCCGTAACTGTACGAGCCTGACAAGGGCACCGAGATTCCGTGTAGAGGTTACTGCTTACAGGTGTTGCTATAACATGTTCCGCCAGTGCTCGGGTTTGGTAGACGTGAGCGGTATTGAGTTACCGGCCATGACGCTCTCTGTAGACTGTTACCGTGAGATGTTCAGGGCGTGTACCAATTTAAAGGCGGCGGCCCCTATTCTTCCCGCCCCGGTACTCGTCCAAGAGTGTTACCGGCAAATGTTCTCGGATTCCAAGGTCTCGACCATTACCTGTCTGGCTACCAATGTTTCGGCGCAGGACTGCCTGAATAACTGGATGTCCAACATCGCTGGCGGAGGAACTTTCTATCGCGCTCCCGGCGCAACCCATTTTGCCAAAGGACAGAATGGCATTCCCAATAGCTGGACGGTCCTGGATTACAGCGAATAGCTTATTCCGCTACGGTAAACCTTACAAAGGCTGTATTACCCTCGCCGTCCACCACGGTGAGGGTATGTTTTCCCGGGGCGGGCGCCAGCTTGCGCTCGTGCAGAAAGCGGGTTTCTCCAATGTATTCGCTGTCCAGGTGCCACCAGAGGGTGGCGTCGCTCCGGTGGTGCGCCACGCGGAACACCACGCCTTCCACCTGGCCGTTGAGCTGCCGGGGGAGGGTGAGGGTGCTGCCGGAGGCGGGGTAAATGAATTCCACGGCCTTCTCCTGCCGTGTTTTCCGCGCGCCCGTATACTCCGGATGATGGGGTTTGTAGTACCATTCCATGGCGGGCGGCAGCACAAATTCCCCGTTCTTGTGGTAAGGGCAGGGGGCGGTTTCCAGCCCCGCCGCCGGAATGAGCACCTCCTCCTTCTCAGGGCACTCCGGCCCCGCCAGCATCCCGGACTGCACGCACACCGCCACCCAGCTCCCGTCATGCCCGATCTGATCGGGCATCTCAAACCACCGCTCGTCCTCCGGCAGCAGGTTCAGGATATCGAACATCACCGGACCGGCGGCGCGGGCACCCGTGAGCCCCGGCACGCCCTGCCCCTGCGCATTCCCCGCCCACACGCCAATGGTGTAGGCCGGGGTCATCCCCACGGCCCAGGCATCGCGGAAACCGTAGCTGGTGCCGGTTTTCCATGCCGCCTTCCGCACCGAGCGGATGAGCCGCCAGTCCAGCTCGTCGGGCCGATTCACCTCCTGCAGTGCCTCCAGGGTGTACCAAATTGCTAAGCGAGGGGCAAAATCGGCCTCGTTTTGCCCCTGATAGAACCGCACCATCCCTGCATACGCCGCCGTGACCTCGTCCAGGCGGGCCTCCGCGCCGCCCAGGATGAGCGAGAGCCCATAGTGCTCCGGCGCCTTTGTGAGCGTGCTCAACCCCGCCTCCTTGAGCAGCGCATGGAACTTGGGAACGCCATACTCCCGCAGCAGGTACACCGCCGGTACGTTGAGGCTCCGCGCCAGCGCTTCGTCGGCCGGAACCGCCCCATAGAACTGACGGTCAAAGTTTTGCGGCGCAAAGCCCCCCAGGTTCAGGGGAACGTCCGGCAGCAGCGTCCGGGGCAGGATCACCCCCTCCTGCAACGCCGCCGCATACAAAAACGGCTTCAAAATGCTCCCCGTACTCCGTGCCGATGCCGCCACATCCACCTGCATCCCCGGCCTTTCCCGGTCCATGCAGGCATTGCCGATGTACGCCACCACGGCCCCGTCCGCATTGTCAATCACCACTGCCGCCATATCCGCCACGCCCTCCGCCGCCAGCTCGCCGGAGCGCCGGTCCACGGCCTCGGAAACGGCTTTTTGCAGGCCGATTTGCAAGCTGGTCCGGGTACGCACCCCTTGCGGACAGCGGTTCATGTAGTGCGGCGCCAGGGCCGGCAGGGGCAGGGGAGCCCCCGGCAGCGGTTCCTCGATGGACGCTTCATACGTATTCTGGTCTATGTCCCCGTGTGCCAGCAGCCGCCCCAGCAGGCGGTTCCGCTTGGCAAGCAGCTGCTCCCGCCCCCGGGCCAGGTGCAGGGTCCCCGGCGCATTGGGCAGGATGGCCAGCGTGGCCGCCTCCGCCCAGGAAAGTTCGGAGGCAGGCCGCCCGAAATAGCGCCAGGAAGCGGCTTCCAGCCCCACTACGTTGCCGCCGTAGGGCGCATGGGCCGCATAAAGCGCCAGAATGTGTTTCTTGGAATAGCGGAGCTCCAGCCGCGTGGCCTGCACCGCCTCGACGGCCTTCTGCCACAGGGTGCGTTCCTTCTGCCGGGACAGCCGGATAACCTGCATGGTAAGGGTGGAGCCTCCGCTCACCACATGCCCTGCACGGACATTGTCCACGGCTGCCCGCACCAGCGCCACCGGGTTCACGCCCGGATGCCACCAGAACGCCCGGTCCTCAAACTGGACCAGGGCCGTTGCATAGCGCTCCGGCACGGTGTCCCCGGGCGGAAAGCGCCACTGCTCGTCGGCTGCAATGCGTGCGCCCAGCAGCTCTCCCTCCGCACTTTCCACCACCGTGGAATAGCTCACGTCCTTGAACAGTTCCCGCGGCAGGCAGCACAGCCAGGCCAAAACCAGCCCGGCCCCCACGCCCCATATGACACGTTTCGTCCTCAATTTTGCCCGTTTTCAAGGATGAAAACTAGGGCAGCACCACGGCAGAGCCGGCTGCGGTGGCGGCGGCTACGCCGGGCTCGTACATGGCTTCCACCGTGGTGGCAGGCAGCACGAACTGGCCTTCATAGGCGGCACGCAGCTGCACGCTGAAGGTCTTGAAGCGTCCGGCAGGCAGGCCGAAGTACCAGCGCACGGCGTTGTCGCGGATGTCCTTGTGGTCGTAGCCGTCCTCCGCGCCGCCGGCCATGCGGTCATTCACAATCTCCCAGCCGGAGGGCACGTTCAGGCTCAGGGCTAGGTGCTGCAAATCGCGCCCGGCCTGTTTGGACTGCACGTTGATGCGGGCGGTGAAGCGGGTGCCCTGTTTGAGCGCGGCGGGATTCACCGGGACGCCGTCGGCATCCACATAACTTACTTCCAGGCCCAGGCCGTTGGCGGACGCAGGCAAGGCTTCGCGGGAAACCGTGGCCAGGGTGACGTATACCGTTCCTTCGCTGTTGTTGGTAAGCACCCCGTTGTCCAGCACGGTCTGCGCCTCGCGGGTGGGGACTTTCCGGAACAGGCGGGCCAGGGCCACGGCGGCAAAGGCGCTCTCCTGCGTGGACAGCGTGCGCTCCAGCGGCAGTTCCTGTGCCAGGGACATGGCTTCGCCCATGCGGTCACAGAGCACCAGGGTCTCCAGCGCGGCAAAGCGGTCACGGGTGGCGCTGCCGTAAGTCAGGTTGTACGGGCTGTATTCCGGGAAATCGTGCCCCACGGCATCCAGCACGGCGCCAGCCGTGGAGGCCTTGCCGCTCAAGGCATAAGCGCTGGCCAGGAGCCACCGGGCCTGCGGGGTGAGTTCCTTGGCTTCGCGGAGGCGGTTCATGCCTGCCTGGGACGATGCTCCTGCAACGGCGAGGCTGTAGAGCCGGTATGCTTCATCGGCCTGCGAGAACAGGGAATTCCCGGCTATGCGGTACGCCTGCGAAAGCTTTTCCTGATAGGTCCTCCACGCCTTGAGCACGCCGTCGTTCACCTCGAACCCGGCCTTCCGGGCCTGCACCAGCAGGATGCCGGCCATGGACGATACCCAGCTGTCGGACTTGCCGCCGCCCCAGTAGGCAAAGCCGCCGTCGGCGTTCTGCCGGGCGTAGAGCCGGGCGATGATGCCGGGCATCAGGGAACATGCCTCGGTGGAATCGACGCTGTTCAATTGCGGCAGGAGGTTCACCAAGGTGAGGCCGCGGGCGCTGAGCTGCTCGGTGCAGTCGTACGGGTAATCGCGCATGGCGGCGTAGAGCCCGTGGGCATCCGGCACCGGGAATGCGCTCACCTGCAGCTGTCCGCCGGACACTTTGCGGCTGGCGCCGGCGGCCAGGGTGAAGCGCTCCACCCGGGTTACGGGGGCCTGCGGCTGCACGACGGGCAGGGCAATTTCTTCGCTGGCCTTGTGCCCGGCAGCGGTGGCGGTCACTTTCACATGCGCCACGCCCTCCTGCGCCAAGGCCTTCATCTTGAAGCACACCAATTGGTCTCCGGTGCTTGTGAAATGCACCCGTTCCGTGCGGTCGGGCAGTTCTACGGGGCCGTCGGCCTCGATGGTTACCGCAACGTCTTTCACGCTTTCCTCCAGGGCGAACACGTTCACCGGAACGCTCACCTGTTCACCGCATCCCAGCTGGCGGGGAAGCGTGGAAATCACCATGAGCGGGCTCTGCACGGGTACGGTCTTCTGGGCATTGCCGAAGGCGCCGTCGTGCGCCGCCACCACCATCACGCGGACGCTGCCCACGTACTGCGGCAGTTTCACGCGGAGTTCATCGGTGCGCTTGGCCGCCACGGTGCGGGGTGCGAAGCTGAGCACCACCGGATTGAAGCGGTTGTCCTTGCGGGCGCTGCGTACGGCGTCCTCGTCACCGCCGATGGCGGAGAGCGGCGTCAGGCGCCCGTTCCGGGCACCCGCCACGTTGTCAAACATGTCCCAGGTATTTACGCCCAGGGCTTCCACCTTGTTCATGCGGGCCCACGGGTCCGGCGTCTTGAAGGCCGTGAGGTCCAGCAGGCCTTCGTCCACGATGGCCAGCGTATAGGTCATGGGCCGGCCGTTTTTCTCAGACACCTTGATGGTGAAGGCCTCTTCCGGATGCAGTTTGTCCGGCATCTGAATCTGCGGGACCAGCTTGGAACCGGGATTCTCCACCCGCACGCGCTGCACGCCGTACAGGCGGAGCGGCAGGTCGTTCACCGTGTTGCCGTATGGCTGCACCAGGGTAATGTGTACGTAGATATTCGGCGCCATTTCCTGCGTGACGGCAAAGCGCCAGGGAGTGTCTTTGTCCGAGAGTTCCACCCATTCGCGGCTCACCACGCCGCCGGCATTCTCCAAGGACACCAGCGCCCGGGCACCCGGCGCGGCCGGAATGTACACGGTAGCCTGCTCGCCCACGGTGTAGGCGGTCTTGTCCGTAGAGAAACTGAGCATGGTGAGGGTCTCCGGATCCTGCCGTCCGGCGCGGCCTTCGTAGTCCGGCCAGTCCGCCAGGAACGTCTGCCCGCTGATGTGGCCGGATTCGCGGTCCCGGACCAGCAGCAGGTAGCGGCCCCAGTCGTCCTTGGGAATGTTGATGAACACCGTCACGTCCTGGATGGCGGAGGTGAGCACGCCGCTTTTCACCACTTTTACGGAGTTGCCGTTCACGTAGGTGTCCAGGCCGTCGCCCTGGATGTCCCACCACCAGTTCCAGCCCACCTTATACAGGACATATTCCAGCGAGTGACCTTTTACGGGACGACCTTTGGCATCGACCACGGCCAGGCCGATTGCCTGGTCCCGGTCCGTTTCCAGGTACTCGCCTTTAGGCAGTTTGATGCCCACGTAGGCACTGTACGGGGAGAAGGGGAGGGTTTGGGTGGTGAAGCTCTCGTCGCCGCCCTTTTCTTCTACGGAGGTGACCACAAAGGCTTCCAGCATGCCGGGGGCGTCGGCAGCCTCCGGGAGACGGAGCTCCGCGGTGGCACTGCCGTTACCGTCCAGCCAGGTGGTGAAGAGTTCCGCCTGGGCCTCCTGGAACTTAGAGGCGGGGTTGTCGAAGGTATAGGCCTCAAAGCCCTGGAACGGAGCGCCTTTCTTGCGCTTGAGGGTGAGCTGGGCGTGTGCCTTGGCCCCGCCGGCTGCTCCGCCGGTGAGCCACTGGGCTTCCAGATCCACCGTTTGCTTTTGCCCGGCTTCCAGGACAGGAGGATAAGATACATTGATTTTGAGCCTGTTGGGCTTGATGGTCTCGATGTGCAGAATTTTGTGGAAGGAGCTTCCGCCCACCTTAAAATAGGCATTCCAGTAGCCGGTAGGGTCCGATGAACGGGTAGGGATGTTGTAGGTGAAGAAACCGTCCTGACTGGTACGCACCATGCGGCTGTGGAACTGCCCTTCCGGGGTATAGAGCTCCATGGTGGCGGGGTGGCCGGCCGGGAGGCTGTGGCCTTTGTCGCTCAGGAGCATGTTCACATGCAGGGTGTCGCCGGGGCGCCAGACGCCGCGCTCGCCGTAGATGAAGGCCTTGAGGCCCTCCTGCACGGTTTCGCCGCCCACTTCAAAGCGGCTTAGGGAACGTTCGTCGTCCTGGGTGGTCTTGAGGTAAGCCGTGCTGCCGCCCGCCTTGGCCACAATGGCAAACGGCTGGTGCTCCACGGTGAGGGTGGCGAGGCCCTTCCCGTCCGTTTTTCCCTTGCCGATACACTGGAGCTGATAGTCAAACACTTCCAGCTTGGCGCCGGGCAGCGGCTCGCCGGTAATCAGGTCCGTGGTGGCCACCCAAAGCTGGTTGCCGCCGGCATACTCGGCCACCAGGCCTATATCCGAGGCCAGGAGCTGTACCACCGGGAACCGGTCCGTGTCCATGTAGTAGGACGGCTTGGCGGGGTCGTCGGCGTCTTCCCAGTTATACAGGTTCCAGTCAAAGTCGTTGTCCCAGTAATAGCTGCTGGGTTTGTCCCAAATGGCCTGGTCTTTGGCCGATAACGGCCCGCTGGGGGCGGAAGGGTTCAGCAGGGGTGCTGCGCCGCCATAGAGGGACTGGTCCTGCCGGAAGCTCAGCCGCACGCGGTAAATGGCACCGGGTTCCTTCTTGATGAGCCCGCTCAGGTCCACAGAGAAGTCGTTCCAGCTGTGGAGGTTCTTGGACGGGTCCAACTGGATATCGCCCTTGTATACCAGGCGGCCGCTCCGGCGCAGGGAATTGCCGTATCCGTGCAAGTAATTGTCTTGCAGGTACATAAGGACGTTTTTCTCATAAATTTTTACCACCCTGACCTCCACGGCGCTCAGGTTCACGGCGCGGAAGGGAAGGAAGAACTTGTCCTTTTCCGGCAGGATGCTGCCTTTCAGGGTCACTTCCACGGCCGGTTTGGGCTCCTCGCGGTGGAAGGTGTGCGTGAAGGCTTCGCCCAGGGTTTCCCCGGCGGCGTTTCGGAGGGCGCCGTCCAGGGTGAGGGTCAGGTCTCCCTGCCCGCCTTCAAAGAACACCAGCAGCAGGCGGTCCTGCACCTGGGTGTAGCTCCGGGCGGCGCCGTCCACTTCCACCAGTCCGCGGAGGGAGGCGTTCACCGGCGCCTGGGACAAGGTCACTTCCATGAGGCCGTCCTTCAGGGCCAGCTGCTCCACGCGGAAGCTGCGGCCATTGTCCTTCACCAGCACGGTGTTGCTGCCGGCCACAGCCGGTCCCTTGACGATGAGCGGGTACACAAAGGCAGGCGCCCCTTCACGGAGTTTTTCCAGGTGGAAGGTGGCTTTATAGGCCTGACCGGCTTTCAGGGCGCCGTCGGCAGGGATGAAACTCACCGAGGCGGGGTTGTTCCACCGGACCGTGCCCTCCACGGGCGGCTCAAACTGGAACAGGTCCGGCGGATTCTCTCCGGCGGCGTCTTCCGTCAGGTCCACGCGCAGTTCCGCG
>Ga0247611_10003874_pt1 | contig 21540 bp, 12 predicted proteins | sample 177DNAGHGhighgp2_FD_192422 | JGI IMG/M metagenome (GOLD analysis project Ga0247611, IMG submission 192422) | Sheep rumen microbial communities from Palmerston North, Manawatu-Wanganui, New Zealand - 1770 DNA GHGhigh gp2 | ecosystem: Host-associated > Mammals > Digestive system > Stomach > Rumen... | reverse complement strand
TATCCTGTCGGCATAGGTACTCCAACCAGAAGCAGCCTTATAAGTATCAACACTTTCTGAAGGTACATAGATTGCGGTAAGTCCAGAACCACCGAAGTTGTCTCTTTCAGCCGTTGGCGGTGTTGTTGCCTTGCTGGTCAATGTGGTTGTTGCAGCGTTGATTGGCTGCGTATCAATAAAACCTGTGAATGTGCTGGGCAAAGTTACATCCTCATACGCACCAAGTTGTCCACCTATTTCCACAACGCCCTCAGCGAACTCAATTGAAGTACCAGTAGGTAACTTAGCCATTTCTGTACTTAGTATTGCCGTTGCATCCTTATTGCCAATCTCATAGTTATAAACGGGTGTATTGTCCACTGTTGCTACCTGTTGGATTGGATAGATTCTTGAAGCGTAGTTACTCCAATTGTTTGCAGCCTTATAGGTATCAACTGAGGATGCCGGTACATAAATTGGACAGTTGTTGGTGGTGCTGAATGCATTTGCATTTGCAAGTGTTGGTGGTGTTGTTGAGTTGAATACAAGATATTGCAACTTCGAACAACCATAGAATGCTCTTGCCGCAATAGATGTTAAAGAACTTGAGAAAGATAGATGCTGCAAAAGATAACAAGCATTAAAACAGTTTTGCCCTACACTTGTAACACCACTAGGAATGTCTAATACGGTTAAACCGATACAGCCATCAAATGCATTGCTACCTAAAATCGTAACGCCACTTGGAATGGTTACGCTTGTCAGAGATGTACAACTGCGGAATGCACTATCACCAATACTTGTCACACCACTGGGTATCGTTATATCAGTGATATAACTTGTTGCTGCATTAAACGTAGTGCCAGTGAAATCGCTTACATCAATTGAGGTAAGTACTGGGTTTCCGCTTCCACCTGAGGGAAGATTGTCAATCGCGGTAGAGTAATCCGCAAAGGGAGTAGAGTCTGTAATGCTACCCCCCTTTGCGTTAATACTGTTCTTGATGGCCTGTTTTGAATTGGCCAGTAATGTTAATTCTGTTGCTATACTCATTGTATTAAATTCAGATTTATAACATTATTTTTACTCGGTGGTTGTACCGTTTATAGCCTGTAAAGCGGCCTCAATATCACCGATTGCAGCGTAAATCACTTTGTTCTGGACAGGATTTTCTGACGTTGAACTCAACTCTGTATCAACTGTTATCTGACTTCCACCCTCGATGGTAATGTTACCACTACCAAGAAGTGACTGGTTGTTGATGGTCTTAATGTTCGTACCGCTTACCAGTGTATCCTGTTTACCTGCAAGAGCAGTGTTCATTGCACTGGTTGTAGCGTAATTGTTCAATGCGCTTGCATCTGCCTTACCTTGAAGCGCGTTGTAAACTGCTCCACCGCTTACTGCATATTCATCATTCTGATTAACAGTCATCGCGGTTGGTATAAGGATATGTGTCACATCCTCTTGGTCGGTATAGACACCTGGGCCTGTTGAATTAACAGTAACACCGATATCATTGGGGTCAATATCATAGTATGTATCCCATCCGTAAGCCATTTGGTAGTTGATTGTGTTCTCTACCTCGGAAGTCGATGCATATTGTGTAAGGTCTGGTTTGTTAAGAATCTGAGCCACACCGCTTGAAGCGTTCCAGTCTGAATTAACCTGTGCAGCAGGTATTGTGGGCTTGTGGGTAAGGTCGTTGTAATCACCAGAAGTAGCAACGGTAGCAAGTGAACCACTTTGAGCATAGCCCTCAAGTATACTTTCTACTTCGTCAGCAGTGTAATAGTTACTGGGGTCAAAGATATCAGTCAGAGGGATTTCGATGTCGGTGATACCAGAGTCGGTATTGAAGTTGAAAAACAGATTACCGTTTCTGATGCTAACATCCTCAATCATACCGTCCACTACGAAATCGCTGGCATCAACATAAGCCAAAGCGTTTGTATGCTGGGTGTCGCCCTTGCCGTAGAAGTTGATGCGCTTGGTCGCGCTGTCATAGGCAACATCAGCAAATACATCAGCCAGTGATTGATGTTGCGTCAAATAATTCGCGTCATTGACGAAACTTGATACATTGGTCGGCTTATTTTGGATAAATGCCATTGAGGTCGTATCGGTTTCAGCCCAGTTACTTTGAACCTGTGTGCCGCCACCGCCACCGCCTTCAATGTTGATATTTCCCTCGCCAAGAAGTGACTGGCTGTTGATGGTCTTGATATTGACACCGCTTACCAGAACGTCCTGTTTGGTTGAGAGGTCGGGTTTGTCAGTCAAGTCGTTGTATGAGCCAGTGTTGGCCACCTGTGCCAATGAACCAGTGTTAACCTTGCCGTTAAGCAGGTTGTCGGTCTGTGACTTGTTGTAGTAATTTGCAAGGCTCTGATGCTCGGTAAGATAACCAGCGTCATTGGTGAACGCACTTACATTTGTGGGCACTGTAGGAATAACAGGCTTATCTGTTAAATCATTATAGGAACCAGAAGTGGCAACGGTTGCTAATGCGCTGAGATTTGCCTTAACTGCCAGAAGTTGGTCAACCTGCGTTTTGTTGTAGTAATTACCCAAATCTACGTCTGCAACACTTCCCAGTTCCTCGTAAACCTGTTCCTGTGCAAGCCACAGATACTCAGTATAAGAACCAGTTTCTGAATCATAGATAAGGTATATTGTGCTTGGGTCTCCAGCGGTGGGAAGTTCCTCAACGATTTCAATATTGAAACTCATTGAACCGAACATCCCATCCAGACCCTCACCGTTCTTCAACTGTTCGATGGTATAGGTCTCACCGTTGATTGTCATGTTTGAGGCGCGGCAACTCCAAAAAGGTGTACCGTCATAACCGTCGGTAGGTACGCTTAACTGAAGGAAGTTCACAGTATCAGCCTTGAACATAAGCCATAACTGGTTCTGTCCGATTTGTTTTGTCAATCCAGTGACGGTATCTTGAAAGGTGATTAAACCGCCAGAAGTTGTTATTTGAGTCATAGTTAACTATATTGTTTTATTTTTTATTTTCAATTTATAAAGATTGGTGTTTAGTTGAGTTTGAACAGTGCGATATTCGCGAACATATTTGCGTTGTTGTTTGAATAGAACTGTATTCTTGGGCCTGATGTATTATAGCCAAGGCTTCTGGTTGAATTACCTATTGTGAAATTACTGTTTATTTGCTTTGCCTCCATAGGGTAACTCATTGACGGACTTGTATTTCCGTTGTATGCGAATTTCGCATTATTTGCGCCAGTCCAATACAGGTAATAGGTGATTCCAGTGTTTGAATCAGTCCAACTCAAGGTCTTGTTATCGGCATCGTAGTCTGCCGCCGCGTTCAAGGTGTTGTCATCTTCCGTTATTGTATCGTCCTCGATGGTGACATCAATGAAGTTGTTTGCCGCATTGAGACCAAAAGTGGATGTTGTATCCTTAATCAATGAAGCGTTCAGTGCCTTGTTTACAGATGTATTGACAATAAGGTACTTGCCAGACGTTGCCTCATCCAAAGAGGTTATCTTGGTGAAACCAGAAACAGGGTTGCACCTTGTCAAATCCTCGTAAGTCCTTTGTCTTGTCTGACCGTAGGTGCTGCTTGTGGGATTTGTGTCCTGTTCTACAACAGTGACCATACCAGTCTTTGTGTCGGTTTCATCTACCTCGCACTGGTATGACTGTTCTTCCCAATATGGGACTTGATACGCAAAAACAAAAGTTGACGGGTCAATACTAGTACCACCATATTCACCTTGGTAAACTTTACCAATAAATTCTGCTCTATAAGCATCAACACTTCCTTCAGGCACATACACATATTTAAGCCCGTACCAAGGATATTGATTTATTGTTGGAGGCACAGGGGGTGTGAAACGTAATTCATTGAGTGAGGAACAACCGCTGAATGCCCCCTCTCCTATGCTCGTAACTGTTGAATCCAATACGACCTCTGTAATGGTTCTGTCTATAAGTTTTGAAACTTCGTTCATGTACTTGTGCTAATTGTTTTTCTGATTTATTTTTTATGACGGTATCGCCTGTATTCTTGAAGCGAGTGTACTCCAATAGCTTGAAGATTTATAAGCATCAACTCTGTCCTCTGGAACATAAATAGGGCAGTCGTTGGTATTGTTGAACGCGGCAAACCCAAGTGTAGGTGGTGTATTTCTGTTTATTGTTACGCTTGTAAGTGAAGAACAATTACTGAATGCATAATTTCCGATACTCCTTACACCGTTTCCGATGGTTACGCTTGTCAGTGAGGAACAAATGGCGAATGCACCTGCTCCGATGCTTGTTACACTGTCTGGAATATTGACACTTGTCAGTGAGGAGCAACCACTAAATGCACTTTGCCCAATACTAGTTATACTACTGGGAATATTGACACTTGTAAGTGCTGAACAAGTGTCAAATGCATATTGTCCAATACTCGTCACACCGCTTGGGATATTGATGCTTGTAAGTGAAGAACAATTACTGAATGCATAATTTCCGATACTCGTAACATTATTCGGAATATTGATGCTTGTGACGCTTCTGTCAACTATTGAGTTGAACAATGTATTGTCTTGTGGCATCGCCTGTATCCTGTCGGCATATTTTGTCCATGCGGCCTTGTAAGCATCAACGCTGTCCTCTGGTACATAAATCGGGCAGTTATTGGTATTGTCAAACGCGTTTGTATTTGTACCCAAAGTAGGGGGTGTTGTCGCCAGACAAGTTATTGAAGTTAGATTTGTGCGATTATAAAAAGCGTTATTTCCGATATATTCAAGGCCAGACCCCAAAGTAAGAGAAGTAAGGCTTGTGGTTGTGTTCGGATAACTGCTGCTGCTCTCTATTCTTTTAACACTGTCTGGTATGACAAGGGTCGTAACACCATGTAAACCAGTTAATGCCCCGTTATGAATTATTTTAAGCGAGTTAGGCAGAGTAAGTGAAGTAATGTTTGAACAACCGCTAAAAGCCTCTGGCCTCAGTATTTCTGTACCGTCTGGAACAACAAGACTTGTGATACTTCGGTCTATCAATGATTTGAATAAATCATCCTTATCACCAGGTGTCATTGAAATCTGGCTAATTCTCGTAGGATAGGTGGAGAAAAGGTCGTTTGAGGATACACTAACACCCTTTTCCATTATCGCGGTTCTCAGTTCATCCTTTGTGTTCTGAAGTAATTCTATTTCTGTTTGTATTGTCGGTATCATGGTCTATTTTTAAGGTATTGGTGTTATCATTTGTGCGTAATATTGCCATATATCAGCGGTCTGGTAAGCCAAAACACTTTCAGCTGGAACATAAACTTTGGTATCGTTGTTACCTGTTGAAATACCAGTTGCTTCAAGTGTCGGAGGCACTGTGGCAAGTATCGTTATTGAGGTAAGATTACTGCAACCTGCAAAAGCCCCTTCACCTATAAAGGTAAGTCCAGATGGAAGTGTTATCTCAGTAAGGTTCTTTTCACCGAAAAATGCCATTTTTCCTACACTTGTTACACTGCTAGGAACTGTAACGGTTTCAAGCTGGTTGAACTCGCTGTCAAGGTCTTCGAATGCACCAGTACCTATGCTCGTTGTACCGTCTGGAATTACGGCATTTTTAAGTTTTCCCTCAAGATAAAGTATAATTGTACTTTCGTAAGTGCCTCCACCGCTGGGTATCTGTCTTACTTTGTCGGGGTAGTCGGCAAAAGCCTCATCGGTGACCGAAACACCTTTGAGGTTTATCGCGGTTTTTATGTTATTTTTTGTCTCATTTAAAATGAGAAGTTGACTCGATATTGACATTGTATCTCTTTTTTAGAAATAAAGATTTATTCTTCAATTGGTCTAATTCTATTTGCATATTCACTCCAAGCCGCTTGATATGCGGAAACACTTGCAACTGGTACATAAATCGGACAACTGCTTCCATAAAACACCAATGTACCAAGTACAGGTGGTGTTGTCGCGAAAACCGTTATTTCCCTAAGACTGCTGCATCCGTAAAAAGCCTTGTTGCCTATTGAAGTTATTGTATCGGCTATCCATAAACTGTTAATTGTTTCATCCGAATAAGTGTCATACATAAACTCTGCCCTAATAGAGTTTACACAACTACCTATTTGAAGTGTTAAAACGCGCCATCCATCGCTTTCAATGCGGAGTAAATCATCTTTTGTCGCGACACCCTGTGTTCCAACCGAACAAGCAATTGTCCCCCTTGTTAAACTAGGATTTAACTGTGTATTCTTCCATCTGTAATATTTCAGTTTATATACTTCGGGGACTGAACATAATGTCAAATCCTCGTAGGTTCTTGTTCTAGTTGTATTGTATGTTGGTGAAAACGGATTTGTATCGCGTTCTGTTACTATAACATTGCCAGTATTTGCCATTTTTTTCTCTTGTTTTTCTTAAATTTTATGAATTTGGTATTGCTTGGAAATCAAAGTAATAACCATACCATTCTTCTTGATATGCTGAAATTGATGCTGCTGGAACATAAACAGGAACGCCAGCATAAATGTTTTCAAACGCATAACTGCCCAATGCAGGTGGTGTAGTTGCATAACAGGTAATAGATTGTAATGACATACAGTATGAGAATGCCCTTGCTCTGATATTTGTGACACCAGCAGGTATGGTTATTGATTGTAATGCGGTATTCTTGAACGTATTACTGCTAATCTCGGTGACACCATCGGGTATATTAATGCTTTGTAAACTCTGACAACCAGAAAATGCACTATGACCAATTGTTGTGATGGTATCATTTAATGTAACCGAAACAAGATTGCTTGCATTTGCAAAGGCTCTCGCGTCAATTGTTGTAACACAACTACCGACACTTGCAGTAACAATAGAATTTCTGATACTGTTTATTTCAGCCTCAGTTAATGTTGTGTTACCGTTGCAGACAATTCTTCCTGTTGTTCCAGCGGTTGTGTAACTCACTTTATAATTTGCCGATAAAGGACAATTTGTTAAATCTTGCACCGTTGTAGTGGTTGTTTGGCCATAACTAGGTGAATTCTGATTTGTATCTTCTAGAACAACAATCGCGTTACCTGTGTTTTCATTATATTCATCGAGTTCACAGGTTCTGGAAACCTCAGTCCAAATAGGTGAATCAGTTTCACATACATAACTTTCAATAACCCAATTTGGCTCAGTATCTTGAATACATCTTGGGTCATTTGAAACAGTTCTTGTTCTGGTCTGATTATAAGTTGCACTACCTGGGTTGACATCCCTTTCTGTTATAATGGTGTTGCCAGTATTGAAACCGTCTTGTTGTTCACAAACATAACTTATTTCAGTCCAAGCAGCCGTTGTGTCTAACGGACAATTTTCAGTATCATAGATAATTCTGGTTCTTGTGCTTCCATAGGTTGAACTGTTGGGATTTTGGTCAGTCTGCACACTTAACCTGTTACCTGTATTATAACCGTTCACCTGTTCACAAGACCATGAAGTTTCTACCCAATTTGCATCGGTCTGAGCTGGGCATCTTGTATCGTTTTCAATTGTTCTGGTACGTTGTTCTCCATATGTCGCACTATCTGGGTTCATATCTTCCTCAACAACAATTGCAGCACCAGTCCTGTAACCTTCAACGGTCTCGCAAGTATAACTTACCTCAGTCCATTCGGGTCCAGTACCGTCACCGTCCCATAAGGTAACAGTAAGTACTGCACTACCGCTTGTATTGTCCCAGACGAAAGGATTTGGGGTCTGGCTGAACTGAAATATCGTAGGCGAAGAAGTATTAGGTGACAAGTCTATCGAAGCGCACACAAGCCCTGTGGAAGTCAGAGAGGCTGGTAATAATGTAGTGCCTTGCAACATACCACCAGCAGGTGAAATGCTACCTAAAATATCAATGTCAAAATTTGAATTGAAATGTAGTGTTATGTGTGTAATTGTGTCGGTGGATGCACCTCTATTGTTTATAACTCTCCATTTGAGAGAAACTGGTTGTGGTTTTTCCTGATAAGGGCATCTTTCTTCATCTTGATAGGTTCTTGTTCTGGTTTGTCCATAAGAAGCGGATTGTGGATTGGTATCTTCTTCTGTAACGGTGACGTAGCCAGTCCTGTAACCTTCATCCAATACGCATACATAACTTGTCTCAGTCCAAATAGGACTTTCTGGGTCAAGTGGACACAGTTCAAGGTCTGGTACATTGATTGTCTCGCTTGCGCCATCGTTATAATTAGGTGAGTATTCGTTTGTATTAACGCGAACAACGTCCTTTGTGCCATCTTTCAGTCCATCCACCAAATGGCAGGTTTCAGAAATGATAACCCATACATCTGATGTATCTGGAAGCGGACAATGGACAATATCTTGCTCCCTATTCTCCCTTGTCTGGCCGTAAGTCGGTGAAAATGACCCCATATCTTGAAAAACGGTGATTTGATAACCGCTATTACCAAGTTTACCAGACGGTTGATATGCGATTTGTTCACAATACTGGTCAATCTGTTGCCAATCGGCTTCTGAACTGTCTGGCGGGCATAAAACACCGTCAGTATATACTTCTTCTCTCTGTTGTCCATAAGTCGCGCTCATAGGCTCGACATCTTCATAAACTTTGACGCAATTACCAGTATATGCGCCATTCGGAGTCATTTCACAGTAGGTATAAACCTCAACATAATTAGCGGGCTTCTGAACAGGACAATTTTCCGTATCCAGAACCCTCTCAGTGCGCTCTTGTCCATAAGTTTCACTGTATGGATTCGCGTCCATATATACATTTACCAAATAACCTGTATAAGCCATTGAAATTTCGACAATTTTTCAATTATTTTCACAGTATTGTGACATCAATCGCCAGAACGGTGCGGTGTCCATAGCGAGAATTGTGAATGTCGCGGATTTTACTTCCTCGTTATCATCATCATGGGTGGCAGTAATAGTCCATGACCTTGTAGTAGTTACTGTTGGGTCGTTTACAACCGCGTCATAACCGACAAGTCTTGATTCACCATCACTTGTATCGTAAACAGGAGTTAAAGTCAAGCCTGGGTTATCAACCTGTACGGTGTAGCCCTCAGAACCGCCATAAGCGCGGCAAAAAATGTTAAATTGCTCTGTTCCGTAAGGAAATTCTTCACCAGCACCTATAATTACAGTCCTGTTATGTACGGTAATACTTGTTTCTTCATATGAATTGAGATTTCGAACAGTGATGGTATCATCGCCACCGTACCTGTTTGCATAGAACAACATGACGGAATTTCCTTCACCGCTATTAGGGCTTACGGTACAATATTCTGGTGCATTTGAAACGATAGACCAAGCCGCGTTTGAGGTAAGATTAACACTTGCGGTCTGTCTTGTGGTTGAATTAAGCCTAACAACCTCTGAGTTAAAAGAAATAGTGCCTTCATTTTCAGGTAAACACAATTCGGGGTCAAAAACCCTTACTGGTTGTCCTTCAAAAGTCGCGTTAGCCTCGTATGTGCCTATGATATGATAATTTCCATCGCTTCTGCCAACAAGTTTATAGGCATCTTGCGGATTTCCACTTAAACTGCATAATTTATTTTCTGCATCAAGGGCTTCACCAGCAGAATTTACCTTCACAACGTAAGGTGCGGTAATCCAACCAGTCTGTTTGCCGTTTCCATCTAATTCACAATAGATTACCTCGAACAAAGGCTTCCAGTGTGGTTCAAATTGCTTGTCCGACAACTTAAAATTGTCCGATTTTACCGCGAAAAGTGGAAATTCAGACTCGTCCGTTAGTGTGATAGTGAAGTTTGACGCAGATTCTGAGATATCCAGCGTATGCGTTAAGGTTGCACCAGTTTTCCAACCAAAACAACGATAATCTTCACTGCCTTTTGGCTTAAAACACACTAAAAACTTGTTAGGTGCGGCATCTGAAAGTATATCTTGTATGATATTTTGAATGTTATTGATATTCGCGGTCAGTTGGTGGGTATAAACAGTGCCTTCTTGCGATTCGGAATAGGAAACACTGGAACCATCTACATAGTAATAAGGCTCGGCAGTGATGATTGTGTCAACATAAAGTGTATCATCATACCTGTTGTCGTTAAAGAACTTCAACCCCTGTATATCATCTATGTTATAGATGTAAAATCTGTCTTCAATACCACCAGCCATCATTTCCACATTACTGCAAGGGTCGCTCCCTATTTGGTCAACGGTGATATTTCTTGTTAATTTACAGTTAAAACCTGCCATATTAGTATAATTTTTTCTAATAAAGATTTAGCTTTCTTTAGCAATAAAAGTTTTGCCACAGGTGTGCTTGGGAGTATATTTGTAATAAAAGGTTAAAGGTAAAAAAGATAATAAATATGAGTAAAAAGAAATGGACAAGAGAAGCCTGTTATGAGGAGGCAAAAAAGTATACTACGGTATATGAATTTAGTAAAGGTTGTGGTAGTGCTTATTATAGGGCAAGAAAAGAAGGTTGGGTAAAAGAATACACTTGGTTTGTTGACGGACACAAGAGAGATTCACAAAGGAGAATAAAGTGGACTTATGAAACTTGTCGTAAAGAATCCCAAAAATATAAAAGCAGAGGAGAATTTAGTAAAGGTAATCCACCTGCATATCAAGTTGCCTTAAAAAACAAATGGCTTGACAGTTATACATGGTTGATTAGTAAAGGCAATAAACATGAAGAAAAAATAGACAATGTTTATGCTTACTTTTTTCCAGATTTGTATTCAGTCTATATAGGAAGAACTGTATATACTGAAAGAAGAAATGTTTCACATAATAATGATAGAAGCAGTACCGTAAATAAATTCGCTCATAAGAATAATATTCCCATTCCAGAAATGACAATTCTTGAAAGTGGCTTAACGGTAGAAGAAGGTCTTGAAAGAGAAGATTACTACGTTAATAAATATCGCGAAGAAGGATGGAATGTTCTTAATAAAGCAAAGACAGGAAAAAGAAGTGGTTCTATTGGCGCAATTGGTGGTGGTAAATGTAGCCGTACATATTGTTTTAAAGAAGCCCAAAAATATAAAACGCTGCTTGATTTTATTATAAATTCAGGTAGTGTATATGCTAAGGCAAGGAATAATGGATGGCTTAAAGATTATACATGGTTAAAACGAAAAAAACACAAAAATGGCTATTGGTGTTATGAAACTTGTTATATTGAGGCTATAAAATATAAGTCAAGATGGGAATTTGGAAAAGCAAATGGAAGTGCTTACAATGTTGCGAGAACAAATGGATGGCTTGATGAATGGTTTCCTAAAACAAAACGCGCATAAAGAATGAACCGCAAGTAACATCAGTACCTACGGTTCATTGAATCAGTATATTTGTTTAAGGAAAGTGTATTTTAACCGTTGTTGCTAGGGGTAGCCACAAGGTCAGTAATAACTTTTTCGTTCTTCACCATAAGAGGTGCATTTCTCTGTACACCCTCATACAGGAAGGTGATACCAGTAGCATCAGTCTCAGCGGTACCAGTTGAATAGTCAAAGTTGGTTGAACTTAAACCATTGTCAGCACCATAGATGAAGATTTCACCATTCTTGGTCTCAACTGCGAAGATTAAGCGGCCAAGCAGCCAGTTCTTGTAGTCACCGATAAGGTCACAATCAAGGAAGTTAAGAACACCACCTACCTGATGCAGGATGGCTTTCTGGTCAGCATTAGCACCTGCTGAAAGGTTAGCGTTTGCATAACCTGTTCCCTCAGCGAAGAACACTTCCATAAAATGTTCAGTACCTAAGTCAATGGTATCAATCTCGCAACCAGTTGAAGCGGTAAACGTATATTCAGATGAATAGTTTGCTACCCACATTCTCAAAACACCACCCACAGAAGTTTCGCAAGCAGCGTTGTTACTTTTTGTGATTTTACAATTAAGCATATCTATTTAAGTATTTTTCGATTATTTTTAAAAGTTAAATGATTTAGAGTGAGTAGATTATAAACTGTATAAAACCACTTCATCATCATAAACAAACGCGGCTTCTGCTCTGTAAGCACCCTTGATGTAAACCATGCTCTCGTCCTTCAAATCATTGCCATGAGCAACGCGGATTTCCTTAGTGTCTGACAGAAGGTCGGTGAAGAAAATCATATTATCGCGGGAAGCAGCGAACATTGTGTTAGCGGGCATATAGTTCACAAGTGCGATTTCAACACCCATGTAACGGATAACTCCACCCTCATAAGTCCAAGAAGGAAGAACTACCTGATACTCACCAGCAACACCACTCAGTGCCTGTAAAGCATAACGGTAAGTGTTGATGTCAACAAAGATGCGTACAGGTGCTTTCTCAGGCTCATAGAGACTCTCGTTGATTACTACATTTGGAATTGCATCATAAACCTTCTGGATTTCAGCCAAAACATTGGTAGCATCAATGTTTACGGTGTTCTGAATCTTGATGGTGTTTGAACTTGCAAGAGCCTTGTCAATAAGACCGTTCTGGATACCATCCACTGCATTGCCGTTACCACCGATGATGATGCGGTCAATGTCAGCACCCAGAGAATTTTCCAAGTGGAACATGATAGCCTGCTCTAAATCACCAGGCATAACGGTCTTGGTTGCACCTGCTTGATAGTTGCGGAACTCTGAAAGAACGTTCTCACTGTAAATGCTATCCAGTTCTTCCAAACATTGCTCTTCGTTAATCTTCCAGTTCTTAACGGTGAAGGTCTCAGTGTCGTTGGTGAAACGCTGCTTAGGAGTCCAAGCACAGTCGCGGTTGTCCACCTGTGATACGGTGTTGTTTGCCATAACCAGCTTACGCAAAACAGCCTCTTTCGTTACGTTAGGTTCAACGCGAATATAATCTTTCGCGATAAAATTAGGCTTCAAAAGCACTTTGTAGAACCAGTCGGGCATTACCTTAGGGGTAAATGAAATAGTATTTTGAATCATTCCCATAGTTGTATATTATATTTTTCAGTTTTATTTTTCAATCTATAAAGATTTAATTTATTTAAGTTTTTTATTTATATTGGTAATCAGACTTGAGTAGTCCACAACATTTTCCTTATTTTCCTTTGCCATTTCCTGTTTTACGACATTTCCGACAGGCTTTGCAGAAGGAGTTACGGATTGAAGTTTGGCCAGTTCCTTGCGGAAATTCTCACCAGCGGTAGCGGCATCTTCCAATGACTTGATATAGTCGGCTACTTCCTGTGGAACATTGAATACCTCGCCATTGATTTCAATCTCAACTAAGGTATAAGGAGCATCAACTTCTTCCTGTTTCTCTTTCTCATCATCCTTTGGTTCATCTGATGGCTCTTCATCAGCTGGTTCCTCGGTTGCTTCGGGTTCGTCCTTCTTTTCTTCATCGTCCTCAGCCTCAGCGATAGGTGCTTCTTCTGGTTCGGGTTCGGTGCTTTCTTCCATAGCCTTTGTTTCCTTGAACTTACCGTCCTCAATCACCAGAATATTACCGTCAGCAAGGGTGTATTCACCGTCAGCGACAACTTCACCGTCTGACCCTCTGGCAGTGCCATCACTGTCAATCTCAATGAAGTCGGTATCACTGGTGTAGTATTTAAGGCTTACCTCACCGCTTTCGGTCTCGTCAGTTGAAACAACGTCAGCCAGTTCCTTTGCTTCCTCGGATACCTCGTTGTACCAGAGCATAAAACTGTTAAATAATTTTTGAATTTGCTTTTTATTCATCTTGAGTTTAGTATTTTTTGTTTTATTTTTGCTATAAGATATTTTACCTGCCTCAACGATAGGGATAAAGGCTTCGATACTCAGACCTTTGACTTCACCCGACTTGATTTTAGCCCATAGTTTATTTGAATGGACTTTAAGTCTAACCATTAGAGTGCCTTCGGGCAGATGATAACCGTAAACCTTGTTTGCTTTGTCGTTTTTGGCATCCTCAATCGTCCACATTTCCAACATATACACACCAGTCAAAAAACTGTCCTCATAATCACCCTCTTGTGTCTCAAACCACTGGTGTTGATATGTAAAGTTGTTATTGTACTGGTTTGCGATGTAATGTCTGGCAACCCTCTCAATGGTTTCCCTCGACCAACGGATATAATACTTTTCACCGTCAGGACTTATCCTTAAAATCAATTGATTTGGAATAAGGATAGGGGAAATAACTTCATGTTTTTCCTTATTGAGGTATAACACTGGTCTGTCAGCCTGTTCGCCCTTGCCGAAATAGACAAAGTTGTTGCAGATTGCTGGGTAGTCCACAAATGAAATCGCGGTCATACCCAAATCTTCTTCCTCGTTAAATGTTATCTCGTATATTGGATATTGCATAGTTAATCGAAGTTTTTTCAATTTATAAAGATTTATTTTAAATGCGGTTTTTAGCCCGCTTTACCAGCATATTGCTGCACCCTTACAAGGTTTTTGTTTTTGCGGTTTATATCCACAACGCTTACAGTTGGTTCAAAGTCAATTTGTTTAATCAAATCGGTAATCGCGGTAATATCGTTATTGTCTCGGACTGCCCTTGTAGCGGCTAAGGTGTTAATCTGTCCACCGTCAGCAAATCTTACAGGCTGACCGTTATTGATAATCCTTCTTTCGCGTATGATTTCAACCTGTTTCTGAACAAGTCCTACATTATCATCATTGATAGACCTCAACAGGCTATCATATTTCTTTGAAGATTTCCTGTTGATAACCCATTCACCGCCTTCGACCTCAATATTGGTGTCCTCGATGCGGTGTCCACCTTGCTTATGTGAACGGCTTACACCTTGTTCACCGACCAAACCGCCAAAACCGAATTTTTTGACAGGCTTTTTGAGATTTCCAATTTGCTTAGTAATGATTGCGGTTTGCAATGCACCCATAGCGGTAATGATTGCTGCAAATACAGGACCCAGAGGGAAACCGTACTTCAATGCAGCAGTAGCACCCAATGCGGTGTTTACAATACCCTCAGCGAGTTTCTGACCAAGTTCAAACTTGCGTTGGTTGTAGTCAGCCATTTCAACTTCATATTCTCTCTTGGCTTTTTCCTTAGCCAATGCGCGTTCTGCTTCCTCTCTTTGAACCAAAAGCACTTCTTCCTCGGCAAGTCTTTGTTGCAGGGCTTCCTTGTTTTGACCTTCATCTGCTCTCAACTCATCGTTAATCTGCTTCATACGGTCAGCACTTTCTTCCCTTGCTTCAACTGCCTTGTCATATAACTCGGTTATTTCATCCAATGCATCTTGTGCCTCTTCAAGTTGGAATGCGAACAGGTCACTAAGTCCGTCAAATATTGGTGACAATACATTGTCCTGAATTGTTTTAGTGATATCGGCAAAACGATTAGCGATTGATTCAATGTAATCATACATTAAATCAGCCTGTTTTTTGGAAATTTCCTCAATCTGCTGGGTCACCTTTTCATACTCAATAGCGTAAGCGGCATCTGACTTTTCCTTTTCATCAACCATAAGTTTATACTCCATTGAATTTTCACCGTATTTCTGTTTGGTCGCTTCAAGTTTCAGTTGCCAAGCATCTTCTCGCGCTTTCATCTGCTCAGAACCCTCTTTGATAGAATCAAGGTATTCCTCGTATGCAAATTCCAAATCCAGATAACGCTCTCTTGTTTTATCAAGGTCGATAATCTGTCCTTTTAATATACCTGATAAACCATCATCCTTCATTGCTGGTTCAAATTTCAGACCCTTTGCCGCGTCTTGGAAATTTTTGATTAGTTTCTCGTTGTTTGAGATAATCTTGTCCTGTTTGCTGATAAGGTCTGTATAATTTTTGTCTAGTTCATCTTTAATTGACTTTTGCAAATCAGCAACCTTTTGAACAGCCTCAGTGTATAGAGTTCCGAATTGTTTGAGATTTACATTACCAGACGTAATGATGCCCATAAGTTCTTCACTAATTTCACTGAATGGTTCTTTGTCCTCTATCAGCCTGTAAAGATTTTTTGTTTCTTCTTCACCAAGATTGAGGGTTGACTTTAAGGTCTGGAACAATATTCCAAGTTCGTTGTTAGTACCCTTTATCGCGTTATTCCATACTTCTTCAATGGTTTTGACATCCTTTGAAATCTTTTCTGTAATGCCAAGCCTTGCTTGCACAAGTTCGGTAATAGTTATCGGTAAGTCATAACCGAACTTGTCAATAATTTTGTCGTATTGCTCTTCCATTCTTGTTATGTCCAAATCAACTGGAATGTCAATTTTTTTGGACATATACTTACCAAATTCTCCCTCGAATGCCTGTTTAAGAAGTTTTAATTCATCCTGTGCATTTTTGATATTTTCATTGATTTCATACCTTTGTGCATCAGTTCTAGCCTTTTTAAGGTCTTTTTCAAACTGTTCAATGTTTTTCTTTAATTCATCTTGCTGTTTGATATAAGTATTTTTCCTCTCTACCTGCTCTTTTGCAAACGAGTTAACTGCCAGTTCTGTGCGTTTTGCATAGAATTTCTCAATATCGGTCATTACCGATTTAAGGCCAAACTTGTAGATATCTTCCCACTCGTAGAATTTACCGTAATTCCAGGGGCCTTCAGAATGCCTTCTGTCTAGTGTTGAGGCATCAATGAAGTCCAAATATGCTTGTCTGGCTTCTTGCAGGGCTTGTGTTGTTTTGTCAATATCTTTTGCAAGTGTTTCCGACTGATATTTTTCCTGTATTTCCCTCTGTACTTCCAGCAGTCTTTGAAGTGTAGTTATCTGGTTCTTCAATGCTTTTTCAGTGCGTTCATGTTCCAGATTTACTTTAAGCCTGTTGTTATAATCTTCTTTTGCGTTTTCTACAAGTTTCTTTTGCTTTTCATCTTCGGCCTTTTCAATAGATTTGAGACCATTGAGCCAAATTTTATCAGCATCCTCAATATCCTTCTGATTTTTCTTAACTAGTTCACTGAGTTTTTTTTGCCATTCTTCATATTCCTTTTGGGCTTTTTCGGCTTCTTTCTTTGCGTCTTGGGCGGCTTTGTTAGCGGTTTTTGTTCTTTCATTGGCTTGTGATTTTGCATATGCGGTTTTTTTGTCCTCTACATCGGCATCAAACTTCATCTCTTCAAGTTTAATCTTGTTGAGTTCTTCCTGATTGCCCTTTGCCATCTTCTTGCGTTCCTCAAAGTCCTTCTTTTGAAGTTCAATGTACTTCTTGGAATAGGTTTTGTTGTTACGTTCCTGTATTTTCAGTTCGGCCAGTTCTTGTTTGGTTCGTTTGTTACTTTCCTCAGCGGCTTTCGCGGTCATTTCTTCTTGACCCCTTGCATAACCTTTCACAATCTCGCCTTTGAAAGCGTCAACAGTACCCTTGAATTGGTTTTTCACACCGTCAAGTGCGGCTTGCCAAGCACCAGAAAAGTCACCTTCAAGAATCTTGCCTACTACATTGGCAAAAGTCTTAAACGGATTAATAAGCCAATTCACAACGGCTGCTGCAACCGCCTTTGCACCTGTTACGATTGCATTCATGAAACCACCTAATTTGTTGAATTTCTTTGAAAGGGTATCAAGCACAGGGAAGGTCTTTTTGAACCAGTTCCAAATGCTTTCCCAGTTCTGAATCAATGCCATTACAAGTCCGATGATAGCCATTAAAGGTATAGCCCTCAATGCCACCGATAAGGTTTTAGAAGCGACTGCACCTGCTTTTTGTGCCACTGACATTGAATTTGTCGCGGCTGCTGCACCCTGTGAAGCGGTAGCATTTGCACCCAATGCACCAGTATTAGTTCCTAATGCACCAGTGTTTGCACCCGTAGCCACAGTATTTGCCTCGGTAGCGGCAGTCTCAACTCCCTCGGCAACAGCACTGGCTTCGTTAGCGGCTGCATTTGCTTCTTGTGATACTGCATTTGCTTCATTTGCTGCGGTTGAGGCCTCGGTTGTGGCAATATCGGCTTCTGTCGCGGTTTTCTTTAATCCTAACGCGGCTTGAATAAGTTCAACTGCCTTCGTATAAAGTCTACCAGTAAGGCTACCGTTTTCCAACAAAGAATTTTGAACCTGTTGAAGCGAGTTCAATATACCCATGATGGCCATCATCTTCTTCATTGATTCTGTCGCTTCTTCATTTTCGCTTCCAGTTAAAGCAACAACCGAATTATACAACTGCCAAGCGCTGGTTGCAGACTGAGCAACATTTATAAGGCCATCCAAAGCCCTTGTGTCACTCGCACCTTCACTTATATCGGCTTTTACATCACCCAAAGCATCCTGTAACGCCCTTGCCTGTTTAACCAGTTTCCTATATCCCTCATCAGTTCTGCTAACACCGTTGACCAGCATATTGGTCATTTCACCCTGTAATGATTTTAATTCGGCTCTTACTGACTTCTGGGAATTGACAACCATGTCAGCAGCCTCGTTATAATTACCTACGTTACGGGTATAGATTTTCATTTGTGCGTCAATATTCTTCAACTCAGCCTGTAGTTCCGCGCTTTCTTTAACCATCCTCTCAATAGCAGCCCTGTCTTCCTCGGTCGCGGTTGAATGGTTTCTAATCAAAGTATTTAACGCACTGAGATAGTGTTGTTTCTCTGTATATGTATCCAGTTGTTTTGCGTCAACGGTAGCCTGTGCCTCTTGCAGTTTTATGGCATCTTTGATTTCCTTCTTATTATCTGATAATTCCTTGTTCACAAGGGCAAGTTCTGTCTGATATGACCTGTCCCATTCAGCGAGTTTCTGGGTGGCCTTTGCCAATGCGTCAGTACCAGATGCGGTCTCTTTTCTGGTTGATGCTGTTTTCTGCTCCTGTTCAGATACATTAACAACAGTATCGGTAAGGGTGTTAAGAGCCTCGCGAAGCGATTTCACCCCTTCGTAAGACTCCTGTAAACCTTCTATTTTAATTTCGTAGATTCTTTTGCTTTCAGCCATCTTTAATCTTTTTTCCTATAAAGATTTTTGGCCGAAGTAGAACGTCAGTAATCCATAGACAATAGTGTTAATTCACATGGTTCTTGCTCGTAAACGTCAAAGCCCTCAATACTTTTCACTTGATATAGACTGTCATTGAACAATACCCGCGAACCTTTTCCTATGGCCCAGTACACAAAGTTGGGCAAAATGCACTCAACCGTCACTTCATACTGCTTTGTGGAAATATTGAGGTTAAAGAAGTTGTCGGTTATTGTCACCCTGTTACCGTTCAAAGTGTTCATTCTGCTGGTATCGTAGTCAAGGAAACTTGACACCCACTCGCCCCAGTAATTGTGGCCGTTTCTCGCGCCATAATTCCATATGTTAGTATCTGCAATAAGTAACCTGAAAGTCTGGTCTCCGCTTATTCTGATATAATTCAAATAAGGTATAGCAGTACCAGCGTTAATCAACCTCTGTTTATTGTAGATATAAAACAGTCGCATCGTCTTTTCAGTCGCGTATTTTTCCCTCTGTGCGCTCTCGTAATCATAACTCTCTCCGTAAATCTTAGAGTCACAAATGATTGGTGCAGGGAAAATCGTATCGTCACTGGCTTTCATTGTCCTTAGCCATGTGTAACTCCATTGAGATTCAAACTTCTTTTCACTGCCAGAAGTATTATTCGGATTACTCAACAAAAACGCTCCCGTATGCTCTGGTTGATTAAATAACCTTTGAGGTTGACCATGATAAGGCGAATTATTACCTCTAACATAACCTTCTTCTGTGGTATCCACCTTGAACCTGTAAGTAATGCTGGACGGTAAGTTAATCCTCTTAAATGAAGCGTCTATATTGTGACAGTACTGGTCAATTGATACGGTGTTGGTAGTATTACCTTCTTTTCCGTTAAAGTCCAGACTGTAAGTGTTTTCATCCACCATAGACAACCTGCAATTAAAGGTATTCAAAAAATTGTTGAGATAATCATTACACTTGATGTTGGGTAAGAACTGGTTCATATCGGTAAGCCTTGATTCAGTAAGGTCAGCACCAGTCTTTATCGGGTCAGCATTTGTCGGCTTCCATTCCTTGTCGGTATTCACCAAACCAATTGAAAAACTGAATTGAAGTTTAGCGTTTGTGCAGCCACACTGTTTATCGCTTGTATCATTTTTTTCATGCTGGTTGTTGTAAGCACCCAACAACTCGGTATAGACGGTATCTCCCTCTTCCAACCAGATACAGGTGTTGATATTCCACTGGCCATTTGTATTTGTTGACGTTGAGGCACTGTTGTTAATCTGACCTGGGTATGTCTTTGCACCATAGTTCGATGTGTCCCAAGAATAGATAGTATTATTTCCAGATACTCTCGTTTTCAAGGTGTTATAACCTTCAAAATTGGCAAAACCGTCCTCGTTTACTAACACTTGTGCGGTTTTATAACCGTAAGTATTATTAACCGTTAAATCTTCACTATTCAAAACAAGATAGTCACTGGTAAGGTTGGGGAACAACTCTTTGAAACCATCTGGTTTGTTGTAAATCTGAGGTGCTTTGCTTACGTCATAGAGTGACATATGCGGAAGTTTCTGGCTCCATCTGTATTTGTTAAATTTGTTAGGCACAACCATCTGATTACCGAACTTTGCACCAGCTATAAAGTCGCTTACATCAAAACCAGAAAAGTTTTTGACCAATGTGGTTTTTTCGTTTTTGCCGTATCTTCTCTGAATTTCGTTGTTCATCACCTTTATCGCGGTAGGAATTTCAAATCCACCTGGCATACCGTTTAAATACCACATCATTCTGGAAATGACTGTTCTTTCATCTTCATTCGCTATCATTTCCACAGGCACACAAGGCAACGCGAAGTTATATCCGTAATGCTGCACATTTTCCTTAGGCACACCCTTTTTAATCTGAAACTCCCAAGCGGACTGGTTAAAAGAAGAATCATCATATCTTGATTTCCAGCCTGTTACCTTCATATTGTCAAACTCTGTTAGTCTGTTATAGTCGGGTAGGGTAATGGTGCCAGTTGAACTGATTTGATACCAACCGCTTACAGGAATAACAATAACCCTCATATCTTTTCCGTACTTGTCGCTGTAAGCCTTCTTCATCATACCGTATTTGTTGTTCATACTGGTGAATGTAGTGTTGTTAGACCATACAGGATTATCTGCCCAGAAACGGAAATAATCTTCACCAAATTCTTCAGCCGTTTCAGATAAAATGTTAGCCGAAATCTGTTGTTCATATCGGCACAGCCAGTAGTTGCAACTGAATGATAAATAATAAGGTGTGTTTTTATTTGTTTTCCACAGGTCTGGACTTTCATAGTAAGTCTGATATAATCCATTTAATTTAGGGTTGTCAAAAACATTACCCACAAGGTTATAGCCCTCTGTCGCGAACATATCCTTCAAAACCGACAATACATTAAAAGCGGGAAAAACATTGTTTAGATTAAATGTAGTATCATCAAAATTAAGCGACTGATAATACTTGTCATTGGTTACACCAGGCTTGTTATATGGCCAGTTATAAAGCACATAAGGAAAGCATACATGATTGTCCCTCTGTTCTTCTGGGGGCAACACAACATCGCTGCCAGTAATACCGCCTACATAACAGTTTATCTTGTCTATATCCGATAAGGAGTTGACATACTTATTATGCGGGATTAACTGCTTCAATGTCCTGTCACCCAGCACATCGGACAACTCCTTTTTGGCTGGTACATACAGATTACCCTTAT
>Ga0247611_10003873_pt1 | contig 21543 bp, 12 predicted proteins | sample 177DNAGHGhighgp2_FD_192422 | JGI IMG/M metagenome (GOLD analysis project Ga0247611, IMG submission 192422) | Sheep rumen microbial communities from Palmerston North, Manawatu-Wanganui, New Zealand - 1770 DNA GHGhigh gp2 | ecosystem: Host-associated > Mammals > Digestive system > Stomach > Rumen... | reverse complement strand
TAACGGTCGAACCCGCTGCGCCGGAGGTGTTGAACTCCACGATCTTGTCCTTACCGTCCTTGAACACGGTAGTATCCGCGCTGACGAAGGTCTCGATCTTGCGGCCTTCCCAGTCTGCGCCGTTGAAGAGGATGCTGGCGTAGAAGCGGGGCTCGCGGCCGGTGTACGGGTCTGCGCCGTGGGTAGTCCAGTCAAACGGGGTTCCGTCTGCCATCTCGTAGCTGTCTACGAGCTCGGAGGTGGGGCCGAAGACGGCATAGACGTTCGCGCCGGGGTGTTTGCCGTCCGATGCGCCGTCGCCCAGAGGGCGGAAGAAGACGTCGCCTCGGTGTGTGAGCTTGTTCTGGACGAACTCGAAGGTCAGAAGGTGTTCAGGGCTGTCTATGTCCGCGAAAATGTTCTCATAGCTCGTGTCGAGAGTTCCGCCGTAGGCTTCGCAGGAGTCAGCGGCCTCGATGACGAGATCCCAACGCTGGGCGTAGAGAGCCGCGGTCGAAAGCAGACCCCACGCATAAGCGCGGGTGATGCGTCCGCGTGGCTGGTTCTTGCGGATGTTGCTGCCCGCTTCGCGAAGGTCTGCTTCGATGAAGTCCCAGACCTCGTCCGGGGTTGCGAGCGCCTTATCGTTCTGTTCAGGGCCGTCTACAGCGTCACGGATGACACACTTGCCGTAGATCTTCATCAGTTTGAAGTAGATGTAGGCGCGCAGACACTTCATCTCGGCCGAACGGGTCAGTACATAGTCCGGACTCAGAGAAGCGCCGTAGGTAGGAACGTCGCGAAGGAACTCGTTGCAGCGGCGGATACGGGTGTAGCAGTCGCTCCAACACTCGAACACTCCCGCGTTCTGGCCGTTCCAGGGACCCTGGCAGAAGCCGGAATTGTACGGGTGGTTATACTGGTTCCAGGAATTGGACTTGATGAGGTCCGAATATGCGTCCCAGAAGGTGGCGCAGTTGCTGTCGCCTCCGACCGTGCCCTGGTTTTCTTTGATGAAGTTGTAGAGGCCGAGAAGATAACGGTCTGCGTTAGCTTCGCTGGACCACACCGCACCTGGCGAGTAGCGGTCCGACGGCTCGATATCGAGGGCTTCGTCAAGCCAGTCCTTGCAGGAGGTAAGGGCAAGCGTTGCAGCCGCCACTATGATTGCTTTCTTAATTATGCTGTATTTCATTGCTTTGTCCTCCTTTTTAGAATGTTACCTTGGCTCCGAGGCTGATCGTCCTCTGCTGAGGATAGTAGCCGTTGTTGATACCTGGATTCTCGGGGTCGATGTATTTGAACGACGAGAAAGTAAGAAGGTTGGTTCCGGCAAGGAACACCCTGCAGCTCGAGATAGGCATCTTCTCGAACCACTTCGACGGGAAGTCATAGGCGAGCTGGGCGTTCTTCACTCGGAGGTAAGAGCCGTCGCGCACCCACCAGTCGGAGAGCCAGGCGTTGTTGGCGTTCGTACTGGCAGACAGGCGGGGATAATGTGCTCCGGTATTTTCCGGAGTCCAGGCATCGGCGACCAGGTAGCGCAGGGTATTTCCGCCGCCGTAGAAGGCGCGGGTATACATAGTGTTATCCATGTTGCCGTTGGCCCATGTTCCGCAAAGGACGTAGTCGCAGAGGGTCGCGCCCTGGAGGAGCATGCTCAGCGACAGGCCCTTGTAGGCGACGTCGAAGTTGAGCGAGAAGGTCATCTCAGGGGTACTGGAGCGGCCGATCTTTACGAAGTCTTCGGTCGAGCTGATCTTTCCGTCGCCGTTGACGTCCTGATACTTGATAGCTCCAACTTCGGTATAGCCGGTAGGGGCGGTCGGGGCCTGGTCAACTTCCTCCTGGGTCTGGAAGAGGCCGAGGGCATGGAAACCGTAGTACGAACCCATCGGCTGGCCGAGCTGGGCGCGGTAAGACGGGTAGGAGTCTGACAGGCGCCTGGAGATGAGCCTGTTGCGTGACCAGCCAAGGATGCCGGTTACTGTATAGCTCCATCCGCTCGCGAAAGCGTCTCCCCAGGTGACGGTCATATCGAAACCGCGGTTGTCTACCTTACCGGTATTCATCCATACGGGGTTGTTACCGCCGAGCGAAGGGGCATAGAAGCCTGTGTCGTCGTACTCGAGAATTCGGGATGTAAGTTTGTAGAAGACGTCCAGTTCTACGGACAACCTGTTTCCGAAGGCCCTCATTTCGTAACCTACGTTGTAGGTGTTGGTGCGAGACCAGGTAAGGTTGTCGTAGACGTAGTTGGAAGTGTAGTAGATCGATGTCGGCGAGCCGTTGATATAGAGAGTAGTATTCGGCGAAGTCGATCTGTAGGTCTGCATATAGAGATAAGCCTCGGTATCGTCGCGACCGAGAATACCGGCGGATGCGCGGAGCTTCAGGAAGTTCAGCCAGGAAAGGTCCTGCATCCACTCTTCCTCGGAGATCACCCAACCGAGAGCCAGGGACGGGAAGTAACCCCATCTGTTCTCAGGGGCGAACTTGTAGGAGGCGTCGGCGCGGAGCGTCGCCTCGGCGAGGTAGCGCTTGTCGTAGGCATAGCTGAGGCGACCCGCGGCGCCGACGCGGCCCGAATCGCTGTAGCCGCCCGAAACCGGGGTGCTGGTGAAGGTCTGGCCGAGGTTGAGGTCTACGGGCGAACCTTCGGCAAAGCCGGTCTTGTAGCCGGTCATCGTATCGCCGTGGTAATTGTAGCGCTCGATGAAGAACAGTCCTGCGATGTGGTGTTTTCCAAGATCGCGGTCGTAGGTAACCTGCGGACGGATCGTGAGGTTGTAGCCCATCGAATGGGACTTATTGAAATTGTTCTCACCAATTCCGAGGGAGGTCTTCTCGACAACTTCATCGGTAGTAGCGCTGTACTGCATAAGCTGGAAACTCTCCAGATAATTGCGGTTCAGCGTATAATCGAAGTTGTAAGCCAGGTTGACACCTGCCTTGAGTCCCTTGAGGATTTCAAGGCCGAGAGCTGAGAAATCATACTCGAGATTGGAGCGGACTTCTGCCATCCACCTGTCTTCGGTCTGATAACCGGTGTTGAGGGCGGCAAGAGGAGTGTAAGTGTAAGTTCCGTTTGTGTATCCGAGCGGAAGTCCTTTGTACTCAGTCGCGAGAATAGGAATTGCGTAGCAGGCCTGGCGCAGCGGGGAGAACTCACCCTGCCAGCTGCCGTTGCTCGTCCTCATGCTGAGGCCGGGCCAGATTCGGGCTGAATTAGCCGCGGAGAGGTTGACGTTGTAGTGAAGTCCCTTGCTGAGCTGAGCGTCCAGGTTTGCGCGGACGTTGTAGCGCTCGAGCGAAGTGTTCTTCAGGATACCCTGCTGGTTCATGTAGCCCACCGAGGTGAAGTACTTGAACTTGTCTGTTCCGCCGCTGGCGGATAGGTTGTGTTGGCGGGTAAGGCCGAAGTTGTTGTAGATGAGGGCCCAGTTGTCTGTGTCTGCATAAAGGCCGCGGTCCTTGAGGCTCTGGATACGCTCGGAAGTCCAGAACGGGGCCTGGTTATCCATCTCGCGGGCCTTGTTGTGCCAGTAAATATACTCGTCTGCGGTCAGAAGGTCCGGGGTGACGGTGTTAGTGTCGAACGAAGCCGAACCGTCGTAGACGATCTGCGCCTTTCCCCTGTTTCCGCTCTTGGTAGTAACCACGATGACGCCGTTTGCGCCGCGAACGCCGTAGATGGAGGCAGTCGCTGCGTCCTTGAGGATGGAGACTGTCTCGATATCGTTAGGGTTGATGTACTGGATCGAGCGCTCGACTCCGTCTACGAGGATAAGCGGCGAGGAGTCATTGAAGGTCGAGGTTCCGCGAACAAGCAGGGATGCGGCATCGCCACCAGGGATACCGGTCGTCTGAACGGCGGTCATACCGGCAAGGCGGCCGGCGAGCATCGTACTTACGTTGGTATTCGGGGCCTTCAAGAGGTCTTTACTTCCGACCTGCGAAACGGAACCGACTACGAATTCCTTTTTCTGGGTTCCATAACCGACAACGAGAACTTCTTGAAGGACGTTCTCGTCTTCTTCGAGTACCACGTCGATCTTAGTACGGTTACCGACCTTTGTCTCGTACTCTTTGAAGCCCATCAGACTGAAAACCAGGGTTTCGTTGGGCCCTGATACAGTGATGAAATAACTTCCGTCTACGTCGGTCATCGTACCTCCGCCGGCGTTTCCTTTCACGAAGACTATGACTCCTGTTTCGGGACCTGCCGAGCTGGTGACTTTACCTGTCACCTGCACCTGCGCGAACGCCTGCGCGGACGCGAGCAATAGCGACAAACAAGCCAAAAGCGGGATTCTGAGTCTTTGGCGTTTAGTGTTAATCATTCTCTTATTAGGTTAGTTTGGTACGCTAATTTACTACATTTTTGCGGAAAATGTAACTACCGATTTTTATTATCTTTGCATTGTTATGATGCGTAAACCCTTATTATTCGTTGCTGCAGCGCTTGTCTTCTTCAGCTGTACGCCCAAAAATCCCCTCGGTCCCCAGACCCCTGAGGAGCCTGTAGATACTACTGAACATCAGACTGTTCCGATCGATTCTACCCAAACTAATCCTCCCGAGTGCGACTGGAGCTGGGTGGAAGGCTATCCGGTAGGAGTAAGCGTAGAACCGTTCACAGAAAATTTCACCGACGGCAATAAATGCAGCGGCTACGTAGCAACGATTGATTTCGCGCAGAACCCCAACCTTCGTTTCACCTGCCGTAAAACCAGCAAGAAGAAGGGCCCTTCGAAGTTTTTCGCCGATACCGAAGCTGCAGATGGCGTCCCATGTATCGCTACAAATGGCGGCTATTTTGCCGGAAGTACGTCCGTAAGCCTTGTAGCCCATAAGGGAGAGTTTACGATCAAAGCCTTCCGCGCATTCAACTGGCCCGGCGACGAAAATCCTACCTACACGATCTATCCCGTCCGCTCGGCCCTTGGCCAGATGAAGGACGGCAGCTTCGAGATACAGTGGACATACTGTACCGATATCGCATATAAAACACATACCGTCTTCCCTTCCTGGCTGGACAACAACGAAAAGACCGAAACCTTCATGCCCGAGCCCCCGGGAGCCGATTACTGCGAGGGAACATGGAGCTGGGAGCCGGTCGAAGCTATGGGCGGCGGACCCAGGCTCGTCAAGGAGGGAGTCGACATCTCTACCGACGCCTATTGGGGAGAGTGCCTTAACGCAGGCGGGACCCAGGCCTTCACCCGCGCGCCCCGTACTGCGGCCGGAATTACTGAAGACGGCAAGCTGATTCTTCTGGTCTGCGATGGCCGTGGCTCCGGCGGCAGCAAGGGCTACACTCTCGCCGAACTCGCAAGCAAGATGATTTCACTGGGCTGTAAGGACGCGATGAATTTCGACGGCGGCGGCTCATCCTGTATAGTCGGAAAAGACGGAGCCATCCTCAACAACCCTTCAGACGGCTCGGAACGTGTCGTCACTTCCGCGATCGTAATTACCGAATTACCCCACTAAAAGAAGCGTTCTACGATATCCGTAAGGAGATCGGGGCGGTTGGTTGTGATGAAATCAGCCCCAAGGCCGATCGCGCGCATCATATCGCTGGCGGAATCTACCGTCCAGATATTAACCGTCATTCCGAGCGAATGGGCCTGATCAAATAATGCCTTGTTCGAGAATAGATCGGTGTAGGCGAAATCAGCGCAATTTATGCCCTGAGCCATCAACCCGGCAAGGTCGGTAGTAGTCGTAAGATAGCCGACAGTAGTTCCGGGCTTGGCGGCAGCTATCTGGGCGCAGACGTCCCTGCTGAAGCTGATATAATCTACCCTATCCCCAATTCCGAATTCGTCGACCAGGCGCAGCATTTCGCTGGTACAGGCGCGGCTGCGCTCTGCTGTTGAATGCTGCTTGATTTCTATTACAAGACGAGTGTCGAGATTCTTTACCGCCTGTTCCAGATACTGTCTGAAAGTGGGCAGAGGCTCTCCGTTGCTCAGGGTTACGGAAGCCAGGTCAGCAGACGTACAATTCTGGATGGTCTTCCCGCTGATGACGCCGTCGTGGTTGACATAAACCACGCCGTCTGTAGTAATCCAAAGGTCCATTTCCGACCCATAGAGGCCCGCATCCTGGGCTGCCTTGAGAGCAGCGATGGAGTTTTCAGGCCGTCCGCTGCCGTGAAATCCGCGGTGGGCTACCGCCTTCGGGGCGTGGAGCGCGCGGGGAGAGTCGGTAACGGTCAGGCGGGCGCTGCCGAGAGGCGCGGATTCTGCCCCGCGGACGGCATACAGCTTATAAGCGCCGCTCTTCATATCCATCGGAATTGTAGCTACGGCACGGCCGTCTTCGACAAGCGTTTCACAAGTTACAATTTCGTCACCATCAAATTTTATTTTATCACCTGTGACAAAACCATCCCCTGCTACAACATATTCTCCGCCTGGTTTGACTTCGCATTCGGTAAGATAAAGGACATTGGTTACCCTGAAAGGAGAACTCTGGATATTATGAGGAGCCTCTTCCCACAAACGGGCGGCCGACTCATCATCCAGAACGGCATCATAGATACGCGCAAGGACAACATCCCCGTTCCATGCGCTCTGACACTGGGCTCCGGACGGATCTCCTCCAACGCAGAACCAGCGCGAGGCCGCATTATACGGCGGATTGTACGAGCCTGCGGCGGCCACCTTCGCTTCAAGATTGCCGTCGACATAAATCCTCGCCTCGCCGGCCTCCTTGTCCCATACGCCCACCACATGATAATAGCGGCCGACCTCCGGGACTACCCCGCTCTTACACCAGCGCCAGCTTTTGCCCATGGCGTCGGTCGTGTTCGGAAGGAAGGTTATCTCACGCCCCCGCGAGGGGTCGGTAACGAGAAAGCCCGTCCCGCCCTGCTCCATAGACGAAAACATCTTTATCTCGCCTACGTCGCCCGGCTCGTCGCCAAGCATGAACAACACTTCGAGAGAGTGTCCGTCTGCCAGCGCATCCTGAAAGGTCTTGTTGCTGTTGTATTCAAACTTATAGAAACCGTCCGTAAGTGTTCCGCCGAGGCTGCTGAAGAAACGAGCCGCAATACGGCCTGCGTCCTCGTTGTAATAGGTCATCATATTGACCCCGGCCTTAGTATCTATCCAGTAAGAATTCGGGGAAACGTCGCGCGCCGTTCCGTCTGACTGGAACTCGAAATCCAGCAGCAGTCCGGTCTTGACCTTTACGTCTATACTGCTTGTAAGGCTGCGGTCCTTATCCGATATGATGCTCACCGATACCGTCTCATCCGCCCCTCGGTTAAGACAAGAATTCAGGACAAGAGTACTGTCTGTAGACTCTTTTTCCTCAAGCAGTTCGCTGCTAAGGGAATAGGCCCATCCGTAGTTGGACTTTACAGAGACTGTAATCAGAGAGCCGGGCTCCATTACTGTTTTAACGTCAGCCTTGGCAGAAAGGTAAGGGGTTTCCTCAACAGGAACTACCGGTTCGGGATCCGGTCCCGGTTCAATGGTATATTTGTGTTCGGGCTCCGGATTACACGCTGCAAGGAGCGCAAGTGCTATAAAAATGTGGCGAATTCTCATATCAACTGTAAAGTTACCACTATTTTTATAACTTTGCTCATATGAAACGTATCGCCACACTTATCGCCGCCGCGCTGACCCTGTTCGCCTGCGGAAATGATCCCTCTTACAAGGGAGGAATACCCAAGGATGGGACCGACCCCGAAGAAGGTCAGGAAGCCATCACCGAAGAAGTCAAAGTTCCGGAAGAATACGCAGACTTTACCCGCGTTGCCCTTAAGAGCAGCATCACCAAAGTCCAGCCTATGACCGGTATCGTAATGTGGGCTCCGTACAAGTCAGACGATATTTCCCTCGAGTACTCCTATATGCAGTACAACGATGTCTGCAAGGAAAAAGACAAATACGACTGGACCGTTCTGGATAAGCTGCTGGAAGGCATCGCATCCCGCGGACATCAGGCCGTCATCCGCTTCCACTACACCTATGTTGGGAAGAAGTGTACAGTCCCGGACTATATTAAGGCATGGCCCGGTTATGAGGAAACCGTAGGAAAGAGCGAAGGCCGCACTACCTACTTCCCCGACTGGCGCTGCGAGGAGTTGAAGCGTTTCCACCTCGAGTTCTATAAGAAACTGGCCGAGCGTTACGACAAAGACCCCCGCCTCGCTTTCCTCGAGACAGGTTTCGGTCTTTGGGCCGAATACCATATCTACGACGGACCTTTCAAGATGGGTCAGACCTTCCCGGACAAGGACTTCCAGGCCGAGTTTATGCGCGGAATGTCGGAATGGTTCAAGGAAACAACCTGGAGTATCTCTATCGACTCTGCAGACAACACCTACGGCCCTTTCCAGAAATACCCCGACCTTCTGGATCTGCGCTTCGGCAACTTCGACGACTCCTTTATGTGTCAGGACCACGACGGCTACAACTACCGCAGCTGGCTCTTCTTTGGCGAAACGCGTTATAAGAGAGCTCCCCTCGGCGGCGAGTTCAGCTATTACTCCGACTATGATCAGGAACACTGCATGGACGAGGGCGGAATGTATAACCGCAAGTTCGAAGACGAGGTCGCAAAGTTCCACATGACCTTCATCATCGGAGCCGATCAGCCGGGATATCAGAGCTGGAGCCGCATACGCGAAGCCTCGCTCTCGATGGGATATAAATTCCGCATTAGAGACTTCCGCGTAAAAGATGGAAAAGCAGCTCTTCTGGTTGCGAATGTTGGAGTAGCTCCCATCTATCGCGACGCATGGATCGCTGTAGACGGAACCAGGTCAGACTACAACCTTGCCCAGCTGATGCCTGGCAACGAAATCTGGATAGAAGTAAACGCCAGCGGAATCGGCCCGAAGAGTGTCCCCACCATCGAGTGTGATCATCTCGTCACAGGCCAGCGAATCTGCTTCGAAGCCGATATAAATTAAAAGTTTTCGAAGAATTCAGGGAAGGATTTCGTCACACATTCCCTGTCGTCTATCTCAATCGGACTGTCTGCCGCGATCGAGGCGATGCGAAGGACCATCGCCATACGGTGGTCGTGGTGAGAGGAGTAAAGTCCGCCCTTAAGCAGCCTTCCGTTAAGGAGGCGAGAAGAGAGCGTCTCGCCCTCAACCGAGAGGATATCGCCCTCGATCCAGGCGCGAACGCCCATCTGAGTGAGCATTTCAACTATAGCTGCAGCGCGGTCTGTCTCTTTGCCGCGAAGGCGTCCTACTCCCGCGATGGTAGAAGTACCGGCGCAGAATACCGCCAGCAGACTCACTATCGGGAAGATGTCCGGGGCCTGGCAGAGGTCAAAATCGAACGCCACGAGCGGTCCCTTTTTGACACTGACTACCTCCTCGTCATAAGCAACTGCCGCACCAGCCTCAACGAGCACGTCGAGGATAGATATGTCCGCCTGAAGTGACGAAGTGTCGAGTCCGGCCAACTCTACGCTGCCGAAAAGCGCTCCTCCGACGAGGAAATTGGCCGCCGCGCTCCAGTCCCCTTCGAGGGTAATATCTGCCGCCTTGTAACTCTGTCCGCCCTCAATGGTAAAATTGATTCCCGTACAATAGGTCCAATCCTGCTGCTCGAGCATCTCGGCGTTGCCCTCGAGCTGAGCCCCGGCCTTGATCCCGAACTTTCGCAACACATCAAGAGTAATGAACATGTATGGGATAGATTTCGGCTCGCCTACGTAGACTTTCGAGTCCTTGGGGTTCAGCGGCAGAGCCATCAAGACGCCCGAAACGAGCTGTGAGCCCGGTTTTCCGGGAAGATCTGCCGTGCCCGCGATCATCTCGCCCTTGACCGCGAGAGGGACGAATATCTCACGTCCGGGGCGGGCGGTCTCATTGCGCAGGATTACCCCGAACGCCGCCATTATGTCCGATGCGCTCGCAAGCGGCCGGCCGAGCAGGGTCCCACGGCCCTCGATAACCGCCGGGCAGCCGTTGATCTGGGCCAGGATAGGAATCATCAGGCGCGCGAGGATGCCCGATTCGCCGGCATTGATCTTCTCGATCGCGAGCTTTTCGCGGAGCGGGCCTATGCCCACGATGGTCAGCGTGCTGCCTTTGCGGGTGACTTTCGCGCCGAGCGTGCGGGCTACCTTCACTGCTGATTCAGAGTCGTCGCAAGGGGTATAGTTCCTCAGGTAGGACGTCCCCTCTGCGAGCGCCGCGGCGATGATAGCCCTCTGGGCGAAACTTTTCGAGCTTGGGACCTCGAAGTCGCTGCGGTAGAGGCCGAGGAACTCGCCGTAGACCTTTTCGTGCATCTCGGTGACGGGAATCTGGCCCTCCGCCGCCGGTTCATCGTAAGCCGCATAGGTAAAGGGGGCTCCGTTTCGGAGGCAGTCTACCCGTGTCTGAGCACCGGCCTGCCCCATCGCAAAGGCGATAAGGCGAGTACGGGGATAGTCCTGGCCTTCGGGGGCCGCCGCAGTATAAAGTGACAAAATTCTGTCACTATCATTTTTTTTGGTCGCCGTCGTGACTATTTTAGCCACATCCGCCCCATAGCGGAAGCAGCGGGCAGCCGCCTGCTGGAGGAATTCGAGATCAGGAGTCTTTTCGAAGTCATGGAAAGAGCGGATGAGCTCCGTTCCCGTCTTGCGGCAGAGCTTTTGGAAATACTTACTGATATTGACGGGGGCGGTAAGGTCTACGTCTACATAGCGCGCTCCCGCCTCAACGGCCTGGCCCATCCGCCTCAGGGCTTTCTCCCACTCTATATTAAACTCTCTGAGGGTCGGTTGTTTATCCACCCTATAGGTTGCGATAAGGGGCTTTTCACAGCTCCCGAAAAGTTCTTTTATTTCTTCTTCGCTGAGTTCGTTCTTATCAAGGCGTATCTCAGCCATCTCCACGAACGGATCGTCCAGGATGGAGAGAATCTCAGCGTATGTTTTGTTGTGGATTGTAGTACAGATCATCCTTCTATCTTCAGATCTTTGATACGGCTCTTCTTAAGGACAGGCTTTCCGATAGCCTTGAGGTAGACGAAGTCGAGCTTGTCGCCGTCTACCTTCTTGTCGTTCTGTATTGCTGGGAACAGTTCCTCGACCTTGGTCGGGAGTTGGGTAGGCAGGCCGCAGGATTCGAGGTCAGCCGAGAGCTTGGCAGCGAGACCAGGCTCCGCGATGCCCGCTATTTCCGAGAGGCGCGCGGCGATGACGACGCCGATCGCAACCGCTTCTCCGTGGGAGTAATTCGCCAAGGTGATTTTATTCGTACTACTCTGCGGATTTTCCCGCATAGTAGTATCAACTTTTTCGGCCAAGTTTGCTGCTGAGACACTCATCGCCACGTGTCCGCCATCTACATTCTGCCACCACTCTATTGCATGGCCGTAGGTGTGGCCAAGGTTCAGAAGATGGCGCTTGTCGCGATCGAATAGATCCTTCTTTACGGCCTTCTCCTTGTATTTTGCCGCAGCCTGCGAGAGCTCGAGAATCTGGGGCAGGGCGGCGTCTACCGCCTCTTTTGTGTAACCCGCGCCCTGGACAAGGGAGAAGATTCTTATGGCCTTGTCGTAGAGTTCCGGATCGAAGAGCAGGAAGGTCTTGATTAGCTCGGCCGAGCCGGATTTCAGCTCGCGCGCAGGGAGTGTTTTTAGAGGCTCTGCGAAGATATGGACCTTCTGCGGGAGGGTTATAGTTCCGATCGCGTTCTTCACCCCGTCGAGGTTGGCGCCGGTCTTTCCGCCTATCGCCGCATCGACCTGAGCCAGAAGGGTTGTCGGGACATATTCTACCGCCATCCCCCTCTTGTACAGGGCGCCGGCGAGCCCGACTACATCCGTGACGACTCCGCCTCCGACCGCCACCAGCGTCGCGCTCTTGGGCGCCCCGCTTTGCAGCAGCCAACTGCATATCGCCTGCACGGTCGCGAGGCTCTTGTCTCCTTCCGTTGCAACTATTCCCATCTTATCCTTTACCTCGCAGTATCCGTCTTTCTGCCACTTCGCCGCAAGCGAAGCCGCGAATTCCTCCACCGCGAAATCGTAAACTATGTACGCCTGTTTTTTCATATCTCCTGTCATCCCCGACGCGATCGGGGATCTTCGCGAAAATAACCATAAAATTTGAATAATCGCGATTTTGCCTTACCTTTGCCCTCGGTCATGCGCTTCACGGCGCCGACCCTACCAGCCCGAATGGCGGAATTGGTAGACGCGCTGGACTCAAAATCCAGTGTCCCTTAAAGACGTGCCGGTTCGATCCCGGCTTTGGGCACAAGAAAAGCATCGCTTCGCGGCGATGCTTTTCTTGTGCCGTCGCTTCGCTGCGCGAAGCTCCTCTTCCACCCCCGCCCCGGCGCAGGCCAGGTAGATCAGTCGGATTATTTCCCCTTCCTCCGTGCATACCCTCCTCCAAATGAGTGAGGGTATGTGCGTTTTGGGCCATTTTTGAACATACCCTCCCCCGAAACAGTGAGGGTATGCACGCCCCGGCTGGCCAGCGGCGCCAAAAACATAGAAAATGGCGCCAGAAAGAGGAAAAACCAGTCAATCAGCGCCAAAAACCCGTCAAATGGCGCCGCGCCGCAAAAACTTCGTACTACTCTGCGGAAATTCCCGCAGAGTAGTACCGACTTTCTGCTACTTGCCCTATGGAATGCGGTTTCTCTGCGAAAATTAAGCAGGGTAACCGCAAAAACAGCCGAAAATGCGGTTCCTCTGCGAAAACAGAGCAGAGAAACCGCATTCAAATGACACATCAAAGGGTAACCTATTAGTTCAGCCGGTCGTCGAAGTTGGTGATGGTTGTGATGTGGCCGACTGTCGGAGTGAAGGCGCTGCCGTACACAAAAGTAGCGATTACCTCGTCGCTGCTGTTAAGGAGCTTGATAGTGAAGCCATTGGGGAAGGAGTAGTACGAGTGCAAGGTCATATAGGTGGGCTCGCCAGGGACTACCACTTTTTGGATATAGCTGACCCCCGAGGACGATGCTCCGCTTGCTGTCGGATCCAGGGCGGGGTACGCCGATCCTGAGCGGCGGCAGCTTGCGGCAGTTCGGGCAATGACAGTATCCTCATCGGCCCCGTCTTTAAGAATCGCCTTCACGACGTTCGGGTTGTTCGTAGTAAACTTCAAAACCGGATGGAGGTTCTTGAAAGACAGGGATGTTCCTCCGCTATTCTTTGCATAAGCCAGATGATGGAACGCAGCAGACTGGCTGTATTCAAACGGATAGTAAAATGAAGACGCATAAATAGTTGATGTATTCTTGAATTTGCGGTCATCATTGAAGGCATAGTTAGACACTGTGGTTTCCGGGATATGAACGAAAGCAACAAAATAATCAGCCGCCGCTATCTTCTCGGCATCAGCCGCGCTGACTGTAAACGTAAAGGTAGCGTTGGACCCTCCAACAGTCAGGGCGTCGGACAAAATCCCGAATCCAAAGGAAGTCGTTGCGCTCGCTCTGTAAGTCGTTTTACCTGTATCGTTATACCAAGCCGTCCAGGTATCATCATCCGCAAAAGACGGATCCGTATACTTCATCGGGAAGAGAACAATCTGATCTCCCGCTTCCCAGAGGACGTGAGTATCATCCAGGGCGGTCTTCGTGCCCTCAAAACCAGCGGTGAATTCCAATGTTACAGTAGGCTCTTCGACAACCTCAACTGCGCTAGACTCCTGCTCAACAACTTGTTCGGGCTCATTAGTACATCCCCAGGTCAGAACAGCCAGGGACGCCAAAACACATAATACTCTTTTCTTCATAACCGTCTAAATTGCATCAGGGATATAATCTTCATTAGTCGCCCCATTCGAAAGGGTCATTACGGTTGCCTCCATCACTATAGGGACAACAATGCATTCGGGAGTTTCGTACTTTTCCATTGCTTTGGGTTTTAACGACTACAAAATTCGGCCTTTATTTTCCCAAAAACACTATCCTAAAGTATAGAAAACACACATACCCCCGGCAAAAATGCCGAGGGTACGCACGAAAGAGAACGCGTTCCGTATAATAAGGTCACTGCTTAACAATTACCGGCGGAGTATGCGGCGGGTGCTGGCGCTCGATTACGCGGCCGTCGTGGAGGACCAGCTTCTTCGGAGTCTGGCGGGTCTTCTTGGCGACCGGGCCGGAGGCATACGGTGAAGGAGCCTTGTCGAAAGCGACGAACTCTTCGTAATTGTAGGTGGCGGCAACGTAGGAAGCCCAGTCGCTGTAGGCAGACCAGACAGATTCCCCTCCTACCCAGAACATAGTCCGCTGGTAGATTGCCTCTCTGGACGGTGCGTTGAAGCGGTCTCCGTTTGGAGCCAATTGGAATCTCATCACGGAATTTTCCGAAGGCCGGTACCAGCCGTTATTGGCATAATATGCCCCCTCGAATACTCCCAGACCCTCTTCCGCATATCTCGGATCGGAAAGGAAATTGTGCCACCGGATCTGCGCAGGGTCGGCAACATTATCCACATTGGCCTGGAGTCCGACGGTTGCCCAGAACGGGTAGCCGGACGGCTTGGATCCCGGGTTCGCGTTATCCGCGCCATACTCGTCTGCGAGTTTGCCGATGCCGTGACCGAGGGTCTCGTGGACGAAAGTGGGAAGGAAGTCGCGTGGCGCAGCTGGAGTATAGGCAATCGAATAATTCCACCTGTAATAGGAATTATAGCTCCAGTAGCAGGTCCCGCCATAAGTGGAGGAGTTCATAATAACTGCAATAACGGCATTGCCGCAGTCCTTGCCGATCGCGGAACTGACAAATTCCAGTATATGGCTGTGATGCCCTGTGACGGTGGAGGCCCCGTCAGGATCTTCGTGTCTCGTTCCGAAGATAGTACACATGTCGCTCCGTACTCCGGTACCCTCCGTTCTGGAATGGGCATAAACGAGCCAGACATTGTAATACTCGGCAAGCTTGTCGTACGGATCCTGATGCAGGAATTGCTCCGCGCAGGCAGTAAGGTAAGTCTCCATCGTTCCGCCTACCGTATTGTTCTCCGCAGAGAAACCGTCACCGGTAATGATAAGATCAAGGCCAGGGCCCTTGGTGGCGGCGTGATACAGAACAGCCTCTCCGTTCGGGTGGATCGCGCCAGTGCCGTCCGCATCGCTCTTGTAGAGGATATTCGGCAAATCATACACGTAGTCGCCACCTTCCTGGGTTTCTCTTCGCACCAACTCGCGTTGGGGAGTCAGTCTGAAGAACCCATTCGGGTGATAATACTTGCTGTCATAATCCAGGAATGAGTCTTTAGGGACCACTACAGTACACCCGTTAAAGGAACATCCTCTGAGCTCGAGATATGTGAGCGTCTCCGACAGGAGCAATTTGCCGGGAATGGGCCCGCCAAGGGGATAACAGTTGAACAGCGAGAGCTCTGTGAGTGAGGGCATATCCGCAATCCACTCGGGAAGAGTACCCTGAATGCGGCAGTCATCAATGCTGAAGCTTTCGAGCTTCGTGAGAGTTTTGAGTGATTCAGGGATAGGCGCAGTCACCTTATCGCCAAAACCGTGCAATCCAAAGTGCTCCAGGTTTTTAAGGTGACCGATGTCCTCGAGGGTTGTAATTGTCTCCTCCATGGTAAACCAGTCAGAGAAAACGACGAGATAATCTATCTTGCCCAATTCATATACAGACAATTCCCCGTCTCCGTTAACATCACTGTATGGACTGACCTGAAGGATGAGATCGCGGAAAGCGTTGCTCGCGAATTCAATCGGGGTCAACAAATTCTCTCCTTTATAACGTACTTCTGCATTTCTGGCAAAGCCGTACAGGTCCGGAGGCGTAATTCCTGTCATCAGCCAGATGGTGTTTACCTGCCAATAATCCGACACACTTGAGATAGAGATCTGTTTGATCCCCGGACACATACTAAAATCAAGCTCCTCAGGAACTGAAGCAATCGTATCAATATGCAGATACGCGAGATCAAATGATTCCTGCGGAAGTATTATTCCGGAGTATGGTAGAGACTTACAGTAACCGATATACAGATTATGCAGTTTCAAGCTGGTAACTACAATCTTAGTCAATGCCTCACACGACTCTACTGAAAGGTAATAGAGATTTTTGTGGACGGAACAGTCCAGCTCTGTCAGCCAAGGGCAATCAGAAAGAGACAGGTTCGAAAGTTTCTTGAATCTGGATAAATCAATACCTGTCAGGGCCTGGCAGCCTCTGATATATATATCCGAAAGATCGGGAGCGTCGACAGTAAGACTTTTGAGTTTCGGAAGGCTGCTCAAAGAAATCTGTTTCAGCTTTGGATTGCCGGACAAGTCAATCTCCTCAATGTCGGCGCCGCCTCCCTGGGCCGTCCAGTAAAATCTCAAATACTCCAGGTTAGGGAAATACTCCAGACCTTTTACGGATTTAATTTCCGGTATCTCGTTCAGAGTCATTTCTATAACATTCACTTTGTCGCGCTCCTCCTGCGAGAGGCCACCGTCTCCGTTTTCATCAAACTGGCCGAGCAGCCAGGCATAGAAAGCGGCATCAGGAATATACATCTCTCCGGCGCCTTTCTGGGTGATGGTCACCGTCCGCGACAGCCCGAGCGCGGGAGCGCTTATTACCACCTCACCCGTGCGGGCAGTACTGGACGTATTCTCAGCTATCTGCAAGGTTACCGGCCTGTTCGAGAGGGCCTTAGTACTGACGACGCTTATCCAGTCACACTTGGATTCTGCTACCACATCTACACTGGAGCGGGACCGCAACTCGAGTTTCTGCGATAAAGAACTGACAGTATACTGGTCATTGAAATCGGGGAGGAAACCGTCTGCCCCGTCCTGCCGGATAGTGACAGTCTGGGAGAGCCTTTCTCCCGTGTCCGCATATCCTTCAAAGGTAAATGGTGTTCCTGAGGAGAGAATGTATACCTGGCTTTTTTCTGGAGAAAGATAAAAGTCATAGGTACCAGCAACCACCTTGATATTGGCACCACCATTTACGAGGTTCGCTATAATGTTAGCGGGCAAGGTGATTCCAGCAGATGCCAGCCCGAGGTTTTCATCCCAGTTTTTATTCTTGCGGAACTTGAATTCATCGGAATCCGTTAAGGTAACTCCGCGCAGTACGTGCCACTTCCCGTCGGTCTTCATCTCCAGGTCACGAGTCCAATCATCGCCGTTCATAGTCCCGATTATGCTCCAAGTACCAGGCTGGTTGAAAACCGTGATTACTTCTCCTCCCGAGAAAGTCACCACACATTCGCGGACATCGTAGCCGGGATTAGCCTCAACCTCGAAGTCATAGGTCACCTTCTCCAGCGACTTTGTCGTAATCTGACGCACCCAAGGCTCCGAAATCTGTACATCAAGCTCAACATTCGTTGTCGCATCGATACTGATCAGACCGCCGTCCGCCCCCATCTCATACAGAGGTTGGGCAACGACAATCGCGTCTTTTTGCATCTGCGTCACCGTCACTGTCGCTTCCAGCCCGTTCGCCGCATTTTTAAACACGATCCTGCCCTCACGCGAATCGGTCGACTCGTTGGGCGCGGCCTCGAAGGTATAGCTATGGGTGCTCATGGCCTTGGTCTCGACCTCGCTCAGCCACGGCGCGCCGGAGGCAATCGACATCGTTACATCCACGTTCGTGTTCACGTCGACCGTGAAACTGCCGCCGCTGCTTGCGACCGACACGCTCTCGGACGACAGGACGATCGACGGACTGCCGGCCTCCTGATAAACGGTGACCGTCTCGGTCCCAAGGCTGCTTGTGACGGTTACCGTCCCTTCGCGCTTGCGGGTGTCTTCGTTCGGGTCCACGATGAAGGTTGTCGTTTTTGTCGTGAGCGCCTTGGTAGACTGCTGCCGTATCCAGCCCACGCTGATATTGAAACTGTAATCGATATTCGACTTGACTTCTATTGTGAAAGTGCCGCCATCGGCGTCGAACTGGGTTTTGGATGGAGTCTGAGTGAGCGCGTCCTTCTGCTTCTGAGTAACCGTAACGGAGGCCGAGGCACTTCCGCACTTGATTCGCAGGGTAGCGCTTCGCTCGTCCGGCGTTTCGTTCGGATCCACGCTCACGGTCACCGTCGCGCTCCCCGCCGAGCCGCTCGACGGGTTTATCCCTATCCACGACGCCCTGTCGTTGGACGGTTCAACCGTCCAGTCATCGCTGGCCGTGAAGCTGATGTTAACGCTCCCGCCTTCGGGGCCCACAGTCGCCTTAGAGCCGGACACAAGTTTGATTTCGCCCTTTGGCTGCGGTTTGTCGGGGACGATGGGTTCCTGGCCGCACGATGCCACGGCAAAAGACAGTAATGCCAATAAAGAAAGAAGCTTGATAGATGTCTTCATAAAATCAGAACGGGAGATGAAATTTTTCGGGGAATTTCTTTTTGATACGATATTTCATAGTGTACACGCTGGACTGTTCCACGTGCATCAATTCTGCTATTTCTTCAGTTGTCTTTCCCTCCAGAAAGAGGGTAAAGAATTTCTTTTCGGTCACTGAAAGGGGCCTTTTTGCCACAAGAAGCAGTTCCTTTTCGCGGGATGTATCTTCTAGATTATTAGCTAAATTGGTATTCAAGGCCTCAAGCAGCCTTATGCAGCGCCGAAAATGCAAAGTAGCTAAAACAAGAAAGAATATGCCAACGACTAAGCCGATGGATAGAATGATTATTATGACGCCTTCAAATTTCAAAATCTGCAATTTGTTTATTGCAAATCTATGAAAGGTCAAAAGGCAGTCAAATAGACAATTCTAGACAAATGATGTCAAGAAATAGAAAGAGTTGTCTAGATTTCAGCTAGAACGGCAGGGGGAAGCCCTCGCGGAACTTCTTTTTAATACGATACTTCATAGTATAGACACTCGCGGGCTCTACGTTCATCGCCTCGGCGATCTTCTCGGTAGAGTTGCCGGACATAAAGAGAAGTATGTATTTCCGTTCCACCGCGGAAAGAGGGATCTGCGCCGATGAGAAAACCTTTTTGGCCGCTTCCGGGGAGACTGTCTCCGTAAGGGCGCGTATATCCGAGTCCGTTTCCACCAAAGCCTCGACGGCTGCAGTGTAACGGCTCTCTTCTTTGCTACGGATTAGCAGCCTGTAGTAAAGAACCATGGAAAGCAGGAGCAAAGACAGGATGGCAAGCGATGCGGCCCAGCCTCTCACCTTAGCCAGGCGCGTCTCCACCTTGGCCACATCGTATTTTGCCTCGACCTCCCTCACTGCGGCATTGCGCTGGGCGCTGAAACGGACAGCATCGTTCTCGGCCTTGAGCCGCTCATATTCCAGGGCCTTCTCATAATCGCCCATCGATGAATACACCTCCACGAAAAAGCCGTAGGCTTCTCCCCTTTCGGTTATAACGGTATTCGGACTTGAGGCTTCTACGCTGTCTATCAGGGCTAGAACCTCATTCATCTCGGCAATTGCCTCTTCAACCCGCCCGTCGTAATAAAGGAGCCAGGCCCTCAGATCCCTGATAGAGACATCAATTTGCTGATGTTCAAAAGGCTGAAGATAGAGGGTCTCACGATTGGCCTTGTCTGCCAGAACAAGGTACTTATCGATAGAATCGCGTACCGAAGGGTCGCAGTAAAGATCGTAGCAGACGGCTACATTATAGTAATTCCAGGCAGGGACTATTGCCTGCTGCTGGTAATCCCTTTGGGTCATCCTCTCCTGATAGCGGATGGCTTCCCTGAGCGCCTTAAACATCGCGTCGCGGGTGGCATCAGAACCATCCTGCTCGTACAAGGAAGCATAGTATGTCCCAAGTACCGAATAATAACTATACCCTGCCCCTGTATTTTCCGGATGCTCTTTCGACAGACGCTCCATACGGTCCAAAAGGCGACGCATCCCAAGGGTATCCCGCTGATCCAGATAGTTGGTTGACATCTCGTAAAGGGCGCAGGCCTCAAGGGCATATTCCCCCTTCGCGTGACACTCGTCGGCCAACTTCAAAAACATCGCGTGGGCCTTCTCCGGAGATTCTTTCAGGGCAATCAGATGGATTCGGTTCCGGAGCGCATTGAAATCCGGGGATATCGCTTCGCGAAACACCTCCCGCAGCGCAGGGTCCTCTCGCAGGGCGTCGGCCGGGATAGAGACGACGATCTCCTTCTCCGGCCTTGGGTTGCAGGCGCAAAGAAGCGAGATCGCCAGTATCAACGGGAAGCGCTTCATGGCTGAAAACGAACAAATCCCGGGGCCATAATAATGGCAGCCGGGATTAGTAAAGACTTAGGGTTATGATTACTGAATGCTGTCCCAGTCGATAGTTCTCTCGTCCTGAGCTTCCGCATTAAGGTAGAAGCGGTCACCGTCCTGATCTATACAGTCAATCACAATGTGCATAGTAGTAGAAGAAGTCTTCTTTACGGACTGGGTACCGGACTTGAACTCGTCTGCAGCATAGAAGCCGCCTCCAAGATTCCAGTTGAATCCGCTGGTGTAGATAGGATCCTGCTTCGAGACGTCGACTTTCACCTGGTCTCCGGAGAATTCCAGATTGCCGTATCCATGGATCTGGTTGTGATCGCCGAACTCCTTGGTATTCAGATCTATGTGATACATACCCGGTTCCATCTCCGCATACATCGTGAAAAGAAGAGGATAGGTTTGTCCTTTGATGATGAGGATATTCTCCACTTTGTCCCCTCCAGTTTCGGGTGTAGAACAAGACGAACTCATAAAGAGAGCGCCGGCTGCCATAATGGTCAGCGCAAACAGTTTAAACAGTTTCATATGATCGATATTTGGTTAGTCTCCGTAGGGATTAGCCTCGTCCCACTCCTGCAGGACATAGCCGTGTTTATTGACACAGTGATCGTGAATCCAGGTCTTCTGCTCTTCGGGGAGATTATTCCACCAGATAGTACAAGCCGGATACAGATATTCATTTTCCGCGGGTTCTTTCTCGCCTGCATACTTCTTAAGACCTTTCTTTGCGACGCGCTCTTTCTGCGCCACTGAAAGTGATGTCCACCAAAGATTCAAATCGTCGTGTTTCATCGTTATTACACTTTATTAGTTTCCAAATGTAAGTATTTTAATCTATAGTGCCAATAGGTCCTCCAAAACAATCGCGGCTACAGCCTCGACGATCACCGGGCATCGGCGGGCGAAGCACACGTCGTGGCGGCCGCGGATTTCGAGCGTCTCCTCCGATTCGGTCTCATAGTTCCACGTCCGCTGGGCGCGGGCGATAGAGGACGTCGGCTTGAAGGCGACGCGGAATACGAGGGGCGCGCCGTTGGTAAGGCCGCCGTTCACCCCGCCCGCGCCATTCTTCACCGGACCTTCAGGACCAAACGGGTCGTTGTGCTCGGAACCCCTCATCGCCGCGGCCTTGAATCCGTCGCCGAACTCGATCCCACGCACACCGGGTATCGCGAAAACGGCATGGGAGATCATAGACTCCACGCTGTCCCAGAACGGCTCGCCTACTCCGATCGGAAGATTCGTCACCCGACACTCGACGACTCCGCCCAGGGAATCGCCTTCCTTTGAAGCCTGCGCAATCAGCTCCTCCCATTTCGAAGAGTCTTCACAGCCGCCCAGAGCCACCAATTGTGACGAAAAATCTATCCCATCAATAAGTTTTTTCGCCACAACTCC
>Ga0247611_10003872_pt1 | contig 21546 bp, 21 predicted proteins | sample 177DNAGHGhighgp2_FD_192422 | JGI IMG/M metagenome (GOLD analysis project Ga0247611, IMG submission 192422) | Sheep rumen microbial communities from Palmerston North, Manawatu-Wanganui, New Zealand - 1770 DNA GHGhigh gp2 | ecosystem: Host-associated > Mammals > Digestive system > Stomach > Rumen... | reverse complement strand
AATGTCAAGGACACTTATAAAAAAAGGTATATGTTATTATCAAAGAGGTTATAGGAGGAATGTGTCCTCCTAATAGCGAAGCGTAAATAATAAATTCCTTAAGGAATTCGCGCGACTAAATCGAAGCTGATTGTACATTTGTACTTTCAGCTTCTTTTTTATGTAATAACTGAATTCCACCCTCAAGTAAATATATTCGATATTCAACTGGTGTCATTTTGCCTAAATCCCATTGATATCTATAATTATTGTAGTAATTCATATAATCATCTATTTCATTTTTTAAATCTTCATAATCTAGACATTCTTTCAAATGTAATTCATCCTTCATATGACCAAAGAAGGATTCTTGTGGTGCGTTATCCCAACAATTTCCACGCCTAGACATTGATTGTTGTATTTCTAATTCTTTTAATAATTCTTGATAAGATATCGATGTATAATGACATCCTTGATCAGAATGTATCAATGTGTCTTTAGTTATTAGGTCTTTATGATTCATCATTAATGAATTAACTGTTTCTAATACAAAATCTACATCTAAGTTTCTGGATAATTTATATGCCAATATTTCGCGTGTTGCTGAATCTTTGATTGTTGATAGATATGCTCTATCTCTTTTAGCTCCATAGAAAACATACGTAATATCTGTAAGTAAATGTTTACCCGGATTATTAGTATAGAAGTCTCTATCTAGAATATTATCATGATAATTATTTGTTGCCATAGCCTTAGCCATACGTCTATATGGATTTGCTTTCCTAATAGAACAGATTAAGCCATATTTTTTCATTAATCGTCTTATTTTCTTAAGATTCATTATAATGCTATATTCACGCTCCAGCGTCATTTTAATTTGCCTTGCACCTTTATGGCGATTCTTAAACTTATATGCTTCAAGTATAGAATCAAAATCGGCTTTATCTTTTTCTTCACGAAGAAGATATTCTTTACTTGTTAATCTATTTACATAAGCGTAATAACCAGATCTAGATACTCCAGTTAATGAACAAAGCCATTTGATATTTAGTTTTTCTTTATGCTTTTGTGTCATTGTATATATTATTTTGAAGATTTCTTTTTCTTTGATTTTGATTCCTTCCAAGCGGCTTCCCTCTCCGCTCTTCTGAGGAGGCTTAGGAATTCCACCTTTGCTTTAAGAATTTCAATTTCTTGTTTTTGACGTTCAATTAATTCCTCTTGAGTTAAATCTTTAGTACGTGGTCTACCTGATTCAGTAGAACGAGTATCTTTAAATCCTTCTGGACGTTTTGCTTGGTTTCTAGTAGATTTACTAATATTCTTTATTCTTGAAACTCCTAATACTTTTATATCAAATCCCATTTCAGTTAGTATTTGTGATCGTGTTTTCCCAGCATTATACTCAAACATAAATTTTTCTTTAAATTCTTCAGTATAAGTAATTGCTTTTTCTGATACATGTTTAACATATTTGTTTTTTCTTAACTCTTCAACTTGTTCAGGAGTAAAATAATTTTTGCCCATATCATCATCTCGTTTCTATTAGTTTTATTATACAACGACAAAAAGACCCTACAAAGTAGAATCCACCTTTTTTTATAAGTGTCTACTTTATAGGGTCTATTTTATAAAAATCAGGGCTTTTATTATAAATAATAAGCTATGCAGTTAATAGATATTCTATTTTGTTGACTATTGTAATATTAAGTGATAAAATTATGATATGTCATAATGCGCATATTTATAGCGCTTAATTGGAGGAAAAGATATATGGCTAATGTTAACGAACTACCTAAGATTAATGAGGTAAATAAAAAAGAACCTAAGAAAGTAAAAGTAATGCAATTTGGTGAAGGAAACTTCTTACGTGCATTCATCGATTGGATTATCAATAGTACAAACAAAAACACTAATTTTGATGCAGGTGTTGTTGTTGTACAACCAATGCCATTTGGTCGTGTTAAGGAATTAAATGAGGCTGATGGCTTATATACACTATATTTACAAGGCTTACAAAATGGTAAGGCTGAGAGAGTTAGTGAAGTAATTAAGTGCGTTCAAGATGCTCTTAATCCATTCGAAGAATATGATAAGTATTTAAAATATGCATTATCTGATGATTTACAATTTGTAATTTCTAACACTACAGAAGCAGGTATCGCATATGATCCTAATGATACTGATTTCTCTAAGTGCCCTAATTCATATCCAGGAAAGCTTTTAGCATTCTTAAAGAAGAGATATGAAGCTGGTAAGAAGGGATTATATATTATTCCATGTGAATTAATTGATCACAATGGTGCTACATTAAAGGAAGTATTAGTTAAGCTTGCTAAGCACAATAATTTAGATGCTAAATTCATTAAGTGGATTGAAACTGAAAACAAATTCTATAATACATTAGTAGATAGAATTGTTCCAGGCTACCCAAGAAATGATGCAGAAGCATTCCAATTAGCTTTAGGATATCAAGATCAAAACATGGTTGTTGGTGAAATCTTCCACTTATGGTGTATTGATGCTCAAACAGTAGATTCTAAGGAAGAAGCTAAGGCTAACCTAGAAGAATTAAGAAAAGCATTACCAACTGAAAAGGCTGGCTTAAATGTATTATTCGTTGATTCTATCGTACCTTATAAGCAAAGAAAGGTTAAGATTTTAAATGGTTCTCATACTGCTTTAGTCCCAGTATCTTATTTAGCTGGTATTGATACAGTTAGAGAAACAATTGAAGATCCTGAATTAGGAAAATATGTTAAGGACTTCATTTTTGATGAAGTAATTCCTACAATTGATATTCCTCATGATCAAATGGTTGCATACTCTAATTCTGTATTAGAGCGTTATATGAACCCATATGTTCGTCATGAATTAATGTCAATCGCATTAAATTCAGTTACAAAATTCAAAGAAAGAGATTTACCTACAGTATTACAATATATTGAAAGAACAGGTAAATTACCTCAACATGGCTTATTCAGCTTAGCTGCATTAATTTCATTCTATAAGGGTGTTAGACCTATTTGCGATAACGCTCCTATAGCTTTAAATGATGATCCTAAGTTCATTGAATTCTTCAAGAACCAATGGGCAGCTTATGATGGAACTAAGGCATCAGCTAGAAAGATTGTTGAAAATACATTAGGTATGGCTGATCATTGGGGACAAGATTTAAATAAGATTGCTGGTGTTACTGATTTTGTTACAGAAGCATTATATGCTCAACAAACAATGACAATGAGAGAAGCAATCAAAGCTATCATTAAGTAGTAATTAACATTAGTTTAAAATAAAAAAATATAAAAACAGGTGATTTTATGCAAGAATTTATTATCATACATGAAATAGACAATGTTGCAGTAGTCCTTCGTCCTTTTAAAAAGGGCGAAAAGGTTGCTGGTGTAACACTTTTAATGGATATTCCACAAGCACATAAGGTTGCATTAAAGAATATTAAAAAGGGAGAAAACATTATTAAATATGGCTTCCCTATCGGTCATGCAACTGAAGATATTGAAGCAGGATGCCATGTACATACTCATAATGTTGCAACAAACCTTGATGACGTTATCGAATATACTTATAAACCTAATTATCCAAAGGTATTAGGATATAAGAGTGATAGAACAGTTGATGTTTATGAAAGAAAAACAGGTGAGTATGGTATTAGAAATGAACTATGGATTATTCAAACTGTAGGCTGTGTTTCTGGTATGGCTGATAAAATTATTGAAGAATTCAAGAAGACTCATGATGTGTCAAAAATCGATGGAATTTATACATTCCAACATCCTTTTGGATGCTCACAAATGGGTGGAGACCTTGAATTTACAAAGGTTTTATTACAAGACATGGTTAAGCATCCAAATGCAGGTGGCGTTTTAGTATTAAGCCTTGGATGCGAAGAAAATCGATGCGATGTATTTAAACAAACATTAGGAAAATATGATGAAGATAGAACTAGATTCCTTGTATCACAAGATGTAGAGGATGAGGTTGCTGAAGGCGTAAAATTACTTGATGAATTATATAATAAGATGAAAGACGATAAGAGAGTGACTAAGCCTTTATCTGTATTAAGAATTGGCTTAAAGTGCGGTGGATCTGATGGTATGTCAGGTATTACTGCAAACCCATTATTAGGTAGATTATCAGATTTCTTATCATTAAATGATGCTACATCAGTTTTAGGTGAGGTCCCTGAAATGTTCGGTGCTGAGCAATTATTAATGGCTCGTGCAAAGGATGAAAAGACATTTGATGAAATCGTTGATTTGATCAATGACTTCAAGAAATATTTCAAGAATCATCATCAAGTTATTTATGATAATCCATCACCAGGAAACAAGGCTGGTGGTATAACAACTCTTGAGGATAAATCTTTAGGATGTGTTCAAAAGGGTGGTTCATCAAAGGTTAATGGCGTTATCGCTATGGGTGAAAGAGTTAAAGCTAAGGGCTTAAATTTAATTTCAACTCCTGGTAACGACCTATGTGCAGTTACTACAATTGCTGCAGCAGGCTGTCAAATGGTATTATTTACAACAGGACGTGGTACACCATTTGGTGGATTTGTTCCTACATTAAAAATCGCAACAAATACGGCTTTAGCTACTAAAAAAGCAAACTGGATTGATTTCAATGCAGGTGATTTAGTAGATAAATATACAATGGATGAATTATTAGAAAACTTCATTGATTTAATTTGTGATGTTGCTTCAGGAAAGAAACAAGCTAAAAATGAAATTAACGACTTTAGAGAGATTTCAATCTTTAAAGATGGTGTAATTCTATAATATTAACTATAAGGAGAATTTAAACATGAAAGAATTTATGGACAAGGATTTCTTGTTAACTACAGAAACTGCAAAAAAATTATATCATGAGCATGCTGAAAATATGCCTATCATCGATTATCACTGCCATTTACAACCAAAGGAAATCGCAGAAGATAAGCACTTTAGAAATCTAGCAGAAGCTTGGTTAGGTGCTGGTGATAGATACGGTGATCACTATAAGTGGAGAGCACTTCGTGCTAGAGGCTATATGGAAGATTCTATTTCAGGAAACGTTCCAGGTAAGTCTTTAGAGGAAAGTGATTACCAAAAATATTCACAATTCGTTGAATCTATGCCTTATTTTGTTGGTAACCCATTATATCATTGGAGCCATCTAGAATTAAGAAGATATTTCGGTATATATGATATTATTAATAAAGCTAACGCAAAGAAAATTTGGGATGAAGCTAATGAAAAATTAAAAACATTATCAGCAAGAGAAATGTTATATAAATTCAATGTAGATACAGTTTGTACAACTGATGACCCAGTTGATGACCTACATTGGCATAAGCAAATGAATGCTGATAAGACATTAAAGGTTAAGGTTAGACCAGCATTCAGACCTGATAAGGCAATCAATGTTGAATTATCATGGTTCAAGGATTGGGTTAACCAATTAGCTAAGGTTGTTGGCTATGAAATTAAAACATTAAAGGATTTAGAAAAAGCTTTAGTTGAAAGAATTGATTTCTTCCATGAAATGGGTTCTCGTTTAGCTGACCACGCTCTTGACGTATTACATTATGCTCCTGCAACATATGAAGAAGCTAATAAGGTATTCTTAAAGGGTATGAAGGGTGAAGCTGTATCTGATTTCGAACAAGATCAATATAAGGGCTACATATTAGTATTCTTAGGAAAAGAATATAACAAGCGTGGTTGGGTTCAACAATATCATATTGGTGCATTAAGAAATAATTCTAAATCAATGCTTAAGAAGATTGGACCAGATACTGGATATGATGCAATCGAAGACCAAGTTTATATGTCTAAATTATCTGCATTATTAGGTGAATTAGATGAAGCTGATTCATTACCAAAAACTATTTTATATTGCTTAAATCCACGTGATAACTATGCATTAATGGTATTAGCTGGTTGCTTCCAAAAGGAAGGTATTCAAAACAGAGTACAAAATGGTACTGCTTGGTGGTTCTTAGATCAACAAGATGGTATGAAGCAAAATATGGAAACAATGATGCAAGTTGCATTAATTTCTGAAGCAGTAGGTATGTTAACAGATTCTCGTTCATTCTTAGCATATCCACGTCATGAATATTATAGAAGAATATTATGCCAAAAGCTTGGTGATTTAGTTGAATCAGGTCAATATCCTGCATCTGAAATCGAAACTTTAGGTAAGATTGTAGAAGATATTTGCTATAATAACGCTAAGAAATATTTCGGTTTCTAGAATCATTATTAAATAAATATTCTTAACAACAAAGAGCCTTTAATGGCTCTTTATTTTTGGCTTATTTTTTGCTATAATTTCCCATGGTGGTATTATGATAAATAAGGAAGAAGAATTAGTTAAAATATTAATAGAAAAGGGCTATTATATATCATTTGCTGAATCAGCAACTGGAGGCCTTTTAGCTGCTAGATTAATAAATGTTTCAAATGCTTCTAAGGTATTAAAGGAATCCTTTGTGACATATTCTGATGAAGCTAAAATGAAATATTTAAATGTAAAAAAGGAAACTATTGATAAATATAATGTAGTATCAGAAGAGGTTGCAGGTGAAATGGCTTTAGGTCTTGCAAATGAGACAAAGGCTAATGTTTGCGCAACTGTGACAGGTGTTGCAGGCCCTACAGGAGGCACTAAAGATATTCCTATAGGAATGATTTGCTTTGGATTCTATATAAATGGCAAATTAATTACTAAAACTCAAAAATTTGGCGATTTAGGAAGAAATAATGTTAGACAAAAGGCTTCAGATTTCGTATATGAAACATTGTTAGAATTATTAAAATAAGCTGGTGATATTTTGAAAAATAAATTAATTTTAATATTCAATATTATTTTTGTGTTAGCTTGTATTGCAGGCGATGTATTACTAGGCTGTTATTTTAAATTTAATGCATCATTTTATTATTCAACATTATTCTTTATAATGGGCATTTCTATAGGTAATTTAATATTTTTAATAATTCATCTATTGGTAGATATAACATTTACATTTAAAAAGATTTTACCTATTATGCATGCAAGCTATTTAGTTATTGCAGCATTGATGTATTATGTAATCGAATGGGGAAAGAATTATGATAAATATTCAATCATCTATTGGTCAGTTTTAGGCGGTGCGATTTTGATTGATTTAATAGTTTTCATAATATTGATTATAAAAGCTCCAAAGGATGACGAAAAGCCGAAATTCAAGGTGAATAACGTTAAATGAAAAAAGAAGTATTATGCAATTTTTTGGCCTTGTTTTGTGTAATAATTTGGGGTACAACATTCATTTCCACTAAGGTATTATTAGAATCATTTCATCCTGTTGTTATATTAATATACAGATTAATTATTACAGTAATTTTATTATTTATAGTTCATCCAAGAATATTTAAAACATTATCATTTAAGCATGAATTTTTATTTATGGGCGCAGGTGCCTCTGGTGTAACATTCTATTTTTTATTTGAAAATATGGCACTTTCCTATACTAATGCATCAGATGTTGGAATAATTGTAAGTGCGGCACCATTTTTCACATTATTATTTTGTAAGCTTGTATTTAGGAATGATAAAATAACTATTTGGTTTTTTATTGGTTTTGTTATCGCAATGCTTGGAATTGTATTGATTAGCATCAACGGAAGTAATAATTTAAATGCCAATCCAATAGGCTATTTATTGGCATTATTAGCTATGGTAATGTGGGGATTATATAGCGTTTTTGTTAGGAAAATCGGGGACTTAGGCTATAAAGGTGTCGGTGTAACAAGAAAAATAATGTATTATGGTTTAATGTTTTTAATACCATTTTTCTTCATATTTAGATGTGATTTTAATATAACTGCCCTAGGTGATTTTAAAAATTTAGGTAATATTTTATTTTTAGGTGTTCTAGCTTCATCAGTATGTTTCTTATTATGGAATTATTCATTAAGAACAATAGGTGCTGTAAAAACATCTGTATATATTTATTTATCTCCTGTAATAACTACTATAGCTTCATTTTTGATTTTATCTGAGGTTATTAATGTTTTTACAATAATCGGTATGATTTTAGCAATATTAGGATTAGTATTGTCATCTATTAATCCAAAAAGAAGACTTAAAAGTGATGCTTAGACATCACTTTTTGTGTTTTTATAATAAAAAAAGCTTCACTTATATAGCTTTTATATATTTTTTTCTATAAAAATATGAATTATTATGGTATAATACCATAGGTATTATTTTAATTTGGAGGTTGATTAATTATGGCTGAGTATAATCACAAATTAGTTGAAAAAAAATGGCAAAAAAATTGGGAAGAGAATGAAACATTTAAAACAGATGTTTGGGATTTCTCAAAACCTAAATTTTACGTTCTAGATATGTTTCCTTATCCATCAGGTGTTGGACTACATGCTGGTCACCCAGAGGGATATACTGCAACAGATATAATCTCAAGAATGAAAAGAATGCAAGGATATAATGTATTACACCCAATGGGATATGATTCATTTGGCTTACCTGCAGAGCAATATGCAATAAGCACTGGTAATCACCCAGCAGGATTTACAGAAAAGAATATCCAAACATTTACTAAGCAATTAAAAGAGCTAGGCTTTGATTATGATTGGTCAAAATGTATAGCAACATCTGACCCATCATTCTATCATTGGACACAATGGATATTCAAAAACCTTTATAAGGATGGATATGCAAAATATATCGATATGCCAGTTAACTGGTGTGAGGAATTAGGCTGCGTATTATCTAATGATGAGGTTATTGATGGCAAGAGTGAGCGTGGTGGATTCCCAGTTGTTAGAAAGAACATGAAGCAATGGGTTATTGATCAACCTGCCTTTGCTGAGGGCTTACTTGAGGGTTTAAATGAAATTGATTGGCCTGAATCAACAAAAGAAATGCAAAGAAACTGGATTGGTAAATCAACTGGTGTCGAAGTAGAATTCCAAATCGTTGGTGGCGGATCATTTAAGATTTTTACAACATGTATTGAAACTATCTATGGTATTACCTTTATGGTAGTTGCTCCAGATGGTGATATCGTAAAGAGCCTAATGGATAGAGTTGAAAATAAAGAAGAAGTAAAAGCTTATATTGAAGAAACATCTAAGAAGAGCGATTTAGATAGAACTGAATTAAATAAGGGTAAGACTGGTTGTATTCTTAAGGGCTTATATGCTATTAACCCAGTTAATGGAAAAGAGGTTCCATTATTCATGGGTGATTTCGTATTAGCTAATTATGGTACAGGTGCTGTAATGGCTGTTCCTTCACATGATCAAAGAGATTTCGAATACGCAATTGCTCATAATATTCCTATGATTCAAGTAATCGAAGGAAGAGATGTATCAAAATGTGCTTTTGAAAAGCAAGATTATTTAGGAAAAGGCTGCAAGCTTATTAATTCAGAGGAATTCAATGGCTTAACAGTTGAAGAGGCTAAGGAAGCAATTACTTCAAAGCTTGAAAAAATGGGTATTGCAAAAAGAACTGTTAATTATAAATTCAGAGAATGGATTTTTGCAAGACAAAGATATTGGGGTGAGCCAGTTCCAGTAGTTCATACAAAAGATGGCGTATATGTATTACCTGATGACGAATTACCATTAGTATTACCTGAACTTGAGGATTACAAGGGCAAGAATGGTAAGGCTCCACTTGAAAACGCAATAGAATGGAAAAATTATAATAAAAATGGTGTAGTAGGACAAAGAGAAACATCAACTATGCCAGGTTCTGCTGGTTCAAGCTGGTATTTCTTAAGATATATTGATCCAAAGAATGATAAAGAATTAGCTAATAAAGAATTATTAAAACACTGGATGCCAGTAGACCTATATATCGGTGGACCTGAGCATGCAGTAGGACATTTAATGTATTCAAGAATTTGGAATAGATACCTTTACGATAAAGGCATCTCTCCAGTTAAAGAACCATTTAAAAAGCTAGTTCACCAAGGTATGATTTTAGGATCTAATGGTATTAAGATGGGTAAAAGATTCCCAGAATATGTAATTAACCCATCAGATATCGTAGAAAAATATGGTGCTGATACACTTCGTTTATATGAAATGTTCATGGGACCACTTGAAGCTTCTAAGCCTTGGAGTAATCAAGGTGTTGAAGGAGCTAGACGTTTCTTAGATAGAGTTTATAGACTTGTATGCTTAAATGAATATAAATCTAAATTCACTACTGAATATGATAAGACATTAGAAAAATTCTATAATCAAACAGTTAAGAAGGTAACTGAGGATTTTGAAGCACTAGCATTCAATACAGCAATAAGCCAAATGATGGTATTCATTAATGAAGCTTATAAGGCTGAAAAGATTTATATTGGATTTATTGAAGGATTTATTAAATTATTATCTCCAATCGCTCCTCATATTTGTGAAGAAATGTGGCAAGAGCTTGGTCATAATAATACAATAGCTTATGAAAGCTGGCCAACATATGATGAATCAAAATGCAAGGATGATGAAGTAACATATGCTGTATCAGTAAATGGTAAGCTAAGAGATAAGCTAATTGCTGATGCTAATTTAGATTCAAAAGAAGTTGAAAAGCAAGCATTAGCATTAGAAAAAATTAAGGCATATACAGATGGACATACAATTGTTAAGGTAATTGTTGTTCCAAAGAAGATTGTAAATATAGTTATAAAATAAAAGGTGATAATATATGTTTCGAAAAATAGGTCTTCGAACATTAAAAACTGCAATAAGCATTGGCCTTGGAATGGTTGTGTATTTATTATTAAAATCATTAGACCAGGGATTAGGATTATATAATACTATAAGCCAACCAGATGGATTTAGATTTTCAGATTTTTTTAGCCCATTCTTCGCTGGTATTGCTGCAGCATATTCCTTATATCCATCTAGGAAGCAAAGTATAGCTCAAGCTAAAAATAGAGTTGTTGCGTCGCTTCTTGGTGGATTAGTAGGTATGGCTCTGACAATAGGTTATGGATTAATTGGAAAGATATCAAATAATAGCTTCTTTACATGGCCAAATTTAGGTGATAAATTTGAGCCAGAACAATATATATTACCATATATCCTAATTTCTCTTGGTGTATTAGCTGTAGTTTTATTAGGCAATAAAATAAATAAAAAATCAGCAATATTTGTTGGTATATTAACATTTATATCTGTAACTATTAATCCAATGGGTATGATAGTTGATAGATATAATAAAATAGCTCCTTTCCTAGGAGAGGCAGTATTTGGCTTCAATAGAATATTATCAACAGTTGTTGGTGTATTATTATCATTACTTGTAAACTTCATAAGATTCCCAAGACGTCATAAAAATGATGACCTATTATTCTATATTGGTATTGGTGGTCTATTAAAGGAAGATAGTGACACTCTAAATGGTTTTTTCAAATATAAGCTAATCGAAGCTTATGAAAGAGGAATCCCATGCTCTATATTTACAACTAGAGCTCCAATGACATTTATGCATCTATTAGATGATATACATGTTACAGCACCTATTTGCTGTATGTCAGGTGCAGCATTATATGACTCAAATATTAAAAAATTCTTATATATTGAATACTTAGATAAAAATGTAGAAAAGAAAGCTGATTTATTATTTAATGAATTAAATATTCATCCTTTTAAAAATTATGTATTTGATGATTCAATTGTAATAATAAATGATGATTATACTGATTATTATAATAAAATATATTTTGATTCAAAAAAGGATTCAGCTTATTGTAATATTATTAAAACAAATAATTATGAAGGCGATTTAATATATTATTTATATTTAAATACAGAAGAAGTAATAAATGATATTGTTAAAAAGCTAAAGGAATCAAGCTTTGCTGATGATATTCATATAGTAATAAATAATTGCTATGAGTCATTTGGCAAAGGAAAGAATCTTAAATATTTAAAGATTTATGATAAGAAGGTTAAAGACCTTCTAAGCTTAAAAAAATATATGAATGATAATAATATGAGGCTTGCAGCATTAACTGCTGAATCAGTTTCAAATTATTTATTAGATATAAGTGATTATAAAGTCACATTTAAGAATAATACAAAGGCTACAAATGTTGATTTTTATTTAGATAGAAATAGCTACGAGCAGCTATTTATTCAAATAAAGAAAATGTATTATTCAAAAGATTATGAGAAAAAAGAGGTCTAATATAATGAGTGATATTTTAGAAATAAAGGATCTTTATGCAAGAGTAGAGGAAAAAGAAATCCTAAAGGGTGTTAATTTAACTATTAAAACTGGTGAGGTTCATGCAATCATGGGACCTAATGGTACTGGTAAATCTACATTATCATCAATTATTATGGGTTCTCCAAGATATCAGGTTACTAGTGGAGATATTCTATTAAATGGTGAATCTATATTAAATAAGCCAGTTGATGAAAGAGCTAGATTAGGAATATTCTTAGCTTATCAATATCCAATGGAGGTACCAGGAGTAACTAATAGTGATTTCATTAGACAAGCTATGAAATCAACATCAGGTAAGGCACCATCTTTATTCACTTTCATTAAAGAATTTGATAAAGCTACTGAAGAATTAAAAATGCCTTCAGATTTAGCACATAGATATTTAAATGAAGGCTTCTCAGGTGGAGAAAAGAAGAGAAATGAAATTCTTCAAATGAAAATGCTTAAGCCTAAATTTGGTATATTAGATGAAATTGATTCAGGACTAGATGTTGATGCATTAAAAATCGTTGGTGAAAATGTATACGATATGGTTAATGATTCATTTGGTTGTTTATTAATTACTCACTATCAAAGATTATTAGATTATATTAAGCCTACATATGTTCATGTTATGATCAATGGTAAGATTGTATTAACTGGTGGAAATGAATTAATTACTAAAATTGATAATGAAGGTTATGATTGGGTGAAAAAGGAGCTAGGTATTAAGATTAATACTGAAGAAGAAAAGAAGACCCATGCTATTCTTGGCTCATGTGCTCATAACCCTAATACTAAAAAGTAATGGATAGACAATTAGTAGATATCACTGCTTTGGGTCAAGCAGCTGATGGCTTTTATAATATTTTAGATGATAAAAGCATTTATGTAATTAAGGATAATTGTAAGGTCAATATAAAGGCTGGTATTAAAGCTTATGTTATTGATAAAACAAAGAATAGTGAAATATATGTTAATGTAGGAGCTGATAGCTCACTAGATTATACAATCATTGATAGCTATTCTACTAAAAGATTATTTGATGTTTCAGGTGAATTATTAATTAATGAAATATTATTACATGAATCAAATGAATCTTTTACATGTAATTTATTAAAAGAAAATTCAAATGTTAATAAAAAGCTATTAGCATTTGCATCAAATATGAAGCAAAATGTTGTTGAGAGAGTAAACCATTCTGTTACTAAAACATATTCTGATATTTCTAATATCGGCATTAGTAGAGATGGCTCAGCAATAAAATTTGATATAACTGGATTTATTCAAAAGGGTATGAACAATTCTAATTGTCGTCAATTATCAAGAGGAGTAGTAATGGATGATAATTCATCTGTAACTGCTAAGCCTATTTTATTAATTGATGAATATGACTGCTTTGCAAGTCATGGTGCGACAATTGGAAAAATGAGCGATGAGGATTTGTTTTATTTAATGTCTAGAGGCTTAAATAAAAATGAAGCATTCTTATTAATACTTGGTGGTATTATTAAGCCTTTCATTGATAAATTACCAGTAGAAGATATGAAAAATGAAACAATGAAAAATATAAATGATATGATTGAGAAGTGATTTTAATGGATGCTATAAAATATAAAAAAGATTTTCCTGTTTTAAGGGATAATCCAGATATGGCATATCTTGATAATGCCGCTATGGCATTGAAGCCTGATTCTGTTATTGACGCAGTTGATAATTATTATAGAAAATACGGATGTAATGTTCATAGAGGTGTTTATAGATTATCATATGAGGCAACTGACCTATATGAAAAATCTAGACAAATAATTGCGGATTTTATAAATGCTAAATTTGAAGAGGTAGTATTTACTAGAGGCGCTTCAGCAAGCTTAAATTTAGTTGCATCATCATATGGATTAAATAATATTAAGCCTGGAGATGAAATAATTACATCTGAGCTTGAGCATCATTCTAGTCATATGCCATGGTTTAATGTAGCTAAAATAAAGGGTGCGACTATTAAATATATTCCTTTAAATGAAGAAGGAAGAATAACAGTAGAAGCATTCAAATCTGTATTAACCGATAAGACTAAGGTTGTTGCTATAACATATGTATCTAATGTTATGGGCTATATTACACCAGTTAGAGAAATAATTAAGCTAGCACATGAAAAGGGTGCTATTGTATCACTTGATGGTGCACAGGCTGTACCTCATATGAAAATAGATGTTAAGGAATTAGATTGTGATTTCTTATCATTTTCTGGTCATAAGCTATGTGGTCCTACAGGAATTGGCGTATTATATGGTAAAAAGGAATTATTAGATAATATGGAACCAATTGAATTTGGTGGAGATATGGCTGATACTGTTAGAAAGGATTATCAAACATATAAGGCTACACCTTATAAATTTGAAACAGGTACACCTATTATTGCAGGTGCTATCGGTCTTGCAGAAGCTTGTAAATATTTAGATAGCATTGGTCTTGATGATATATCAAAATATGAAAAATCGTTAAAGGATGCAGCAATTAAGGAATTAAAGAAAATTCCTGGTGTAATTATATATAATGAAACTGCAGAAACAGGTATTATTTCCTTTAATATAGAAGGAATACACCCTCATGATGCAGCATCTGTATTTGATAATCATAATGTATGTATTAGAGCTGGTCATCACTGTGCACAGCTTATAACAACATGGTTAAATACCATTGGTACTGTAAGAGTTTCATTCTATTTTTACAATACAATGGATGATATAGAGAAATTTATTAATGGTGTAAAGGAAGCCAAGGATTTCTTTGGTGGATTTTAATTTGGAGGTATCCTATGGATTTGAATACATTATATAGAGCAGTTATTATGGATAATTATAAAAATCCCAAAAATAAGGGATTAACAAAAGGTGATAAATATCATTTTGTGCACTTAAATAATCCATCATGTGGCGATGATATGAATGTTGAAATTCTAATTGAGGATGGAATTGTTAAAGATATTCATCATGATGGTCACGGCTGTTCAATTTGCTGTTCAAGTGCTTCAGTAATGAGCGAAACATTAAAGGGTAAAAAGGTAGAGGATGCTAAAAAGCTTATTCTTGAATTTTACGAGCTTGTTATGGGACATGAACCAGAAGATGAAGAAGAATTAGGTGAAGCAATAGCTTATATGGGTGTTAAGGATTTCCCTGCCCGTATTAAATGTGCAACACTTTCTTGGAAAGCACTAGAAAAGGCAATAAGTGAGGTGGAGGAAAGTGGCAGATAATAAAAAAGAAGTATCTGAAATAGTTGGAGATTATAAATACGGATTTACAACTGATGCAAAAACTATTATTTCATCTGGTAAGGGATTAAATAGAGATGTTGTAGAATTTATATCAAAGGCTAAGGGTGAACCAGATTGGATGAGAGATTTTAGATTAAAATCTTATGATTCATTTGTTGAATTAAAAAATCCAACATGGGGTCCTGATCTATCTAGTATAGATTTTCAAGAATATATTTATTATATTAAATCAACTAAAAATGTCGGACAAAGCTGGGATGAGGTTCCTGAGGCAATCAGAGAAACATTTAATAAGCTAGGTATCCCTGAGGCAGAAGCTAAATATCTAGCAGGAACATCAACTCAATTTGAGTCTGAGGTTGTATACCATAATAATCTAAAGGAATTAGAGGATTTAGGAGTAATATTTTGCGATACAGATACAGCAGTTAAAAAATATCCTGAATTAGTAAAAAAATATATTGGAACATTAGTTCCACCTTCAGATAATAAATATGCAGCTTTAAATAGTGCTGTATGGAGTGGTGGCTCATTTATTTATGTACCTAAGGGCGTAAAGCTTGAAAAGCCTGTTCAATCTTATTTTAGAATTAATACAGAAAGAATGGGACAATTTGAAAGAACATTAATTATCGTAGATGATGACGCAGATATCCATTATGTTGAAGGCTGTACAGCTCCTCAATATTCTAAGGATTCATTACATGCTGCAGTAGTAGAAATATTTGTTGGTAAGAATGCACATTGTAGATATTCAACAGTTCAAAACTGGTCTAATAATATTGTTAATTTAGTAACAAAGAGAACATTAGTTGATGATTATGGTCATATGGAATGGATTGATGGAAACGTCGGTTCAGGTCTTAATATGAAATATCCTGCATGCATATTAAAGGGAAAAGGTAGTAAAGGTACTACAGTTTCAATTGCTTTCGCTGGAGAAGGACAGCTTCAGGATACTGGTGCTAAAATGATTCATATAGGTGAGAATTCAACATCTACTATAATATCAAAAAGTATTTGTAGAGGTGGTGGAAAGGTTAATTATAGAGGTAAGGTATCATGTGGTAATAAGGCAATTGGAGCTAGAAGCCACGTTGAATGTGATACATTAATTCTAGATGACCTTTCTACGTCAGATACAATTCCAGAAAATAGTGGTGCTAATGGCGATATGTATATTGAGCATGAGGCTACTGTATCAAAGGTTAATGAAGAACAATTATTCTATTTAATGTCTAGAGGTTTGACTGAAGCAGAAGCTACAGAGATGATTGTCATGGGCTTTATTGAGCCATTCTCAAGAGAGCTTCCTATGGAATATGCTGTAGAATTAAATAGATTAATCAAACTTGAAATGACAGATTCTATAGGTTAAAATAAAGACAGGAATTTCCTGTCTTTTTTTAAAGGAGTATAATATATGGTGCTATCAGATAATAATCAAAAAATAAAGGATTTAATTAAATTAAATATGCCTAAATATAGAAAAGAATTACAAATGTTTATTGTAGAAGGCCCTCATTTAGTTAATGAAGCAAGAGAAGCAAATTTATTAATTGAAGCTTTTTCAATTGAGGAAAATGCTGGATATACTCAAATTAGTGAAAAGGCCATGAAAAATATAAGTCATACAGATACATTAGTTAGAGAAATTGGCTTATGTAAAATGATTAATAAAAATGATTATTCTGATAAAATGCTGTTATTAGATGGAATTCAAGATCCAGGTAATTTAGGCTCATTAATGAGAAGTGCTAAAGCATTTGGATTTAATACTATAGTTTTAGGTAATGGTACATGTGATATATATAATGATAAGGTAATAAGAGCTAGTCAGGGTGCTATATTTAAATTAAATTTCATTAAAGAAAACTTAGAAGAATTTATACCAAAGTTAAATGATTATATTGTATATGGAACTAATGTTAAAAAAGGTATTAGTGTATCAAATTGTATTAAAAACAAAAAAATTGCCTTAGTTTTAGGCAATGAAGGAAATGGAATTAGTCATAGTGTTGATTCATTAATTAAAAATAATATTTATATTCCACTAGAAAATGTAGAAAGCTTAAATGTTACAGTTGCAGGATCAATATTAATGTATGAATTAAAATAATATATAAAAGAGGATGGCCTATTTTAATTCGCCATCCTCTTCATTTTCGTCCTCTTCAACTGTATATAATGGTAATGCCTTAACTGGTAATTCATCTACCTTATACATTTTAGATGTATATAAAATACCATCTAAATGATCGTATTCATGCTGGAATACGATAGCAGGATAACCAAATAACTGCATTGTCACATTTCTACATTTTCCTGTAGCATAATCAAATAATATGGCCTTAGCTTTAATACCATAATATCTTGGTGTAACTAAGCCCTCTGTATTTCTTGTTACTGATAAGCAGCCTTCACCATCTGGAAGATATGTCATATCCTCAGTGTGACCTACAATTTGAGGGTTTATTATAGCATACATATATTTTGTTTTCTTTTCATCTAAGAAATCAGTTGCGTTCATCGCAAACATTCTTTTGTTTACACCAACCTGAGGTGCTGCGATACCTACGCCTGGTCTGATGCCATATTTTTTTGTTAATTCATCATTTTCTGATACAATCATATATTCATATAATGATTTAATACAGTTTATTTCATCCTCTGATAGAGGTAACTTTACCTTTTCACATTTTTCGTTTAAAGAAGGTGTTCCCTCTTTAACAATATTGCAATCTAAATACATATTATCACCAGCAGTTATTATAACATAAAATGTGCTTATTGCAAAAATATATTATTATATGTATAATCAAAGCTAGGATGTGAAATAATGGATTTAGCACTAGAATATTTTAATGAATTAAAGGAAACAAAAGAATTTAAAAGGTTAATTGAACTTAAAAAAATAATAGATGACAAATATAAAAATGAAATAATTTCATTTAGGACAAATGAATCATTATATTTAGAATCTAAGGATAATAAATATTATTTAGATAAAGATATTATAAAAAAAAGATTTATTGATTCAAAAACTAAATTATATAGTAAGGAAGAAGTAAAAGAATATTTTTCATTACAAAATAAGTTAAATGAAATGCTAAAAAATGATTTTAATGAAATAAAACAAAATATATCTATAGAATTATCTAATAGTAAATGTAGTCATTAAAATTAAAGTGTCAAGAAAAAATACTTGACACCTTTATTTTATATGTTATAATATATGCCGTATGATTATTAAATAGAAAAGGAGTGTATTATATATGGTTAAAATTAGATTACAAAGATTTGGTGCTCATAAGGCTCCAAAATATCGTATCGTTGCAGCAGACTCTAGATCTCCTAGAGATGGTAAATTCTTAGAAATTTTAGGTTCATATATTCCTACAACTGAACCAGCAACTGTTACATTAGATGCAGAAAAAATCCAAGCTTGGCTTGCAAAGGGTGCACAACCTACAATTACTGTAAAGAATATTCTTATTGCTAACAAGATTATTACTAAGTAAGAGGTGCTACCATGATCAAGTTTGAAGAGTTAATTAAAAACTTAATTCTTCCTTTAGTGGCATATCCTAATGATGTAGAAGTTAATAAGTTAGGCGATAATGAAGATGATCTTGAATATAAGGCTCTAGTTAATCCTAGCGATTTAGGAAGAGTAATAGGTAAAGGTGGTTCTACAGCAAAAGCTATTAGAACTGTTCTTTATGCAGCAGCTTCTAAAGAAGGAAAGAGAATCCATTTGGATATTGAAAGCAAGTAATAAAAAGATGATTATGATTTTTTGTCATAATCTTTTTTTGTTATTAGAAAGCTCTTTTTGAGAGCGTTACTCTTTTAGTCAAACGATAATGTGAAAAAACTAGTCCATTGAATAAATCTTGAATTATCATAAAAATATGTTATACTGTAAGCGTCTTGAGGGACAACGTATTAGGAAAAGCGAAAGGGATGATTGCCGTCATCCCTTTTCGCTTTTTAGAGGAAACAAAAATTAGTTATGAGACTATCTAACGATAGTTATTCTTATTGATAATAATGATTAATCCCATTATCACAATAAGAATTATTAGGTATTCCACCTAATACTTCCTAACTACCCGTTCTTCCCTCCGAGTAGAAGTGTTTCAGTCTGTTGTCTCCTCCAAATGAACCATATTAATATGGCATTTTAATGATATCATTATCAAGGTAGTCGTGAAAGTATAAATGTAGATTTGTTGATTATTTATATTAAATATATTATAATTAATATATAAGGATGTGATAATCAATGGATAATAAATTTGGTGAAAAAGTAAAAGAAATAAGAAAAAAGGCTGGCTTAAATCAAGATGAATTTGCGAAAGAATTAGGTTATACATCAAGATCTACTATTAATAAGATAGAAAAAGGTGTAAATGATATGAGTCATGATAAACTTGAACTATTAATAAGAAAATTTGATGTTGAAGTTAATGATTTATTTGATTCTTCAGTTACTACCTCAGGAGGCACTAAAATAGATGAAAAAGGATTAAGAAATATAAAAGTACCAGACCCTAATTTTACATATCCTAAGGCTGGTTTTTATAATATGAAAAATATAAAACCAACTATTACAAGAAAGAATATAATAGTTGGAGATTATTCATATTATAGTGGTAAAGATTTCGAATCTAGAGTTACACACCATTATGAATTTTTAGGTGATAAATTAATAATTGGTAAATTTTGTCAAATGGGTAATAATGTAGAATTTATTATGAATGGTGCTAACCATCAAATGAATGCAGCAACAACATTCCCTTTTTATGTAATGGATGGGTGGAAACAAGAAGCACCTAAAATAGATGACTTACCTTTTAAAGGTGATACAGTAGTAGGTAATGATTGCTGGATAGGCCAAAATGTAACTATACTACCTGGAGTTCATATTGGTAATGGAGTAATAATAGGTGCTAATTCAGTAGTAACTAAAGATTTACCATCATATTCAATATGTTGTGGTAACCCATGTGTAATTAAGAAAATGAGATTTAGTGAGGATATAATTAAAATATTAGAAGATTTAAAATGGTGGGATAAAAATGTTGATGAAATACAAAAGATTATTCCTATAATTACTAAAGCCAATCCAACAAAAGAAGAATTACTTCATTTAATCAAATAATTATGATTTATTATAATCGTTTGACTGAATATGAAACAGTTGAGACGGTCTGTTGAAAAAACACCCCATTTTTATTAAATAAAACAAGTCAAATATTAACTAAAAAAAGACCTATATTTTCAAATATTACAAGGCCAATAACGATGCATGTAGAGATGGTTGTTTCAATGATTCACAAATAAGATATCAACCTAAGAATAGTTTTATAATTAAATTGTGATGGAATTAATTATATATATATATTGAAGAATCATGATTATGTTATATAGAAAATCTTATGAAGATATAAAAGAAATTCTGATAAATTAAGTAAATTCCAATATGTTGTTAAAGACGATATATGGAATGTGGAATTAAGATGAAAAAAATATTTTGTGGCCAGCGATATACAATACATAGCTTTTATACACCATATATTAAAAACGCATTAATTGCGTTTTTTATTTTTTAAAGTAAAAAGTTTGACTTGACTAACTAACAGATATATAATTATTTTGTATAAGTTAGTTAAAACTAACTTTGTTAGGAAAACCTAACAATTTTAACTTAATTATTAAGCCATTTTTTATTGGTTTTAATTTGTTAACTAACAATAGGAGGATCATATGGAGACGACAAAATCGGAACAATTATATTTGAAAACTATTTATAACTTATCTTTAAAAATGGATTATGTTAAATCGGCTGATATTGCCAAAGCGTTAAATTATTCAAGACCTTCTGTATTAGGCTTATTAAGAAAACTAGAAGATAAAGGATTGTTAATTTTTGGTGAAAAGAAAAGAGTAATATTAACAGAAGAAGGGTTATCTATAGCTTCAATAATTGCTAATAGACATAAGGTTTTAAAAATGGCATTTATTGGTCTTGGGGCATCTGAAGAATTAGCTGA
>Ga0247611_10003871_pt1 | contig 21549 bp, 16 predicted proteins | sample 177DNAGHGhighgp2_FD_192422 | JGI IMG/M metagenome (GOLD analysis project Ga0247611, IMG submission 192422) | Sheep rumen microbial communities from Palmerston North, Manawatu-Wanganui, New Zealand - 1770 DNA GHGhigh gp2 | ecosystem: Host-associated > Mammals > Digestive system > Stomach > Rumen... | reverse complement strand
TGCAGAGAAACAGGTGGAGACCGCCCTGCTCCCGCAGACGATGATGGTAGGCGAAGTGTCTCTGGACGGAGGCATACAGCCGGTGAAGGGTGTCCTGCCCATAGCTATCAAAGCACGCGAACTCGGCTACGAAAATCTCTTTGTTCCTATTCAGAACGTACGCGAGGCGGCTGTTGTCAACCGCGTCAAGGTGTACGGTGTCAGTCATATCTCGCAAGTGGTGAACTTCCTCAACGGCAAAGAACCTATTATGCCCTATGAGATGGACACCCGCAAAGAGTTCTTCGAGCATCAGTCCGATGCGGAATACGATATGGCAGATGTCAGGGGACAAGCGCTTGTGAAGCGTGCCTTGGAAATTGCGGCAGCCGGCGGACACAACCTCATCATGGTGGGACCTCCAGGCAGCGGCAAGAGCATGATGGCAAAACGTCTGCCGTCCATACTGCCGCCCCTCACTCTGTCCGAAAGCCTTGAGACCACACAGATACATTCCGTAGCAGGAAAACTCAGCAAGGACTCTGCACTTATCACCACGCGCCCGTTCCGTTCACCGCATCACACCATTTCGCAGGTAGCCCTCGTGGGCGGTGGCACCAATGCTACACCGGGAGAAATTTCCCTGGCACACAACGGAGTGCTTTTCCTTGATGAATTACCAGAATTCCAGCGTCAGACACTTGAGGTGCTTCGCCAGCCTCTGGAGGACCGCACCATAAACGTCTCCCGTGCGAAATATTCCGTGGAGTATCCTTGCAACTTCATGTTCGTCGCCTCGATGAATCCGTGTCCCTGCGGTTATTTCGGCGACCCTCACCACCGCTGCACCTGCACACCCGGACAAATAAGCCGCTACCTGTCTAAAATCAGCGGTCCCCTGCTCGATCGTATCGATATCCACTGCGAGATACAGGCCGTTCCCTTTGCACAACTGTCGCAATTAGAGCCGGGCGAACCCAGTAGCGTGATTCGCCAGCGTGTAATTGCGGCCCGCCAAATCCAAGCCGAACGTTTTAAAGACTGCAAGGGCATCCATTGCAATGCCCAGATGACGGAGAAGATGCTACACATCTTTGCCGAACCCGATGCCCAGTCGCTCGACATGCTCCGCATGGCTATGGAGCGCCTCAAACTCTCTGCCCGCGCCTACACGCGCATTCTCAAAGTGGCACGCACCATCGCCGACCTTGAAGGTTTCGGGAATGTGCAGTCGCAACATATTGCCGAAGCTATCGGCTATCGCAACCTCGATAGAGGCGATTGGGCAGAACGAGGGATATAAATCACATTGCGAAGGCATTGAAGCCACCGTCTACGACAGCCACCGTGCCGGTAACAAAGAGAGAGGCATCAGAGATAAGATACTGGATAGTACCGCACAACTCCTCGGGACGGCCCATACGGCCGAAGGGTGTCTGACGTATTACATCACGACCGCGCTCGGTGAACGAACCGTCGGGATTGGTAAGCAGGGCACGGTTTTGCTCCGTAATGAAGAAACCCGGAGCGATGGCATTCACACGTATGCCCTCGCCGAACTTACGGGCACACTCAGTAGCCATATAGGCCGTGAAATTGGAGATGCCGGCCTTAGCGGCAGCATAGCCGCAGACGCGCGTCATGGGACGGAAGGCTGCCATCGAGGAGAAGTTAACAATAGCCCCTTTGCCCTGAGCCACCATCGGACGCAGGAATACCTGCGTGGGAATCACCGTACCGGTGAGGTTGAGGTCGAGAACAGTGCGAAACTGATCCGGATCGAGATCAAAAAACGTCTGGTCCGGCGCAACAGTGGCACCGGGCATATTACCGCCGGCAGCATTCAGGAGAGCGTCCACACGCCCGTAGCGGGCTATAATATCGTCGCAATTCTGCTGCAGCACAGCCAGATTCATCACGTCTGTGGTGAGGAACATCGCCTCGCCACCGGCCTTACGGATATCGCAGACAACAGCATCCCCAACTTCGGCCTTACGACCCAAAACTACAACCTTTGCGCCTTCCTGCGCGAGATACTTGGCAATGGCACGACCCAAGACACCGGTGCCGCCGGTGATGACCACCACGTGGTCCTTTACGCTAAATATTGTGTTCATTGAATTTATAGTTTTTTAGCAGATTTGTGAGCAAGAGTGGCTAGCACGCCCTGCATCTGTGCCATAGCGTACATTCGTCCGAGGAAAGAATATCCCGCGTTATAGCCGCGGGTCTCATCACCCAGCATCGTACGCCCGTGATCTACGCGGAACGGGAGATTGTGGTGGGAGGCTACGGAGCGACGGGCCTCCTCTGCCTCGAAAATCTTACACAGCTCGATGAGGTCGGCACGCCCGCCGAGATGGCTGGCTTCCGTGAAGTCGCCGTTAGGAAATATCTGGCAAGAGCGGAGGTGAACGAAATGGGTGCGCGAAGCGAACTCGCGGGCCATTGCCACCACGTCATTGTAAGCTCCAGCCGAAAGGCTGCCTGCACAGAAGGTGAATCCGTTGTGCGGATTGGGCACGGCATTGAGAAACCAGCGTATGTCATCCGCAGTGCGCACGATACGCGGCAAACCAAGAATCTCGATGGGGGGATCGTCAGGATGCACACACATATTGATGTCGCACTCGTCGCACACGGGCATTACAGCCTCGAGAAAACACTTCATATTCTCGCGCAACTGCGTCTTGTCGATACCGGCGTAGAGATTGAGAAACTGGCGGAACTTATCCAACGGTGCCTCGTCGTTTTCGCTGAAATTGCCGCTGACAAAGCCCTGCGTCTTGATGATAATATTCTCCACCAGCTGATGGCTGCGCTCCGCTGTCATCACCCCGGCCAGCACATCGGCTTCGGCCAGCACATCTCGCCCCACCCCCACTCCGTCGGGAAAACGGAAACGAGCCCAGTCCTCGCGTGCACCCTCGCGTCTGAGAATATAGATATCGAAATAGGCAAACTCCGCATAGGAGAAATATAGGTTGGACGAACCGTCCTCATTGGGGTGGAGCAAATCCGTGCGAGCCCAGTCGAGCACAGGCATGAAATTGTAGCACACGGTGCGGATGCCCTCCGCCGCCAGATTGCGCAGGCTCTGCTTGTAAATGTCTATCTGCTCATCCCGGTCGGAGCCACCGTATTTGATTGTCTCCGTGACAGGCAGACTCTCCACCACGCTCCAGCGGAGACCTTCGGACTCGATGTATTCGCGCAGATCGCGTATAGCCTCCCGTGTCCACACCTTACCAAGGGGCACATCGTGCAGCGCCGTCACTATACCTTCAACACCTATCTGCCGCAGCATTGCAAGTGTTATCTTATCTTTCTTTCCAAACCAACGCCAAGTCTTTTCCATATTTTTTCATTCTTATACATCATCCTTCGATTTTCTTATAGCGGGGCACGAGTGACTTCATCATCACCCATGCCAGTAGGTAAGCCACCGCACAATAGCAGAATACCATCATATAGCCGGCCGTTTTGCCGGTAGCTCCGAAGAAACAGAATTCCTCGCCCACCCCGTCGGCATAGGTGAAGAGCATGCCCGAACCCTTGTTGATGGCAAAGCAGCAGAGACCTCCAAACATGGTACCGATGCCAGTGATGGTGGCAATGGCTGACTTGGGGAACATATCACCGATGGTGGAATACAGGTTTGCCGACCACGCCTGATGACCGGCTCCGGCCAAGCCGATGATGATGCAGGGCCACCAAGGAGAAATATCGGCCAAAGGCTGGGCAAACATCGCAAAGACAGGCAGACAGGCAAATATTAGCATTGCTCTCATACGGCCTGCGTAAGGATTCATACCCATACGTTCCACAAAGAGTCGCGGGAGATAACCGCCACATATGGAGAGCAGTGTCACCACGAGATAGAGCACGAAGATGAGTGCCTGGCCCGTTCCGGAGGTGGAGGGATGACCGAGTTCTGAGAAATAGGCCGGAGCCCAGAACAGGAAAAACCACCACACACCGTCAGTCATCAGTTTGCCCACGATGAAAGCCCAAGTTTGGCGATAACAGAAACACCTGAAGAAACTTATCTTTGGCCCCTCAGCAGCGGATGTCTCCTTGGCGGAATCGTCGGCCGCGTCCTGATTGATGTATGCCAGTTCGGCTGCATTGACGAAGCGGCTCTTCTCAGGAGAGGTGTAGAACACCTGCCACAAACCGGCCCAGATGAAACCTATACCGCCTATGATGATGAAAGCCATCTCCCAACCGAAATTCTGGGCCAGAAGAGGTATCGACACCGGAGCTGCCAACGCTCCCACGGAGGCCCCGGCATTGAACACCGAAGTGGCATAGGCGCGGTCCTTCTTGGGGAAATACTCGGCAGTCACCTTGATGGCAGCGGGGAAATTGCCCGACTCACCCATAGCCAGAACAATACGGCAGGCAAGGAACATCCACACGCTCACAGTGGACATCAAAAGAGACAGTTCCGAACCCCTCTCCACAGCCAGCAGGGCATCCTTGCCGGGAATGCCCACATGATACATCGTAGCCAAGCCGCACAACGCGTGCAGACAAGCGCCAAACGACCATATCACAATAGCCCAAATATATCCACGCTTGGTTCCTAGCCAATCAATGAATCGCCCGGCAAACAGCGATATGAAGGCATAGAAAATGGAAAATACAGCTGTGATGTTGCCGTAGTGGTTGTCTGTCCAGTGAAACTCCGGAGCAATAAACTCCTTCCACGTGAGCGACAGCACCTGACGGTCGAGATAGTTGACCGTAGTGGCTATGAATAGAAGGCTGCATATCCACCAGCGCCAGGATGTTCTACCGTTTCCCATTTATCCGAAATCAAAATATTGTTTTGCATTGTAGTAGGAAATATCCTCCACCATCTGACGCACACACCGTTCCTCGTAGCCGGTAAAGGGAATCATCCCATGCTCGACATCGTTGCCCAACAGGTTGCAGAGGGTGCGGCGGAAATACTCGTGACGGGGATATGAGAGGAACGAGCGCGAATCGGTGAGCATACCTACAAAACGGCTGAGCAGCCCAAGGAGAGACAGAGTGTTCATCTGCTTTTCCATACCGTCCTTCTGGTCTAGGAACCACCATCCGGAGCCCCATTGTATCTTGCCTGCCACACTGCCGTCCTGAAAGTTGCCAAGCATCGTGGCCACCATCTCGTTGTCCGCAGGGTTCAGGTTGTAGAGTATAGTCTTGGCGAGACATCCTTCTCTGTCCAGACGGTCGAGAAAGCGCGACATCGACTGCGCTGTATGCCAGTCGCCGATGCTGTCGAAACCAGTATCGGGGCCCACCTGCCTCATCATGCGGCTGTTGTTGTTGCGCAGCGCACCATAGTGAAACTGCTGCACCCATCCCGATACACTGTCCTGCACGGCAAAGATGTAGAGCATCGCACTCTTGAACTTGCGCACCTCATCCTCCGTGAGCTTCGCACCACCGCGGGCTTTATCAAAGATACGAGCAATATCAGCGTCCGTATACGGTTCAGCATAAAACTCCGACAGGCCATGATCGCTGAGACGGCATCCCTGCTGATGAAAGAAGTCGTGGCGGCGCTGCAAAGCCTCGATGAAATCGTCGAAACTGCGTATCTCCTTGTCTGCCGCCTCTCCAAGTTTCTCCACATACGGGCAGAATGCTTTCACATCCTCCACTGCCATCGCCTTGTCAGGACGCCAAGCGGGAATTAGTTTTGTGGCTGCAGGAGGATTGGCGTAAGCCCTGTGGTTACACAAATCATCCACTGGGTCGTCTGTAGTGCACACCGTCTCCACATTATAGCGGCGCATGAGTCCTCGCGCAGAGAACGACGGATCGTTCTGCAGACGGTCGTTGCATGCGTCGTATATCTCGCGGGCGGTCTTAGGATTCAGCAGTTTGTCTATACCGAATGCCGTCCGGAGTTCCAGATGAGTCCAATGGTAGAGCGGATTGCGGAAGCAGTAGGGCACCGTTGCCGCCCACGCCTGAAACTTCTCCCAATCGGAAGCATCACCCGTAATTAGGCGCTCATCGATGCCGTTGGTACGCATCGCACGCCATTTGTAATGATCGCTGCCCAGCCACAGTTCCGTGATGGAACGGAAACGGCGGTCCTCTGCCACATCGGCCGGATTCAGGTGGCAATGATAGTCTATTATCGGCAGCCTGGCCGCATGATTATGATACAAATCCCGGGCAGTATCCGTCTGCAGCAGGAAATCGGCATCCATGAATGTTTTCATGCTCATGGTTTACTGTTTTATCACGTGTTCCATTTCGAGGTTCTCACTAGATGTATGTTCACCGATGTGTTTCTCCATCCACACCATGTCGTACCAGCGGTCGAACTTATAGCCGCATTGCAAAAAACGACCAATTAACCGATAACCCAGGTGCTCATGAAACTGAATGCTGTGGTCCGTGAGATACGGGTCGTCACCCCTCGGAGCTGCAATGCAGGCATACATATTGAGGATGCCCATCTCCCTGAGCGCCTGCTCCAGAGCATCGTGCAGCAGGCGGCCAAGTCCCTTGCCGGAGTCTCCCTGTCGCACATAAATCGAAGTCTCCACAGACCTGTTGTAGGCGGCACGTTCCTTGAAAGGACCGGCGTAGGCATATCCCACCACATCTCCTCTCCCGTCTTCCGCCACAAGATAGGGATAGCGCTCCAGCGTGTCGGCAATGCGGCGGCGGAACTCCTCAACGGCAGGCACCTCGCACTCGAAAGTGATGGCGGTGCTGCTGACATAAGGGGCATAGATGTCGCACAAGCGCTCTGCATCCCCAATGGTGGCTGTTCTGAGTGAATAGTTCATAAAACTTCAAATTACATTATTTCAGCACCTTTTCTCCGCCTACAATATACTGGGAACCGGGACGCATATCCTCCGGTCTCACTCTGCGACCCGACATATCATAGACATCCTTTTTCCCTTCTGCCGATGCCTTGATAACACCTATGCCGCTGGGAGACACTCCCTTGTAGTTTATGTCGGTAAGATAGCAGCGGGCCACCGCCTCCGCCTGGAACGTGATGTTGAAGATAAGGCTGGCCCTGGCTGTCTTCCCGCCACTGTTCTTATAAACTAGTGCCTCGCGGACGACGCGCTGCGTGCCATCGGCATTGGCATTGGGAAACTGACCGATGATGCCGCCCTTGGCAGACTTTGTAAACTCGGCATATACCGAGCAGTTGCTGCCGTAGGAGACTGCCGTGCCACTGGTGTTGAACCAATGGCCGAAGTCGCCGTTAGTGGTCTTACCCAGAAGCTGCAGCGTGCCGTTAGCTCTCAGGGGATAGTTCACAACGGTGCCGTTCTGCTGAGAACCGCTGTAAGGGATTATAGCATTGAAGATGTCGTCGCCCTCCATCTGGAATGCCGTGCAGAGAGCATTGAGACCGCTGCCGGAGAAACTGACTGCTGCTCCGTCGTAGCCGGAAGAGGAAGGCATGACTACATCGTAGGTGAGGACGACATCCGCTATCTCGCGACCGTCGATGACCTTCTCGAAATCCGGTTCCTTGACATATGGGGCGACACTGACGGCTGTGGTGCCCTCAAGCTCGAAGCGATAAGGCCACTGGTCGTCGTTGGTGATTTTCTCGTCCCACTTGTGCTGGAGGTAGGACGTGAGTGCAGGAGCGATGACAAGGAACATGCGCCGGGTGCCCGACGGCACCTCTGCGGCTATCTCCTCGGTCACTTCCGCCGTGCCCGTGCAATGGACGATATCATCGTTGTAGTACTCGCGCGTGCCATCGCTCTTGAGGAACACGTAACCGATGCGGAAACCGCGTATGTTGGCCGCGCCCACACGATTGTATTTCGTCACACCGGCGCTGACCAGCGCTGCGCCGTTATTGTACTCTCCCGGATCGGCCTCATCGAGCGAACAGCCGGAAGTGAGGGCGGTGAGCCGCGTGGTGACGCTCGTTCCCGCTTCCGGAACAGACAGTTCAATCACATTGAATCCCGTAGCCTGCGGTGCACTGGCGTAGGCCACCTGGTATTTATTCTCATCCAGCTGCACTGCACGATAATCGAATCTGCCGATATATCCGTCGCGATAAGGTGCTGCCGCATCGAAGTCGTATGTGGCGCAATGCAGGGCATAGTCGAAGTAGAGCCTGTAGAAGGCCTGCGCGGACAGCCCCTTCAGTGCCATCAGCGCCTGGCAGAAGTCCTTGGCACCCGTCATCGGCTGTTTCCACACCTTGGCCACAGTGGTGATGTCGTCGTAGTGCTGGCAGAGATAGTAGAGGAACCAGTAGCTCTGATAGCGCATCCACTCGTGTGAGAAGGCGTAATTGGCATTGTTGCCGAAAAGCGGATAGCTCTGACTGAACATGAGTTCTGGATACGCCTGATTGGCCTGCCACTGCGCCGTCTGTTCCCAGATAACCTGCCCGTTGCCCACAGGCAGATGGAATCCCGTACCGATGGTGGTGGAGGATACGTGGCTGTAGTTGGCAGCCTCGGCATAGCACATATAGTGGAAGGAATGTCCCACCTCATGCGCCAGCGAATGACCGGCGGGCTTCACCGTGGCGGGATTGAGCCACAGGGCACTGCACTCGTAGTCGTAACCGCCGCCGTAGCAGGTCCACGTGGTGGTGTAGTTCATCAGGATGATTATCTTGTACTTCTCCTGCATATTGCTGCACGAGAAGCCCAACTGTCCGACGTTCAGCGCATAGCAGTTCTCCGCCACCTGTAGCACGTCATCCACATCGAATGTCATCGACACACCGTCGAGCGAGGGAGCCTTGCCGGGGTCGCTGCCAAAACCCTTCTGCCAGAAGATGATACAGTTGTCCGACTCCTTGCTGCGACTGAACGACCACTGCAAATCGGGGTTCCCGCCTTCGGTGTATTCCCCTGTTGAAGAATCGTACACCCATGTGTCGGGAATATACACCGTCTTTTGGGCAAACATACCCTGAACCGCCAACAGGACGATAGCAAAAAGCGTTGCAAATTCTTTCATCATACCTTGATATTTTATAATCCGACAGCAAATGTATGAATTTTTCCCGATATAATGAAATATTTCCCCAAAATAAGAAGAAACTATCACCGGTCAACCGTCAACTATCTCTTTTTTGGAGCCAGAAGACCACAAAAACGGGCGCGAACGTGACCGAAACAAACTATTTTTACTATTTTTGTCTTGAAAAAAAAAGAAAACTCACAAAAAAATACGGCCATGAACGATATGAAAGATAAGGACAGGAGTAACAGTCCCGTCAGAGAGATGCGTAAAGTCATAGGAGCTGTGATGGGAGTGCTGGGTGCCATACTGGTGTGGTGTATTCCCGTCAGCGGCCTCTCGGATGCCGCCCACCACCTGCTGGCGGTGATGACGCTGGTGGCAATATGGTGGGTGACAGAGCCCGTACCCATTCCTGTCACCTCGCTCATCGGCCCCACGCTGTGCGTCATGCTGGGTATCGCACCTGTAGAAGATGCCTTCAAGAACTTTGCCAACCCCATGATATTCCTGTTCCTGGGAGGATTCCTGCTGGCAAAGGGTATGATGGTGAACGGACTGGACAAACGCATCGCATACGGCATAATGTCGATGAAATGGGTGGGAGACTCGCCCCGGCGCATCTTCCTCGCCATCGGTCTTGCCTGCATACTGTGCTCCGGATGGATCAGCAACACGGCAACGGCGGCAATGATGTTTCCCATAGCCCTGGGATTGTTGCAGACAATACGCGACATGATGGCCGCCAACGGTAAAATCATCGACCTTTCTAACTACAAATACGCCACAGGACTAATGCTGATGACAGCATATGCATGCTCCATAGGCGGTGTGATGACACCCATCGGCACGCCTCCAAACATCATTATGCTGGGATTCCTCGACCAATTGGCGCCGGATGCTCCCAAGATATCGTTCTTCGACTGGATGACGTGGGGCACTGTGGCAATGGTGATATACTTCATCATCGCAAGCGTGGTGCTCTGGCGTATGTTTCCTGCAGATGTCGAGCATATTGAGGGCGCACAGACCTTCATACACGACTATCGCCGTTCGCTGGGCAAATGGACTCGCGCCCAGAAAAACACCCTCTTTGCCTTCTGTGTGGCCGTGGCACTCTGGGTGGCTCCCAGCGCACTCACTCTCATACACGGTTCGGAATCCGACATTATGGCCTTCTACGACAGTCATTTCCCGGAGGCCGTCGGCGGCATGGTAGGCGCCCTGCTGCTGTTCCTGCTGCCCACCGACCTCAAGTCATGGAAGATGACGATGAGTTGGAAAGACGGCACAGAGGGTGTTGAATGGGGCACACTGCTGCTCTTCGGCGGCGGTCTGTCGATGGGGTCGATGATGTTCTCCACCGGCCTCTCCAACTGGCTGGGCACCGGCATCCGCGACGTGATGGGCGGCAATCCCTCTGAATGGGTGTTCGTGGGAGTGTTCTGCATTGTTGCACTGCTGCTGTCGGAAGTCACGTCCCACACGGCATCCACAAATCTCATCGGTTCCATCGCAATAAGCGCAGCTGTTTCCAGCGGTTTCAGTCCCATACCTGTGGCCATCGGCATAGCCCTGTCGTCGTCGCTCGGATTTATGATGCCCGTATCCACACCGCCCAATGCCATCGTATATGCTTCGGGCTACGTGCCCATCACGAAGATGATAAAGTCCGGGGTCATCATCGACATCATTGGCATCCTGTTCGTCACAATACCCGTTGCTGTACTCTTTGCGAAAGCAATAATGGGCGTTTAGAGGCATTTTTCAGATATTTTCCCACTTTAGGAATATCTCATTGTGAGATATAAGTGGCCGAATAAGGTACTGAAAGTCCCCATGTGTTGAGTCTTTTCCTTCTTCCGTCAGACATAATACATCTTTACAACGCCAGGAATTCCTGTCCGAAGCGGCAACGTAAGCATCCCTGACGGTCGCAATATTCGCGCTTGAGTTGTATCAATGCCTGGGAATCCGCAGCAGAGGAAACCTCCAGTCCGCAGGAACGCCACTGACGCATGATATAGTTTTCCTCTGACGGCAACGCTTCCAGAAAGGATATCGCCCTCTCCTTCATAGCCTCATCGCGATGCAGAATGCCGTAGGCATAGAGCACAGGGACAATAGTGTTGATGACGAGCAAGCGGCAAGCAGACTCTGTGATACCGCACGGACGGAGGCTCTTTGCGAGAGTCTGCACGTCATCCACCTCCAAAAAACGACGCAACGAGCACTTGTCCTCATGAAACAAACGGGCAAGGTGCAGGATACGCACCTCCGGGAAATTCTGCGGACGGATGCGCATATGACGCCACAGCGACGACGGCACCCTCTCTGACAGCTGGAACTTCACACTCAGAAACCTCCATTCCCTCTGCAGCACATCCGGCGACAGTTCCGGCATTCCGGAATCTGAGGGGCAACGCTCCAGCAAACCGGACACACCGAAGAATATTGCCGCCACCTGCTCCAGATGATCGCGATGCTTGCCAACCGCCTGCAGAGGCACATGCTCCGCCCAACGCTCGAAGGCATCGCCGTTGAGACCGAAGCCGAATGTGCGGGCCGTCGTGACAAATGTCGCCCTCTCCCAGTCGCCCTGAAAACGCTCCACCCTGCCGATTACCGCCTCGCTGCGCTGCATCAACCGCTCCACGAGAAGAGCATCCATCCAGGCATGAATCTTCATCGGCAACATCCCGCACACCAGACGGTGACAACGGGGATAGTCCATCGTCCGGCTCAGTTCATCATAGCGCTCACGTATGCTGTCAGGCACCGTAAGCACAAACTGGGCTGGGCGATTGCCCGCACGGGTAAGCACAGAAGTGTCGTCCTCCGCCACGACATGAAGGATGGTGTTGTCGTAGGCCTCGTCCTTATCATGCCCGTGATGGAACCAATCGCTCGCCACGGAGTGCATCTCCACATTTCCTACCCACAGGATTCCGTCGATTTTCAGTTTGGCATTGAAGAAATCAGGTCCCGAACCGAGATTGTGGGTACCGACATCCAACACCTCCAGACGACGTCCGTCCGTGGTGAACATTTCCTGCGGTGGAAAAATCCTGTGCTGCCAGATATAATGAAGTATTCCCTCCATGCTGAACATACATCCGGCCTATTCACACATCTTACAGCCCTCGCACTTGGAGAGCTCTCCCTTCAGACGTCTATCCACAAGGATGAGAAGGCGGTCGCGCAGGGAAGACAGGGGAATGTGCTCTATCACCTCCGTGATGAAGGCCGACTTGAGCAGCAGACGCGCTTCCCTCTCGGAAATGCCGCGTTGACGCATGTAGAAGAGAGCGTCCTCATTCATCTGGCCCACCGTGCTCCCGTGGCTGCACTTCACATCGTCGGCATATATCTCAAGCATGGGTTGCGTGTACATGCGCGCCGTGCGCGCGGCGCACAGGTTGGCATTGGTCTCCTGAGAGGTGGTGTGCTGGGCACCCGGGCGCACAAGAATGCGGCCGGCAAAGGCTCCCATGGCAGAGTCATCGAGCACATATTTATAGAGCTGGCGACTGGCGCAACTAGCTACCTGATGGTCTATCACAGTGTTGTTATCCACACGCTGCATCTTGTCGGCAATGACGCAACCGTTGAGCACCACCTCCGAATGCTCGCCGCAGAGGGAGACATCGCAGCGGTTACGAGTATGGCCATTGAACAGCGTAAGCGACGTGTGGTGCACACTGCAGTTCGCGCCCACACTCATGAAAAGACTGGAATAGCGGGTACACAGGAGATGCGTCTCCTCTATCTCATAGAGATTCAGCCTGGCACCGTCGGCACACCGCACCTCAATCACCTGATTGGTGAGGAAGCGCTGTTTGGAAGCCGCACGGTCGATGATGATGATGTCGGCCTCGGCATTCTCCTCCAGTTCTATCAGTATGCGACGGCTCACCATCTCGGGGTGCTCGCCGCGCAGGGTGTTGACAATCTGTATCGGGTGCTGCGGACGCTCTCCCTTCCCGACGCGCACCGTCTGACACTCCATGGCGAACATCGTGTTCAGGGCCACCAGGGCATCGCGTGTGTCAGCAACGGCGTTGTAGAGCGTCTGCGCAGAGGCATCCTGAGGTCGCTGCGAGGTGTTGATGCCGTAATTGTGGGCAAAGTCCTTGGCGACATCGGTGTATCGGTTGCGCTCATCCTTGCGCGAAGGGAATCCCGCAGCAGAGAACGTACGGAAAGCCTCGTCGCGATGGGCATTCATCCACTCAGGAGAACGGGACATTATGCCGGCGCGCTCCTCTTCGTAGAATTCTATATACTGCTTCTCAGATGTCATCAGAGTCCCACCTCCTCCTTTATCCAGTCAAAACCCCTCTTCTCTATTTCCGCTGCCAGTTCCGGACCGGCCGTCTTCACGATGCGTCCGTCTATCAGCACGTGCACCACATCGGGATGCAAGTAGTCCAGCAGACGCTGATAGTGTGTGATGACAATGGCGGAAGTCTCCGGTTTGCGCAGTTTGTTGAAACCCTCTGCCACGATGCGCAGGGCATCCACATCCAGTCCGGAATCTGTCTCGTCAAGGATGCAGAACGTGGGTTCCAGCATAGCCATCTGGAATATCTCGTTGCGTTTCTTCTCACCGCCGGAGAAACCCTCGTTGACGGAACGGGATGTGAGTTTGGCATCCAGTTCCACTATCTTACGTTTCTCACGCATGAGTTTCAGGAACTCCCCTGCCGGGAGAGCCTCCGCACCCATCGCAGCACGCCGCGCATTCACAGCAGCACGCATGAAATTGGTCATCGACACACCCGGTATCTCGGTGGGTGTCTGAAACGACAGGAAGATACCCGCGTTGGCCCTCTGCTCCGTGGACATGGAGAGGAGGTCCTGTCCGTTGAAGGTGATGCTGCCCTCCGTCACCTCGTAGGCGGGATGGCCCACAATGACATTGGACAATGTGGACTTTCCGGCACCGTTGGTACCCATCACAGCGTGTATCTCGCCGTCGGCAATGGAGAGGTTGATACCCTTGAGTATCTCCTTGCCCCCGATGCTTGCATGCAGATTATGAATTTCCAACATAGTTTTCAGTTCATTTCTTTTATCCGTTCATCAGCCCACGGCGCCTTCCAGCGACACGTTGAGCAGTTTCTGCGCCTCTACGGCAAACTCCATTGGCAGCTTGTTGAGCACGTCCTTGGCATAACCGTTGACAATGAGGCCCACGGCGTCTTCCGTGGATATTCCCCTCTGGTTGCAGTAGAAGAGTTGGTCTTCCGATATCTTCGACGTGGTGGCCTCGTGCTCCACGACGGCTGTATCGTTCTGCACGTCCATATAGGGAAAGGTGTGGGCACCGCACCTGGAACCCAGCAGGAGACTGTCACAGGAAGAGTAGTTGCGCGCCCTGTCTGCATTCTTTCCCACCTTCACAAGGCCTCTGTACGAATTCTGCGAACGGCCCGCCGATATACCCTTCGATATAATCGTGCTGCGGGTGTCGCGCCCCAGATGTATCATCTTGGTGCCGGTGTCGGCCTGCTGGAAGTTGTTGGTGACAGCCACGGAATAGAACTCCGCCTGACTCCTGTTGCCCTGCAGCACACAGGAAGGATACTTCCACGTGATGGCACTGCCGGTCTCCACTTGCGTCCATGACAGACGGCTGTCGTCGCCCCTGAGGAGTCCGCGCTTGGTGACCAGATTGAGCACACCGCCCTTGCCCTCCGCATCGCCGGGGTACCAGTTCTGCACGGTGGAGTATTTCACTTCAGCACGCGCACCCACCACAATCTCTACGATGGCGGCGTGGAGCTGGTTTTCGTCGCGCATGGGCGCCGTGCACCCCTCTAGATACGACACATAGGCATCGTCGTCGCACACTATGAGAGTGCGCTCAAACTGACCCGTGCCGCGCGCATTGATACGGAAATAGGTGGACAGTTCCATCGGACAGCGCACACCCTTGGGGATATAGACAAAACTGCCGTCGGAGAACACTGCCGAATTGAGCGCAGCGAAATAGTTGTCACGGTAAGGCACCACCGAACCCAGATACTCCTTCACCAAATCCGGATGCTGCTTCACAGCCTCGGAGATGGAGCAGAAGATGATACCCTGCCCGGCCAGTTTGTCGCGGAATGTGGTCTTCACACTCACGGAGTCCATCACGGCATCCACCGCCGTGCCCGCCAGCGCCATGCGTTCCTCCAGAGGAATACCCAGTTTGTCGAAGGTCTTCATGAGTTCCGGGTCGATTTCTCCGGATTTACCGGTATTTCCGGCTTTTGTCGGGTCGGCGTAGTAGCTTATCGCCTGATAGTCTATCTCCGGCAGCGTGAGATGCCCCCAAGAGGGCTGCTCCTGCGTCTGCCAGTAGCGGTAGGCCTCCAGACGGAAGTTGAGGAGCCATTCCGGCTCCCCCTTCTTCCCGGATATCATACGCACCACGTCCTCCGAAAGACCCTTATCGAGAATTTCCGTCTCTACCTGAGTCTCAAAGCCGTAGGCATATTTCTTCTCGGCGACTTCTTTCAGAAAAGCGTTTTCAGCCATTCTAGCACTTCAGTATATTTCAGAGCAACATACAGTCCCAACAGGAAACCTGCTGCAAGACACAGGAACTTCAGGAGTCCGCTTGTGAGCATCTTCAGCAGCACTATCCCTATGATGACAACGGCAGCTATCTTAAGAGTATTTGCATCCAAGAGCGCTTCCATACAGTTTCTCTGTTACAGTTTTGCCTTCACCTCTACCTCGGCGAACGTCTCTATCATGTCGCCCTCGCGCAGGTCGTTGTAGTTCACCAGCGACAGACCGCACTCGAAGTTGGTGGAAACCTCCTTCACATCGTCCTTGAAACGCTTGAGAGCATTGATTTCACCGGTGAATACCACAATACCGTCGCGAATGACGCGTGCCTTGTTGGTGCGGCTCACCTTACCCTCGACAACATATGCACCGGCCACAGTGCCCACCTTGGAGATATGGTACACTTGGCGCACTTCCACCTGTGCCGTAACCTCCTCGCGTATCTCGGGCGAAAGCATACCCTCCATGGCCTCTCTCACCTCCTCGATGGCATCGTAGATGACGGAGTATGTGCGGATGTCCACACCCTCCTGCTCGGCCAGTTTGCGCGCCTGCGACGAGGGACGCACCTGGAACGCAACGATGATGGCATCGGAAGCAGCGGCCAGAGTGACATCGCTCTCCGATATCTGACCCACGGCCTTGTGGATGACGTTGACCTGAATCTTCTCCGTAGAGAGTTTGAGCAGCGAATCGGACAAAGCCTCGATGGAACCGTCCACATCGCCCTTGACGATGAGGTTCAGTTCGTGATAGTCGCCCAGCGCGATATTGTGTGCCAGTTCCTCCAGACCCTTGCGCTTCATTGTGCGCAGACCCTGTTCGCGGGCCAGCTGCTCACGCTTCGTGGCTATCTCGCGGGCCTCTTGGTCGGTGTCCATCACGTGGAAGGTGTCACCTGCCGTGGGAGCGCCGTTCAAACCGAGTATCGTGGCTGCCTGTGCGGGACCGATGGCTTGGATACGCTTACCGCGCTCGTCGAGCATGGCCTTCACGCGTCCGTAGCTGGTGCCTGCAAGCATCATATCACCGACGTGCAGCGTGCCGTTCGACACGAGCACCGTGGCAACATAGCCGCGGCCTTTGTCCAGCGACGACTCGATGATGGAACCCGTCGCCTTGCGGTTGGGATTTGCTTTGAGGTCGAGCATCTCGGCCTCGAGGAGCACCTTCTCCAGGAGTTCCTTTACACCAGTACCCTTCTTGGCACTAATATCCTGACTTTGGTACTTGCCGCCCCAATCCTCCACGAGGAAGTTCATAGCGGCGAGTCCCTCCTTTATCTTGTCGGGATTTGCTGTGGGTTTATCTATCTTGTTGATGGCGAATACAATGGGGACGCCGGCTGCCGTTGCATGTGCGAGAGCCTCCTTGGTCTGCGGCATGATGTCGTCGTCGGCAGCTACAATGATGATGGCAATATCCGTCACCTGTGCACCGCGGGCACGCATGGCGGTAAACGCCTCATGACCGGGAGTGTCGAGGAAGGTCACATGACGGCCGTCCTCCAGAGCCACGTTGTAGGCACCGATGTGCTGCGTGATGCCGCCTGCCTCACCGGCGATGACGTTCGTCTGGCGTATGTAGTCGAGCAGCGATGTCTTACCGTGGTCGACATGGCCCATCACGGTGACAATCGGAGCGCGCGGCTGCAAATCTGCCTCGTCGTCCTCTGCCTCCTCAATGGCTTCCGACACTTCTGCGGAGACATACTGTGTCTCATAACCGAATTCCTCGGCCACGAGATTGATGGTCTCGGCATCCATGCGCTGGTTGATACTAACCATCACACCTATCTGCATACATGTGGCGATAATCTTGGTGACGGGCACGTTCATCATGGTAGCAAGCTCGTTGGCGGTCACAAACTCGGTGAGCTTGAGCACCTTGCTCTCTGCCTGCTGCTGCTCCATCTCCTCCTCAAGACCCTGACGCACGGCTTCACGCTTCTCGCGGCGGTGCTTGGCACCGGAACCGAACTGCTGGTTCTTGCTCGTGAGGCGTGCCAGCGTCTCGCGTACCTGCTTTGAAACTTCCTCCTCGGAAACCTCTGCCTGCAGGGCCTGGTTCTTCTTGCCCTTCTTGCCGCTCTTTCCCTGCTGAGCCTGCTGGCCGTTATTGCCGTTATTGTTCTTCTTGCCCGGCTGGGTGCGTATATCCTTGGCCAGAGCGTCAACATCCAAAGGACCCTTTCCGATGCGGACGCGCTTCTTCTGCTGGGCCTGAGCCTCGGCTGCGGCCTTGCGCTCCCTGTTCTTCTCTTCCTTGGACTTCTTCTTGGGACGCGTGCTCTGATTGATGGCCGAGAGGTCGATATGACCCTTCACCGTGAGTCCCTGGGGCTGGGGAGCAGATGTCTGCACCTTGAAGATGCCGTTCTCTTCCATCAGCGTCACCTCCTTGTTGCTCACCGTATGGGGGGCCTCAGCGGGTGTCTCAGCTGTTTCCGCAGTCTCAGTCACGGCGGGTTCCTCTTCCTTCACGGGAACAGGTTCGGGTTCGGGCTTGGGCTCCGGAGCGGGGGCGGGAGCCGGTTCGGGAGCTGCAGTCTTCTCGGGTTCCGGAGCGGGTTCGGGCTCGGAAGCCGGAGCGGGAGCCGGTTTCGGCTTCTTGTCCAGATCTATCTTGCCCACCACCTTGAACACGGGTTTCTGAGCCTCCTTCTCGGCAGCGGCTTTTGCGGCGGCTTCTGCTACGGCTGCAGCCTTGGCGGCCTTTTCGGCGCGGGCCTCTTCGCGGGCCTGCTCCTTGGCTGCGCGAGCCTCCTTCTGCTGCTGAAGCATCATGTTTGCCTGATTCTTCAGCACGCTGTCCGGTTTGAATTCCTTCAGCAGCACTTCATACTGCTCCTCGCTGATTTTGGCGTTGAGATCCTCCTCAACGTCCGTGAAGCCCTTCTTCTGAAGAAACTCCACAGCGGTCTGCAACCCTACGTTGCATTCCTTAATGGCTTTATTCAGTCTTATACTCATTCTGCACTCTCCTCCTCAAATTCTGACGCCAATACTTTCATTATATCATCCACAGTCTCTTCCTCCAGGTCGATGGTCTTCACGAGGAAGTCGCGCGATGTACCGAGCACCTGGCGCGCTGTGGTGAGTCCGTTCTTCTTGAGTTCTTCGATGATCCAGGGATCGATGGCGTCTGCAAATTCATCCAGAGCCACATCATCCTCCTCCATTGCCTCTCCTTCCTGCACGTCGCGGTACACATCAATGGTGTAGCCGCAGAGCATAGATGCCAGTTTGATGTTGGCACCGCCCTTACCGATTGCCAGCGACACCTGGTCGGGGTCGAGATATACCTCTGCTGTCTTCGAATCGGTGTTGAGGTTCACCGTGTTGACACGGGCCGGCGAGAGGGCGCGGGCTATCATTATCTGGTCGTTGGCGCTCCAGGGCAGCACGTCGATATTCTCACCGTGCAGTTCGCGCACGATGCCGTGCACACGACTGCCCTTCACACCTACGCAGGCTCCTACGGGGTCGATGCGCTCATCGTAGCTCTCCACAGCCACCTTGGCGCGCTCGCCGGGGATGCGGGCCACCTTGTGTATGGTGATGAGTCCATCCTGGATTTCGGGCACCTCGTTCTCCATCATCTTCTGCAGGAACATGGGGTCGGTGCGCGAGATGTAAATCTTGGGATTACCGTTGGCGTTGTCCACACGCTGTATCACGGCGCGCAGAGTCTCGCCCTTGCGGAAGAAGTCGCCGGGCACCTGCTCCGTCTTGGGCAGTATGAGCTCCGTGTTGTCGTCGTCGATTACCAGCGTCTCTCGCTTCCAGCTCTGATACACCTCGCCGGAAATCACCTCGCCCACGCGATCCTTGTAGGCGTTGTAGAGTGTATCGTGCTCCAGGTCGAGGATGCGCGAAGCCAGTGTCTGGCGCAGTGTCAGGATGGCGCGACGGCCGAAATCGCTGAACTCCACCTTCTGGCTCACCTCCTCGCCTTCCTCGTAGTCGGGGTCTATCTTCTGGGCCTCCGAGAGGGAAATCTCCAGATTGTCATCCTTCACCTTGCCGTCCTTCACGACAGTGCGGTTGCGGTAGATTTCAAAGTCGCCCTTGTCGGGGTTGACGATGATGTCGTAGTTCTCATCGCTGCCGTACATCTTCACGATGACGCTGCGGAAGCACTCCTCGAGCACACCTACGAGTGTGGTGCGGTCGATGTTCTTCATCTCCTTGAACTCAGCGAACGACTCGATGAGGTTCACCGACTTTTCTTCTTTTTTAGCTGTCTTGGTTGCCATAGATATTTTGTTTTATTTTATTTTTAGAACGTAGCGGGTGACGGTCACGTCGCCGTATGAGAACGTGTGCTCCACCTCCTTCTGCACGGGGCGTTTCCTGCCCTCCTCCTTCACTTTCTCCTGACAGAGCAGCGTGAATCCCTCGGGAGTCACCTCCGTCAGCGTGCCTTGATATTTATGTCCGTCGCGGGCAAAGGTCTCCACCGTCTTGCCCACGTGATTTTCCCATTGCTGAGCCACCTTGAACGGCTGTCCCAATCCGGCGCTGCCCACTTCGAGTTCGTAGTCCTCGTCATCGCGGTCGAGCTTCGACTCGATAAAGCGTGACAATTCCGCGCAGTCGTCGATCCACACTCCGTCCTTGTGGTCTATCACCACGACGATGCGGTCGTCTTCTTCCACACTCAACTCCACGAGAAAGTACTCTTTCTCTTTCAGCCATTCATTGACGGCCTCCTCCACTTGCTTCTTATCAATCATAGTCTCTATAAAACAAAGCGAGAAACCCACTCAGGAGCTTCTCACCTACACGTTTACGGGCGCAAAAGTACAACTTTTTTCCTTAAATGCATAATTTTTTGCAAAAAAAATGTCATTTTTGTATGCACATGTACAAAAACAGAGCTGCAACGAGCATAACGAGCAGCGCCATTGCCATCACTCCGTACATGAATCTCTGATTAGCCTTTCGCACGTTGTGTCTCATTTTTTCTTCTTTTCTTTTTGGGGTTCGGGATTAAGTATCTTTCTCATTCTCTCGTCGTCCAGCAGAAGTTCTCTGGCATTCTGCAGGTGCGGGTCGTGCAGCGCGCCGAAGTGTACGGCACCGTCGTTCCAGTAGTAGCGCGTGGCAAGTTCCTGTGCCAGACTGAATGTGAGTCTCTCCTTGTATTTCTCCAGTGTGTCGGTCTTGAGCGTGGAATCCGCCTCTGTGGCAAAGGCCATGAAGTCGTTGAAATCGGCCTCCGTGATATTGAATCTCTCCACGGGTTCCACCACGGGATGCGTCTTCACGTAGCGTGTGCACCAGTCGAAGAAGGCATCCGAGGCCTCTGTCAGCCAGAAGCCGAGACCCACGCTGTCCTTTTTCACGAGGATATCGGGCTGTATTCCGCCGCCGTCCTTCACTTCCCTGCCGCCGCGCGTGTAGAACGTCCTGCGCAGGGAGTCGGGCACAATGCTTTCCGTGCCGTCGTGCTTGTAGTCGTGAGCCTGTATGCAGCGTCCCGAGGGGATGTAGTATCTGGATGTCGTCACCTTGACGGCGCCTCCGCTGTTGAGTTCGCGCACCATCTGCACTAATCCTTTTCCATACGTGCGCGCGCCCACAACAACAGCGCGGTCGAGGTCCTGCAGACTGCCAGACACTATCTCCGCCGAGGATGCCGTACCGCCGTTGACCATCACCACAACGGGCATCAAGGTGTCCACCGGATCGCTGGTGGTGAGGTAATCCTGGTTGGCGGGCGATATCTTGCCTTTGGTATATACCACCTTCTCTCCCTTGTTCACGAAGATGTTCACCACATCCACAGCCTCCGTCAGCGCTCCGCCCGGATTGCCGCGCAGGTCGAGCAGCAGTCGTGTGGCTCCCTGACTCTTCAACTCGAGCAGCGCCATGCGCATCGCACGCGCGCACCCTTCCGTGAATGAAGACAGATAGAGATATCCCACTCCGTCGCCCAACACGCCGCAGTACGGTATCGCCGGGAGCTGTATCGTCTCGCGCGTCACAGGCACCTCGTGTAGCGCATCCTCTCCGGGTGTCT
>Ga0247611_10003870_pt1 | contig 21549 bp, 8 predicted proteins | sample 177DNAGHGhighgp2_FD_192422 | JGI IMG/M metagenome (GOLD analysis project Ga0247611, IMG submission 192422) | Sheep rumen microbial communities from Palmerston North, Manawatu-Wanganui, New Zealand - 1770 DNA GHGhigh gp2 | ecosystem: Host-associated > Mammals > Digestive system > Stomach > Rumen ... | reverse complement strand
GAGGAGGGCGGCCGTCCCGGCGATTCTCCTTTGTTTGACGATTTGGAAACTGCCAAAGAAGAACAGACTCCTTTGAAGAGATACTCTGACAATGACGCAAAGGTTGAAATTACGACATGGGAGGATGCCAGCGAGATTCATGCTGTTGAAAACTGTCTGCGTGTTGATGGAAACGACGGCTATCTGTTCTTCCCTGACGGCATGAAGTCATCTCATAATTACTTCAATGCAGGTGCCTACAAGCAGACAACTTTCAGTGCTGTGGCTCATAAGGGTGACAAACTGCGTATCGGTGTGAAGGGTCACTCTGATGTGGGTGTGGCTTCTGATAACCTCGACAGCTGGGCTATCTTCGATAACTTCAAACTGGTATATAGAGGTACAGACAAGGCTGTTGTAAAGCCTGTGCTGGAAGATGCTATCGATGTAGCAAAGGCAAAGGCCAACCTGGCTATCGCCAAGGACGTGAAGGAGCAGCTCACAACAGCTATCGCAGCTGCAGAGAAGGCTATTGCCGACGATGTTGATGATATGTTCAGCGTACTGGCTGACCTGTGGGGTGTTGACGTCAGCGCTTCTCAGCAGAAGATCCAGGAACTGAAGGCTACTTTGACTCCGTTTGAGACAGCTATTAATAATGCAGATGAGGCAGATGAGGATACACGTCCCTTGCAGTCTGTTATTGACGAGGCAACTTCTGTCCGCACTACGGCTCAGAGCTACGTTGACGGCACGGCAGAATTCACTAATGCCGAAGTTGATGCCATCGTTGCAAAGATGAAGGAGCTGACCGAGGCTCTGAAGGTGCCTGCTGCTATGACTACCGCCAGCGATGATAATGGTGCTAACGCAACTTACCTGATTGTGAACCCGACGTATGATGACAATAAGGATAAGAAGGATGTTGCTGGTTGGACACTTGAAGGTGACGAGCCTGGCAACTATCGTGCGAACTCTGGCGTTTATGAGGTATGGCGTACTAAGGCCAATACGCTGGTCTATCAGGATTTGGAGAAGATGCCTGCTGGTACTTACGAGCTCTCTGTTCAGGGTGTCTACCGCTATGGTTGGGCCGATAACGACTACAAAACATACACCGAGGATGCCAGTGCAAACAACAATGGTATGCTCTATGTGAAGGTCGGTGAGGCTGAGGCTGTTCAGAAGGCTCTGCCGCGTCTGGCTCCACTTGCGGATTACTATGAGGTTGAAGCTGAAACTGATGAGAATGGCGAGTATGTCTTGAACGACAAGAACGAATACAACTACAAGGTGACTGACAAATGGACTTGGGCACAGAAGACTATTTCTGATGACAAGTCGATGGCCTCGGGCTACATCATGCCTGATCAGCTTGGTTCGACTACACCGTTCTTCGAAGACGAGACTGTCAAGACCACCAGCATTATCTTCAAGGTTGGTGAGGACGGCAAGGCCCGCATCGGTATCAACATCAAATTTGTGTTGGATGGCGACTGGACAGTTTGGGACAACTGGAAACTGATGTACTACGGAGCTAACAGTGCTAAGGATCCGGACGTCGTTAATGGTGTCAAGGACGCTTCTGCTCTGGCAGACGTTGTGAAGACCGAGGTGTTCAACCTCAGTGGCGCTCAGGTGAAGAACGGCAGGGGTATTGCCATCGTTCGCCAGACGCTGAGCAACGGTACAGTCCGTGTGAAGAAAGTGATTGTGAAATAATCATATCCCGTAAAAAGGAGCTGGCGGGGGAAACGCCCCTGCCAGTTCCTTCACAATAAAAACTCATTCTTACAACATAAACAACTTAATGCATAGGCCTTACCTTACGAACACAAAAGCAGAAAGACAGCTACTACCGTCTGCGGACGGTGATGGCCGTCTGTGTCTTTTTTATTCCATAAACTATTTTTTTGGGGGAAAATGCAGACGAGTACGTATATATAGAAGAAAGTGATTAAATATTTAATAGTAATAAAAAACCTGAAACGTATGAAACAGAGACAAATCGTAAGACAAGGACGACGGGTGGCTATTGCTGCCTGTGGCTTGCTGATGTGTGCCTGGAGCTTACAGTCGTGTAAGGACGATGACCTCCTGACAGGACAGCCTTCTTGGCTGGGTAACTCAATCTATGAGCGCCTGGAAGAAGATGGTCAGTACAAGACGCTGCTGCGCCTTGTCGACGACCTTGATCAGAAAGAGGTGTTGAGCCATACCGGTTCGAAGACCGTCTTTGCTGCCAATGACTCCGCTTTCCAGGTATGGTTCAAGAACAATCTGTGGGGCGTCAGCAGCTATGAGCAGTTGACGTTGGCACAGAAAAAGTTGTTGTTCAACAACTCGATGGTGAACAATGCTTACCTGATTGAGTTGTTGTCCAACGTTAGTGCTAACCCCCCGAAGGAGGGTATGTGTATGCGTCGTGAGACTGCAACGAGTATCTATGACTCAGTGCAGGTTGTGTCGCCCGACATGATGCCTAACACACCTATCTGGGCTAAGTACAGAGACAATGGTAAGAGCATCCGCCTGTTGAAGGATGCCACTACGCCGCCGATGATTCACCTGCTGCCTGCCTACATGAAGTTCAATGGTATGACGGCAAAGGATCTTGACGTGCTGACTAACCACCAGGCCAGTAATATTAATGAGGCTTGGGTAAACGGTAAGAGAGTGGTCGATCGCGACATTACCTGTAAGAATGGCTATATCCACAAGGTGGACGGCGTTATCGAGTCGTCACCCAATATGGCTGAGATTATTCGTACCCATTCTAATATGTCGATGTGGTCGCATCTGCTTGACCGCTTCTCAGCACCTTACTTTGATAATGCAGCTACGAAAGAGTTCAACCGTCTGTACCACAACGAGGACTCTGTTTACGTGCTGCGCTATTACAGTAAGCGTTCTGCCGGTGGACAGGCCAACGAGACCGACCCCAACAAAGAGACAGTTTCCTCTCTGCTAAAGTTCGATCCGGGGTGGAACCAGTATATGTATAGCAACACTATGAACTATGACCTGCACTATGACTGCGGTGCCATGATAGTTCCTACGGACGAGGCTTTGGAGGCTTGGTGGAACAATGAGGGTCGCGACCTTCAGTCTACCTATAAGACATGGGATAGTATTCCTGATGCCACCATCTCTACGCTGCTGAATGTCAATATGTTCGAGCGTTTCTCCAGCACCTTCCCGTCGAAGTTCGACATCGTGTTGGATGACGCTATGGAGCCTCTCGGTATCACACCTGAGGATATTGACTCCTGCTTCATGGGATGTAATGGTATCATTTACATGACCAATAAGGTGTTTATGCCAGCTGAGTTCTCGTCGGTAGCCTTCCCCGCTCTGACGCACGATACGCTGACGAACATTATTTATTGGAGCCTTTCTGGTGCAGAGAAAGCCCCGTCAAGTTCTAACTTCCCGTTCAACTATCTGCCGTACCTGCTCTCTATGGACTCGTACTACAGCTTGTTGATGCCGACCAACAACGCCATGAAGTGGTATGTTGACCCTGTTTACTATGGACAGGAAGACCGCGAGACTGGTATGGATGCTCCGACGGTGCTGCAGTTCTATTACAACAAGCGTAAGCCGCTCGTAGAGCGTGTACAGGCTTACCGTTACAAGGCTTTGGTAGACGAAGACGGTCATATTACTCTTGGTGACCGTATCCAGACTGAAGTTCCTGCCAATATCATTCGTGACCGTCTGAAGAGAATGGTCAACGATTTGATTATCGTGGGCGATATCGAGGATGGCCATGAGTTCTACAAGACCAAGGGCGGTTCGCTCATTCGTGTAACGAAGGCTCCTGACGGCCGTCTGGCCTTGTCTGGTGGTTGGCAGAAAGAGAAGAACAATATGCTTCTGCCCATTAATAAGGATGAAATCTTCGTCAAGAAGAATGGTAGAACCTACCAGCTGAATGACCAGATGCCGTTGACGGCTCAGAATAGTGTATACATGACGCTGAAGAATCATGATGAGTTCTTTGAGTTCTTTGAACTGTTCGATGATGAGAATGCTAACCTGATGTCGAGTTCTCAGAGCAGCTATGCTGCAGGTCTGAGTAGTCAGGGTAACAAGAATGTCACCCTGATGGATAACTATAACTACACAGTCTATGTCCCGACCAACGAGAGTATTCGCGCCCTGATTGATGGCGGAATCTTGCCGACATGGGAAGACTATAATATGATTGGCTTCAAGAAGTCGGCAAAGGATGACGAGAATGACGAACAGGACATCCGTTACGATGAGAAATACAGACAGCTGTGTCAGGATATGGGTTGGTCTGAGGATATCGCATACAAGGATGATTTCGTTAAAAGTGTAAAAGCTGTCATCAAGGACATCATCCTCAATTTCCTGCGCTATCATGTTCAGGACCACTCTGTGGCTATCAATATGGCACCGGATATGTTTGAGGTAAGAGATGATGGTACGCGCGTACCTCTTTATAATAATGCCTATGAGTCGATGACACGTAACCCGAAGACCAGCCGTTTCTATCCTATCACGGTGGATAACAGCAATGGTCAGATGACGATTGTTGATGCTGCCAAGCAGACGCATCACGTCATGAAGGAAAACGGTCTGTACAACCTCATCTGCCGTGAGTACTGGATTAATGGTGACAAGAACAAAACCACCGCTACCATCTATTCGACGTCTGACGCTGTGGTGCACCAGATTGACAGTCCGTTGATGTATGTGCCGATGACACCCTGGAGAAATCAACTTAAAGAAATAGGGAGGAACTAAGGTATGAGAATATTCAAATCAATCATATTGATGATGGCGTTGCTGGCGACGACCGCTTTGCACGCCCAGACGATTACGTCAGTTCACGGTACCGTGAGCGACGATATGGGTCCGCTGATGGGTGCTACGGTCTGTGAGATTGACGGTACCGGACGTATCATTAACTCAGCCATTACTGACCTGAATGGTAACTTCACGATGAAGGTGAAGAACCCGAAGGATAAGATTCGTTTCAGCTATGTGGGTCTGAAGACTCAGTCGCTGCCCCTTGACCGTACGACTTATAAGATTCACATGGCTTCGGCTACAACGCTGAAGGAAGTGACCATTAAGTCGAAGAAGCGTGTTGGCGGACCTGGTCTGCCTATTCCGCAGCGTGAGATTTCAAATGCTACGCAGAGCTTGTCGATGAAGGAGTTTGAAGGTATCGCCTTCACGTCTGTTGAAGAGGCCCTGCAGGGCCATATCGCAGGTCTTGACATTATCGCAAACTCTGGTGACCTCGGCTCTGGTTCGACCATGCGTCTGCGTGGTGTGTCATCTATGGGTGTCGCTACGAGCAACCCGTTGGTGGTCGTCGATGGTAACGAGCGTGCCGACCTGGATGTAGGTAGCCTTGAAGGTGGTGAGGACTTGAACCAGAAATTCTCGGAGTTGCTGAGTATCAACCCTGAGGATATCTCTGAAATTCGCGTGCTGAAGGATGGTGCCTCGGCTGCTATCTATGGTGTGCGTGGTGCTGGTGGTGTTATCGAGATTACCACCAAGCGTGGTGTCCGTGGTAAGCCCCACCTGTCATATTCATTGAAGATGACTGGTACTTACCAGCCGAAGGGTTATAAGCTCCTCAATGGTGATGACTATACCATGTTGTTGAAGGAGAGCTACTTCAACCCCGAGCAGAGTGATGCTGCCTCGAATATCCGTGAGTTGAACTACGATCCGACATTCTCGGAGTACGAGCAGTATAACAACAATACTGACTGGGTTGACGCCGTCACGCAGTTTGGTCTGCGTCAGCAGCACAACCTGAACGTCAGTGGTGGTGGTGAGAAGGCAACCTTCCGTATCAGTGGTAGCTACGAGCATGATAACGGTACGACCATCAAGACGCACTATGACCGTTTCACGACGCGTGTGGCATTGGACTATAACGTGTCTGACCGTATCCGTGTTAGCACGAACTTCTCGCTGTCATACCAGAAGAACCATCAGAACTACGAGGGCCTGCTGGACCTCGCTCGCAAGAAGATGCCAAACATGAGCATCTACGAGCAGGATCCTGTTACAGGCGAGGATACTGATGCTTACTACACGATGCTTCAGAGCGGTTCGAGTGTCTTCAACAACGATCAGAAGAATTACAGAAACCCCGTGGCTGTGGCACACCTGGCTAAGAGCATCCGTCGTGCTTATGATATGTCTCCTGAGCTGATTCTTCAGTATCAGTTGCTTGGCACCGACGATGAGCACTGGCAGTTGAACTATCGCGGTTCGGTGATTCTGAACACTAACAATACTTATAATGAGAGCTATCTGCCTCAGGCACTGACGACGAAGACTATTCGTGACGGTGTGAACGATGCTCAGTCTGGTTCCAGCAAGAGCGTTTCGTTCAATACCAAGCAGAGACTGACTCTTATTCCGGCATTTAAGAACAAGGACCACTCTGTCATGGTGATGGGTGCCTTCGACCTGACCAGCAGCACGTCAACATCCCAGTCTGAGAATAAACAGGGTGCCCCGTCGGGTATCACGACCACTCTTGGTGGCGGTCGTATCACTGGCATGAACTCTAACTACAATCCTGGAAGACGTATGTCTTACACGGTGACTTCGCACTATGCTTACAAGGGCCGTTATATTGCTGACTTCACACTCCGTGCCGATGGTGCTACGAATCTTGGCCCGAATCGTCGTTGGGTGTATAACCCCGCTCTCTCGGGTAAGTGGATTGTCAGCGATGAGCCTTGGATGAAGTCTACTGAGAATTGGCTGTCAATGCTTGCCATTCGTCCCAGCTGGGCACGCAGAGGTAATAACGGATTTGCCGACTTCCTGTACACATCGAAATATGGCACCATCGACAAGGGGACCTATATCGACATGACCGCTATGGAGCCGAAGAACATTCGTTTGGGCAACCTTGGCTGTGAGTTCACTACGGATATCAACTTAGGTTTCGACTTGGGCTTCCTGAAGGATCGCCTGACTGCAAGCTTCGAAATCTATCGTAAGACGACGACTGATCAGCTGATGTCTGGTTATCGTATTCCTTCGAACTCTGGTTTCAAGACAGTTGCTTACCGCAACACGGGTAAGATGCGTAACATTGGTTGGGAGTTCCATATTGATGGTAACCGTATCATCAAGGCAGGTAAGTTCTCAATGGGCTTTAATGTCAACTTCAATAACAACCGTAACGAGATTCTGGAGATGGATGAGTACGTGCTGAACCAGCGCAACTCAACCTTCGGCTACAGCAATGGCGAGACGTTGCAGCGTGTACAGCTCCATAACCCGCTGGGTGCTCTCTATGGTTTCCGCTACAAGGGTGTTTACCAGTACAACTACTCCACAGTTCAGTACATGAGCAAGGAGGAACGCGATGAGTTCTTCGCTGAAGGCCATACCGCTCCTGTCGTGATGAATGAGAAGGGTGAGGTAGTACTCGATGCCCAGGGTGATCCTCTGCGCATGATGTTTAACTACACCAACGATGCCTCTGGTAAAAACTATAAGTTCTGTGGTGGTGACGCCATCTACGAGGATATCAACCATGACGGTCAGATTAACGCCCTCGATATTGTCTATCTGGGTTCATCGCTGCCTAAGTTGATGGGTGGTTTCGGCCTCAATTTCGACTATGGTCGTTGGAGTCTGAGAACACAGTTCCTCTATCGTCTGGGTCATAAGATTATGAACATGGCCCGTCTGAATGCTGAGGCTATGACTGGTAACAACAACCAGAGTGAGGCTGTGAACTACCGTTGGCGTAAAGAAGGAGACGAAACGTCTATCCCCCGTGCAATGTACGGTAGCAACTCTAACTACAACACACTGGTCAGCGACCGTTTCGTTGAGGATGCCTCGTTCTTGCGTCTGAACTATGTCAGCTTGAACTACTCACTTGATAAGAGACAGCTCAAGTGGATTGGCCTGAACCGTATGACGTTCTATATCAACACCCAGAACGTGTTCACGTTGACGAAGTACACTGGCGTGGAGCCTAACAACTCTGGTACACCGGCTATCGACAACAACCCGACGCCGTCAGCTCGTCAGTACACATTAGGTATTAATGTTGAATTCTAAGGGAGGAGTGATTATGGAAAAGAGATTATATAATATAAAGAAATTGGGACTCATGGGTGCTATGGGACTCATGGGAATGATGCAGACTGGTTGTACCGATTTCCTGCAGATTGAGCCCCAGAACGAAATCATTCTGGAGAAGTTCTGGACCGATAAGGATGACGTACACTCTATCATCGCAGGCTGTTATTCTGCCTTCCAAAGCACGGATAACGTCAAGGCGATGATGGTCTGGGGTGAGTTCCGAAGCGATAATATCTATGCTGGTGACAATGTCAACAGTGATGGTGATTTGGAAAAGGTTCTCGTTGAGAATATTGATGCCAAGAACAAATACACCAACTGGGATGGCTTCTATAATGTCATCAACCGTTGCAATACGGTTATTCACTATGCACCAGGTGTGGCAGAAAAAGATCCTGCATATACACAGAGTGAGTTGAAGGCAGACATTGCCGAGGTCACCGCCCTGCGTTCGCTGGCTTATTTCTACCTCATTCGTACGTTCCGCGACGTACCCTACTCATCGGAAGCCTTTATTGATGACAGCCAGAAAATGGACCTGCCAGCCACGAAATTTGAGGATGTGCTTGACTCGCTCATCTACAGCTTGGAATCAATAAAAGGTGATGCCGTACGTCGCTATCCTGATACGACACCTCTCTATCAGACTGGCCGTATCACACAGGATGCCGTTTATGCAATGCTTTGTGAGATGTACCTTTGGAAGCAGGACTATGATAACTGCATCAAATATGCAGATTTGGTCATCAAGTCGAAGAAGGAGATTGCCGAGGAGAATCGTAAGTTATCAAATGACTATACCTCTTCTGGTGGTTCGGAACCTTATGCACTGACGAATGGTTATCCCTTGATTCCGTCGCAGTTTACTGGTAAGAACTTTGGTAATGCCTATGAGACCATTTTCGGTAGCGATGGTAATGCCCGCCGTAATGCTCAGGAGATTATCTTCCAACTGGTATTCAGTGATACGCCTCAGAGCTCGAACATGGTGGCTAATGGCGCTGTCGACGCTTTCTATGGTAACGGCTCGTCAAAAATCGGCTTGGTAGCTCCTCCTGACTTTATGTTGGAAGAACGTGATGCAGAGGTAACGAATCGTGTCGTTTTTGCTGCCAGCAACAAGAAGGTGGATGCTCGTATGTATGAGAACTTCAGTACTACTGATAAAAACATCAACAAGTACACGACAGATGACATTACAATTGAGGCTCAAAGCTCAACAAATGTTAGAGTGAGTTATGCATCTAAGTACGCACAGGGACAGAATGGTTCCAATTGGATTATCTACCGTCTGTCGGATATTATGCTGTTGAAGGCTGAGGCCTTGAGTCAGAAATTACAGGAAGGTTCTACAGAGGAGATCGTGGAGCACAATAAACCCTTGTTGGACGAGGCTTTCTCTTTGGTCAATGCTGTTAACAAACGTTCGGTATGCTGGCCTTTGGCTGAACTTAAGGATACGCTCGTACGTAGCGACTACAAGGACAAGACCACTATGGATAAGCTGGTGTACCAGGAGCGTCAGCGTGAGCTGATGTTCGAGGGTAAGCGTTGGTACGATCTCGTTCGTATTTCACGTCGTACTGGTAATACGAGCGACCTCACTGTAGCAGCTCTTCGCAAGGTACAGACCTCTTCTGCACTGATTCAGAACAAGCTGTCTAAGATGGATGCTATCTATTGGCCTTACAACAATGAGGAGGTTAAGGTGAACAAGAATCTGGTTCAGAACCCAGCCTTTGACAGTGGTGAGGACAAGAGCTACAAGAAGAACTATTAAAGAAAGGAGAACAATGATATGAAAGCAATAATGAAGATAAAGAAGATAGGACTGATGGGTCTCATGGGCTTGATGGGCCTGACGGGGTTCATGTCCTGCTCCGAAGAACCCGATGGTGAGAACTTCTACACCTTTACGGGTGAGATGATGAGCGACTATCTGAAGAACCGTCCGCAGTTCAGCGAGTTCTATGAGGTCGTCAACCGAGCTGGTCTGACAGACCTGTTGTCGACCTATGGTCAATATACCTGCTTCCCTCCGACGAATGAGGCCTTCGATAAGTATCTGAAAGAGAAGGGACTGACGAGTATTTCCGACTTGACTGATGCTGACTGCGATACCATCGCTCGTACGCATATTGTTCAGAATATATATAACACGTATGAGATGATGGATGGTAAGTCGTTGACAAACCTGAACCTGATGGGTCGTCCTCTGACGCCGTATTGGCATTTGGATGACGACAGCGTCATGGCTGTATTTATTGAAGACAAGGCTATGGTCTTCAATAGTCAGAAGGATGACTCTGTAGAAAATGGTATTATGCAGCCAGTCAATGCCGTTATCCAGAAATCCAACAAGTATATTGACTATCTGTTGTCAGAGAATCCCAAAATCAGTACTTACTATGCTGCAATGCAGGCCACAGGTGTCTATGATGACATTCTGAGTATTGAGGATTATGACTATAAGGCTAAGCGTGAAGCCATGGTCAAGGACAAAACCTATAAGTACCGTTACCGTTCTCACGTGTGGAGCGAGGTGGCATGGGTTCCTGATCAGAAGAATTTGGGACATACCATCTTCGTGGTTACAGACTCTATCCTGCAGGCTAAATACAACATTGCCAAGGGTGACCTTCAGGCTTTGTATAACCTGGCTTGCCAGCTCTATGACCCGGTGTATCCTGAAGACGTGAACAAACCTGGTCACAGCTTTGAGAACTTAAAGGATAGTGTGAACCCGCTGCGCCGCTTCATGCAGTACCACGTACTTAACAAGTATGTGAGCTCTGTTCCCGACTTGACCCCGATTGACTATCGCACGGTTGTGAAGACTGCTACCAAGGTAAAGACTGTCGGTGTTGACGAATCGATGATTAACCCCTGTGACTGGCACATGACTTTGCTGCCTCATACGATGATTAAGGTTGAGAAACTGACGGTAAAGAACTACGTCGGTGCAGGTACGCTTGACGAGCGTTACATCAATCGTCGTTATGACAAGGACTTCCAGTTCGAAGGACAGTGGATAGATCCTTCCAGTGATCCTGAATACAGTCAGGATGGTCCTAACGGCCACTATTTCTATGTAAGTGATGTCGTCGCTTTCTCGGAAGATGTGAAGAATATCGTTCAGAACGTCCGTATCCGCATGGACTTCTCAACAGTCTTCCCTGAGGTAGTTGGCAACCACCTTCGCAACGAAGGTAGCTATAAGGATGATGCCAATGATGTGGCAGACGATGCAGCCGTGCCCAAGAACGGTCGTAACTATTGGTTCCCACCGGGGTACTTGGATGGTGTGTCGTTCAACTATCCTAACTGCTATGTTGTCTTGCGTCGTCCGCATACCGGTTTTGACTCTTGGCAGGGTGATGAGTGGAACCTCTTCGGTGACTATGACTTCACTTTCCGCATCCCGCCCGTACCGTTCAGCGGAGACTGGCAGTTGCGTCTCGGCTTCGCTGCAGAACCGACACGTGGTGTGATGCAGGTGTACTTCGACGGCGTTGCTCAGGGCATTCCTCTTGACATGACGAAGAATATTGATGACGAGACGATGTATATTGGTAACCGCTTTACCAGTGCAGAGGACTACGACAAGATGACTATTGAGGAAAAGGCTGAGGAGCAGAAACTGCTGAAGAACCTCGGCGCCTACCGTGACGGTCGTGCCTTGTTCAGTTGGAACAACGAGGGTACTTCAACCTCGCCGTTCATCGGCCACGCAGCCCGTTATCGTAAGATTCTCTGCCAGGCCTATATGGATGCCACAAAGGACCACTACATTCGTTTCCGTGTGGCAAGTAACGGCTTGCAAGGTAATAACAACGAGTTCATGCTCGACTATTTCGAGATGGTACCGAAGAGTGTCTATGGCGTTGGCGGTACCGGCGATATGGAGGATGACCTGTAATGGATAATTGATAATTGAAAATTATGAATAGTAAAAGAATATATACAAAGGTGTTAGGGCTGGCGTTGGCTGCCCTCACCTTCACGGCTTGCTCTGACACGTGGGATGATCACTACGAGGGCACGGCCGATGGTATTCTGGAAGGGTCGCTGTGGCAGGCCATCGAGAAAGATGGTAACCTGAGCAACTTTGCCAGTGTGCTGAAAGCCTGTGGCTTTGATAAGTCACTGGCCAGCAGTCAGGTGTTCACGGTCTTTGCACCGACGAATGCCACTTTCTCTGCCGAGGAAGCTGCACAGTTGATAGCAGCCTATAACGAAGAGAAGAAGACGATGAGTGAGGAAGACAACACCATTATCAAGGAGTTCGTCAAAAATCACATCGCCATGTACGCTCATTCCATCGCTCCAGGTGTTACAGACTCACTGATGCTGATGAATGGTAAGCGTGTGTTATTTACTGATGCGAAGATTCATACGTCAGCCCTTCAGGGTGAGTCGCTTAACCAGCACTACGAGAATGGTCTGTTGTTCCGTGTGAACGAGAAGATTGACTATAAGCCGAATATCTTCGAGTATCTGCGTAAGGATGCTGATCTCGATAGTCTTCGTAGCTTTATGTACGATCATCATTTCTATCGTAAGGAGTTTGAACCTGGTCTGAGTGTGGCCGGTGGTATCGAGAATGGTAAGACCGTTTACCTCGATTCCGTGTTCTCTCAGGTGAATGAACTCTATAGCTTCCTGAACGCTCGTCTTGTGGCCGAGGACAGTACCTATTGGATGGTATCTCCGACGAACGAAGTCTGGCGTCAACTGATTGAAGAGTATGAGCCTTACTTCAATTACACGAAGACAACCGTCGACCGCGACTCGTTTGTCTACACATTCCCCCGTTTGGCTATTATGGAGGGCGCTATCTTCAGCAAGACGCTGAACAGGGAAACGGCTCTTCAGGACTCTGCTTTCTCAACGATGGCAGAGCGTGGTGAATATCGTGAATCCTATTGGGGCGCACCTTTCCTGCGCTACTACCAGTTTGGTGATGGCACCGGCAGAAGTAACCACAAACCGCTGCAGAGTGGTGGCGTTCTGGCCGACACCGAAGATGTGGCGTGCTCTAATGGTATTGTGAAGAAGGCTTCTAAGTGGAATATTAATCCGCTGAACACCTTCAAGCAGATGATTATTGTTCCTGCTACGTATCGTTCAAATATCCAAGAACTGAGTCAGGATAAGAACACGTCTACGAAGGAGTTGGAGGATATCGTTGATATGACCACACTTGATATTGCCCCGAACTCGCCCTATTATAATAAGGTGTGGGGCAACGAATTTATGCAGTTCAAACCGTTGCGTTCAGATAAGGATATCTTTGTCCGTTTCAACATTACCAATGTGTTGTCGAACATGCCCTATGATATCTATCTCGTTACAGCTCCAATCTTGGCTAATGATAGCAATGCCACAAATGTTCAGCGTCTGGCAACAAAGATTGATGCCACGATATGCTATCTCAATGCCGATGGTAAGAAAGACTCAACGGTGCTCGTGAGTAAGAAGGCTACGACAAAGGATATTGTTGACTATGTGAACTTGACTGTTGATGAAAAGGGAAATCCCAAGCCTTTCACGTTCCCATGCTGTACCTATGCTCTGCGTGAGAGCACCCCGCAGGTAACGCTGAAGATTAAGACGAATGTGACGAACGTGGAGATGCGTCGTAGTATGTTCACACGTACGATGAACATCGCCTATATCCTGCTTGTGCCTCATGGCGCCTCATGGACTGATGACGAGAACTTCTACATCGAGCCTCACGGCGACGGTGAGACGTTCACCATGTCGAAATACCCCGACACAGATGACAATATGAATCTCGAAGAACAGTAATTCTATGAAAAGATATATTTTATTCGGACTTTCCTTGCTGATGGCCTTCCCTGTATGTGTCTCAGCTCAGGATGATGACATGGAAGAGGAAGAGGTAATCACTAGCCGTGTCGTCAAGAAGAAGCAGAAGAAGTATGACACACGTGTCGTCCGCGGACAGGTGAAGAGTGCTGTCACCGGTCAGCCTGTTGGCGGTGCACTGGTCTTTGCCGATGGTATTGACGGCTATTCGGTGCTGACGGAGGACGATGGTACCTACGAACTGAAGGTGCCTCTGTTTACTACCTCTATATATGTGTCAACGACAGATTTTACGCCTGTCCGTATGGGCTTGCAGGCTACGGAGGCACAGCATGAGGTGTTGCTCTACCCGACAAACTTTACGGCAGAGTACAGTAAGCAGATTGATCCACGTAATGACCGTTCTGCTACAGACTTCAAGTATACTAATAGTGTTAATATCAAGGATGAAATCCAGCAGCAGCTGGGTGGTCAGGTGTACAGCATCAACCGTAATGGTACTCCCGGTATCGGCCAGGTGATGTTCGTTCAGGGTTTGAACTCTCTGAATGTCAATGCTCAGCCGCTGATTGTTGTTGATGGTGTTGTCTATGACCAGCAGTATGGTCGTGAGATGCTTCACAGCGGTTTCTATAACGATGTGATGTCGGCCATTAACCCTGCCGATATTGAGAAGGTCACCGTTATGCGTAACGGTACGGCTCTCTATGGTGCCAAGGGTGCCAATGGTGTGATTCTCATCGACACCAAGCGTAATAAGTCGATGGCAACCCGCATTACGGCAAATGTTTCTGCTGGTGTGGTGCTGCAGCCCAAGTATCTCTCTGTCATGGATGCCGGTCAGTACCGCAGCTATGCTTCTGAGTTGCTGAAGTCGACGAACACCCAGATTCAGAAGTTCAAGTTCCTCAACGAGGACCCTGAATATTACTGGTACAAGAAGTATCACCAGAATACTGATTGGAAGGACTATGTTTATCACACGGCTATGACGCAGAACTACGGTATCAACGTCGAAGGCGGTGATGCTGTGGCTAACTACAACCTGTCTGTAGGCTATACCAGCCAGCAGAGCACAATGAAGAAGAATGATATGGATCGCCTGAATGTCCGTTTTAATACCGACATTTCGTTGACACCAGAGTTCGACATCCGTTTCGACGCTTCGTTTGCTAACATCACTCGCAATCTTCGAAACGACGGCGCTCCTGCAAGCTACGATGACGGCACTCCGACGTCACCCAGTTTCCTGGCCTACGCCAAGAGTCCGTTCCTCAGCCCTTATAGCTATGGTATGGGACGTCTCAGTGAGACCTATTTCGATGTCGAGCAGGAGTCGTATCTTGACGAGGCATTGGCCTACTATTCCAACTATAACTGGCGTCTGGGTAACCCCGCTGCCATCCTTGAGTACAGCGAGGGCGAAATCAAGAATCGTTTTGAGAACTCTATGCTGAACTTGTCGGCTACGCCGCGCATTCAGCTGACGCGTAATCTCGCAGTCTCGGAGCACTTCAGCTACAATCTGGTAAACACCAACGAGAAACTCTATATTCCCGTCAATGGTACACCTAACTATTATGTTGCATCTCTTGGTTCCTATCGTCAGAATGAGGTTCGCTCACTGGCTTCTAAGCAGAACTCAGTGATGAGTGACACCCGTTTGGACTGGCAGAACCGCTACGATGCACATGACATTCATGTCTTTGGTGGTGCCCGTATCGTTTGGGAGAACTATACGATGACGTCGCTGCTCGGTTATAATACCGGTAACGATAAGACTCCGCAGATACGTGCTAACCTGACCAATGCAGACGATGAGGGTATTGGTGACTCATGGAACTCACTGGCGTGGTATGCTCAGGCTAACTATAGCTTCCGCAACCGCTACTACCTGCAGGCCAACTTGACAGCAGAGGGTTCTTCACGTTTCGGTCGTGAGGGTGGTAATCTGCGACTCTTCGACGCAACTTGGGGCCTCTTCCCGAGTGTGCAGGCCTCTTGGGTTGTCACCAACGAACCTTGGATGGCAAAGAACAAGAGTATCAATTACCTGCGTCTGACTGCCGGTTTCGACGTCAGCGGTAACGATGATATCGATTACTACGCAGCTCGCAGTTACTTCCGTTCTGCTCAGCTTCTGAATTCTGTCGCAGGTCTGACTTTTGCCGGTATCGGTAACACGAAGATTCAGTGGGAGACAACACGCCGCTTCAATGTCGGTCTGGAGACAAACCTGATTCAGAACCGTCTGGGTGTGAATGTTAACTATTTCCGTTCTACTACTGATAATCTGCTGACTCGTCAGTCGCTAGGCTTCCTCTCTGGACTGAGCGAGAACTGGTCGAACGGTGGTCAGCTGAAGAACGAAGGCTTTGACGTTACAGCAACAGCTAAGATTGTTGCTACGAAGGATTGGCAGTGGCAGGCAGGCTTCAGCGTTGGTCACTATAAGAATAAGATTACTGAGTTGCCTGATAGCAAGCAGTATATCGACCACGAAGTCTATGGTTCCACCATCCGTACACAGGTGGGGCAGGCTGCTAACCTCTTCTATGGTTACAAGACCAATGGTGTCTTCGCTACCACGGCTGAGGCCCAGAATGCAGGTCTCTATATCCTCGGTGACAATGGTATAGACCATATAATGTTCAAGGCTGGTGACGTTCAGTTTGCTGATCTTGACGGAAATCACGAAATCAACGAGAAAGATCGTACCGTCATTGGTGATCCGAATCCTGATATCTATGGTAATATTTTCAGCAGTATCTCTTTCAAGCACTTCACGCTTGACCTGCGTTTCAACTACTCGCTGGGTAACGACGTGTTCAACTACCAGCGCATGCAGCTTGAGAACGGTTCACGCTTCATGAACCAGACAACGGCTCTCAACCGCCGTTGGCAGGTAGAGGGACAGGTGACAGATATTCCTCAGGTCACTTTCCAGGACCCCATGGGTAACAGCCGTTTCAGCGATCGCTGGATTGAGGATGGTTCTTACCTGCGTCTGAAGACTGTTACATTGAGCTACAACCTGCCGATGAACTCTGAATACATTCAGGGTATGCAGTTCTGGATTCAGGCTAACAACCTGTTCACGCTGACTAAGTATTTGGGCTCTGATCCTGAGTTTACCATGACTTCTAATGTGATAGGCCAGGGCATTGACGTGGGCCAGCTCCCCCAAAGCCGCTCCATCGTCGCCGGAATTAAGATTAACCTCTAATGATGAAATGATTATGAAACGTATCAAAATATTCCTTAGCGCCATCTGTGTCGCCTGTGGCTTCTCGGCTTGCTCTGATTTCTTCGATCAGAGCTCTGAACAGGTCATCTTCACCGAAAAGGAACACCTGAATCATGCAACTGACACGGTGTATAGCGTCACGGGCATCATCAACAAACTGCAGGCTATCGCCGACCGCACCATTCTGCTTGGTGAGGTTCGTGGCGACTTGGTTGACGTGACCAACGTTGCTAACAGCGACCTGCGTGACGTCGCACTGTTTAACATTGGCGACGAGAACCGTTACAATCGCCCGAGCGATTACTATGCTGTTATCAACAACTGCAACTATTTCATTGCACATGCTGATACGGCTTTGAAGAACAATCGTAATGAGTATATCTTCATGAAGGAGTATGCAGCCGTCAAGGCCATCCGTGCCTGGACCTATCTGCAGCTTGTCATCAACTATGGCTCGGTGCCCTTCGTTACCGATCCTATCCTGACCAAGCAGGAGGCTGAGGCTAAGTATCCCTTCTATGGTATTGAAGATGTTTGCCGTTACTTCATTGACGACCTGCTGCCGTTGGCAGAACTGTACAAGCGCGAGTATCCTACCTATGGTAATATCGCTTCAATTGATTCTCAGCTGTTGTGGTTCCCCATCAATATTGTGTTGGGTGACCTGAATCTCTGGCTTGCCAGCATCACCCACGACCAGGCTACCTATCGTGAAGCAGCCCTGCGCTACTATAAGTATATCAGCGAGCGTAATGGTGATAACTCCTACTATCCTGTAGGTCTTAATCTCATTACAGCAACGCCGGGTACCACCGATGGTGAATCCTTTACTTTGTGGGGTTCTGTCAGTGACTTCTATATGGAGCGTAATGAGAAGTCTGGCAATGAAAGTGAGCTTATCACCATCATTCCTGGTGACTCTCTGCGTTCTGACAACAACTACAGCCAGCTTCGCAACCTGTTCAATTCTCGCGACGAGAACGACTATCGTGTCAGCCTCGTTCCGTCGAAGAACCTGTTCAACATCTTTGAGTCGCAGGAACACTGTGTGCTGAGTACTGACGGTCAGACTGCCTACTATGGTAAGAAGGGACTTCCTTACCATCGCTCTGGCGACCTGCGTTTGTGGCGTGTTTTGGACGATGATGGCTATTATATCGACCGTTCAACGAACGAGCGTATCGAGACCCAGACCATCAGCAAGTTCGATTCAAAGAACATCCACATCTATCGTCGTACGCAGATTTACCTGCGCTTGGCCGAGGCTCTCAACGGCGCCGGCTTCCCTCGTATGGCTTTCGACATCCTGTCGACTGGTCTGAACGACGACGTGATGGAGGAGACTGTCTATCCTTACTACTCTCAGAATGACTCTCTGTGGGCAAGCAAGATTTACTTCCCGTCTTCACGTTATGAGATCTTCACCAAGGAGCACATGGTCAACAACCGTACCAGTGGCTACATCAACACGATGGGTATCCACTCACGTGGCTCTGGCTGGACACCGATGAATCAGTACTATCGTCTGCCCGAGGCCGAGCAGCCTGAGGTTAACCCTGAGGCCGAAGAGGATGAAGATGAAGAAGAGAAGGTGATTGTCAAGGATACACCTGAGCTGATCCAGAAGCAGCAGGCTTTCGTCGACAGCCTCCTCTTGAACGAGAACGTTCTGGAGATGTGCTTCGAGGGTACACGCTTCTACGACATCATGCGCTACGCCTACCGTCAGGCTGAGCCTGGTAAGACAATGGCCAAGTTTATCTATGGCCGTCGTGGCGAGGCTGAGCGCGAAGCTCTCCGTAGTGAAATCAAGAAGGACCTGACGGTTAAGGAAAACTGGTTCCTGAAGTGGAACGGTAAGATTGGTTTCTAAAGAGATTATATTCCGATAGAGAGAGGGCCTTCCATTATGGGAAGCCCTCTCTTGTTAGTTACAACGTCTTACAAACACAAAAAGAAAAACGACTTTTCTTTTGTGTTTTGCGTGACTTTTCGTACCTTTGCACACATAAAGAATAAATCTACTGACAAATGAACAAAAGACTACTGACTATGTTACTATTGGCTGCTGCCGTCATGACGGTAAGCGCCGCTAAAAAGAAGACTGTTGTAACCGAAGAGCCGAAGGACCCGAACGAAATGGTGGCCTATCTCTTTACCTATTTCAACAGCAATGCCCCCGAGGACGAACAGATTTGCTACGCCATTTCCGACGACGGCTACAACTACACGCCGCTCAACGACGGCGCACCCGTCATCGAGAGCGACACCATCGCCCTGACGCAGTGTGTCCGTGACCCCCACATCCTGCGCTGTGAGGATGGCAAGACCTTCTACATGGTTGCCACCGACATGCGCTCTGCCCACGGCTGGTCCAGCAACCGCGGCATGGTGCTGCTCAAGTCCACCGACCTCGTCCACTGGCAGCACGCCACCGTCAACTTCCCCACGCGTTACACCAAGACATGGAAGAACGTTATCCGCGTTTGGGCACCCGAGACCATTTATGACCACAAGGCGGGTAAGTACATGGTGTTCTACTCGCTGCGTACCAGCGATCACGGGTCCTATGACAAGATCTACTACCAGTATGCCAATAAGGACTTCACCGACCTTGAGGGTGAGCCGCGCTGGCTCTTCGACGCCGGCAACGCTACCATCGACGGCGACATCGTCTATAACGATGCCGACCAGCTCTATCACCTCTTCTACAAGCAGGAGTCTGGTCGTGGCATCTATCAGGCTGTAGCCAAGCAGCTCACCGACAAATGGCAGATGCTTGGCGGCAACGTAGAGCAGACCAAGGAGAGCGTCGAGGGCGTTGGCGTCTGCAAGGCCATCGACGGCAAGTCGTGGATTATTATGTACGACTGCTACGGCAATGGCCACTACCAGTTCTGCCGTTCCGAGGACCTGAAGACCTTCCAGTTTGTGCAGAACACCGAGATGAAGGGCAAGTTCACTCCGCGTCACGGCACCATCATCCCCATTACCCGTGCAGAGAAAGAGCGCCTGCTGCAGGCTTTCCCCAATCACAAACAGCCAATTCTCAGTGGCTTCCACGCCGACCCCGAGGTACTCTACAGCACCAAGACCAAGAAATACTACATCTACTCCACTACTGACGGCACCCCCGGCTGGGGCGGTCACGACTTCAGTGTATTCTCCAGCACCAACCTCGTCGATTGGACTGACGAGGGCAAGATGCTCGATGTCAAGGGCGAACAGGTGCGCTGGGCCACCGGCAACGCCTGGGCTCCCGCCATCATTGAGAAGAAGGGTAAGTACTATTTCTATTTCTCCGCCCATAACCCCAAGACGAACCGCAAGGAGATTGGCGTAGCCGTCAGCGACTCGCCCACGGGCCCGTTTGTCGATTCTGGCGCTCCCATTCTGACCGATGCCGACCGTCCCCGTGAGGCGCGTGGCGGTCAGGCCATCGACGTCGATGTCTTCCAGGACCCCAAGTCTGGCAAGTGCTACATCTACTGGGGCAATGGCTTCATGGCCGGTGCCGAACTGAGTGACGATATGTGCTCGGTCAAGAAGGAGACCATCACCCACCTGACGCCCGCTGGTGGTAACCTCCAGACGTGGGCCTTCCGCGAGGGCGCCTACGTCTTCTATCGCAAGGGCACGTACTATTTCCTCTGGAGTGTCGACGACACCGGCTCGCCCAACTACCACGTCTGCTACGGCACCAGCAAGTCGCCCCTCGGTCCCATCGAGATTGACGAGCAGAACTATCTCGTCATCAAGCAGCGTCCCGAGGACAAAATTTACGGCACTGCCCACAACTCGGTGCTCCAGATTCCTGGGCGCGACGAGTGGTACATCGTCTATCACCGCATCAACAAGAACTTCATCGACCGCGAGCCCGGCATTCACCGCGAAGTTTGCATCGACCGCCTGACCTTCGACGCTCAGGGCCGCATCGTTCCCGTCACTCCGACGCTCAATGGCCCAGCGCCTTTGGCAGCAAAGAAATAATGCCGTTCTGAATACACAACGACTTTCAGAAAATACTCCATGACTTTCGCGCAAAAGTCATGGAGTATTTTTCAAAACTCCATGAGTATTTTTCAAAAGTCGTGAGGTGGGTGGGACGAGCAGGGATGTCGAAGCCCCCGAGTTTGCAAAGTTCGTAGTTCGTAGTTCGGAAGTTCCGAACTTCTGAACTTCTATCTGTTTACGCCTGACTGAACAGAAACTGTTGGCCTGCGTGCTCCCAACGGACGGTGCCGAAGCGGATGAGGCGGGCCAGGAGCGTGACGACCTTATGGCGGGGAAGGCGCGAGAGACGGACAATCTGGTTCAGTGTCAGCTGCCCCTGCATGGCATCCAGCAACTGGCGGATGTCGTCGTTGTAGGTGAGC
>Ga0247611_10003869_pt1 | contig 21555 bp, 20 predicted proteins | sample 177DNAGHGhighgp2_FD_192422 | JGI IMG/M metagenome (GOLD analysis project Ga0247611, IMG submission 192422) | Sheep rumen microbial communities from Palmerston North, Manawatu-Wanganui, New Zealand - 1770 DNA GHGhigh gp2 | ecosystem: Host-associated > Mammals > Digestive system > Stomach > Rumen... | reverse complement strand
AATGTTTTATCATTTAATAACTATGATGGTGATGACAATGGAGTAGTAGATGCTATTAAAGATAGAGTATCTGGAAATGTTAAAAATAGTATTTTCTTCTATAATGATCCAGCTAATAGTTATAATTACGTATTAGATGATGATGATTATAGTTCATCAAATATTGATACTATAGTTCCTCTAGATTTTTCTACATATGAAAATGAATATATTGTTAATCTAACTATTCCTGAAGAGATGAAAGATTATTATTCAGAAACTGAATATAATGTAATATATTTTAAGGATGGTTCAATATATTTATATGATTATTTAGATAGATCAACAATATTCCAAGATGAATTATTTATAAAAGAAGAAATAGAAGAAAAAGTTTATTTTGGTGCAAATATTAATGAGTAAAAAAAGACAGTTTTTAACTGTCTTTTTAATTGCTTTCTAATTTTTCTTTTGCTACTGCAAGCATTAATTTAATTCTGTTTTCTTGGTTAACACGAGTTGCACCTGGATCATAATCGATTGGAACTATATTAGCATTTTCATGAACTTCCTTAATCTTTCTAATCATACCCTTACCACATATATGGTTAGGAAGACATCCAAATGGTTGCGCACATATGATATTTTCAAATCCAGATTCAATTAATTCAACCATTTCAGCTGTAAGTAACCAACCTTCACCCATCTTATTACCATAACCAATGATATCTTTAACTAAAATCTTTGTATGGGCAAATGAAGAAGGTGCTTGGAAGTTATATTTCTTCATTGAATCAATCATATATTTTTCATAGCTAAAACCAATGTTTAGTAAGAATGTCATTATCTTTTTCTTAATAGAAGAACCACCATATAAGTTAATATCATCTATTCTTGTATCTATACAATAAAGTATAAAGTTTAAGATACCAGGAAGATTATATTCACAATCTTGACTTCTTAAGAAACCTTCTAGATCATTATTACCTAACGCAGCATATTTTACATAGATTTCTCCAACGATACCTACTTTAACTTTAGGTACTTTTTTAATTTCTATTTTACTGAAATCAGCACAAATTAAATCCATTATAGCACTAAATTCTTTACCTTTATATCCTTTTTTATTGTCGAACATATCAGATAATTTATTAGTCCAATAATCAACCATTTTGGCAGTTTCACCTTTATTAATTTCATATGGTTCGATTTGATTTTTTAAATACATAATTAAATCACCATATACTAGACAAGCTAGCATATAACGAATCATTTTTAATGTAATTTTAAATCCTTTTTCAAGATTGCTCATATTTAAACTAACAACAGGAACGAAACCAAATCCCGCTTTATCAAGCGCTTTTCTTAGTAAGTGGATATAGTTGGAAGCACGACATCCACCACCTGTTTGTGTAATACATAAAGCAACTTTGTTTACATCATATTTTCCTGATTTTAAAGCATCTATAAATTGTCCTATAACAAGTAATGCAGGATAGCATGTATCATTATGTACATACTTTAACCCTTCTTGGACAACGTTTCTACTCATATTATCAAGTAAGGCTACATTGTATCCAAAAGATTCGAATACACGAATAAGCATGGAAAAATGTATTGGAGCCATAGAAGGTACTAATATAGTATGAGTCTTACGCATTTCTTTTGTAAAGTGAGCACTCATTATTTTCCCTCCTTTTCTTTAATTGCGGCTAGTAAGCTTCTAAGTCTAATCTTAACAGCACCTAGGTTAGCAATTTCATCAATCTTTATTTGTGTATAGATCTTACCAGAACCTTCTAGTATTGATCTAACTTCATCAGTTGTAATAGCATCAACACCACAACCGAATGATACTAGCTGTACTAAATGCATATCAGGTTGTGTAGTGATGTATTTTGCGGCACTATATAATCTAGCATGGTAAGTCCATTGATTTAATACATGTGTTTCAACTTTCTTAACTCTACCACTAATTACATCTTCAGATATAATAGCTACCTTGAATGATGCAAGTAATTTATCTATATCATGGTTGATTTCTGGATCGATATGATATGGTCTACCAGAAAGAACTATAATAGTCATTCCTTTTTCTCTTGCACGATTGATAATTTCATTACCATATGCTTTAATATCATCCATATATCTATGATATTCTTCAAAAGCTTTCTTAGTAGCTTCCCTAACTTCCTTTAAAGTAACTTCAATATGATATTTATTTAATATTTCAGTCATCTTTTTAGGAAATTCTTTTCTATGTAGTCCGATATAGTCATTAATGAATGTTATATCTTTAACTCTTTGCATATTACCTTTAATAACTTCTGGATAGTAAGCTACAACAGGACAGTTGTAGTGGTTATCAGCTTGATGTTCATCAAGATTATAAGTCATACAAGGATAGAAGATTGTTTGAATTCCTTGATCAAGCAACCACTCCATATGTCCATGCATTAACTTCGCAGGGAAACATACAGTATCACTTGGAATAGAAGTTTGACCTTTTAAATATAATTCTCTAGTTGAGAATGGAGAATTAACAACTTCAAATCTTAAATATGTAAAGAATGTATGCCAGAATGGAAGAAGCTCATACATGTTTAATCCCATAGGTAAGCCAATCTTACCACGCCTACCAAGTACTGGTTGGTATTGTCTTAAACAGTTACGTTTATATTCATAAATGTTTGTTGTGATATCTAATTCCTTCTTAGTAATAGGACGTTCACAACGGTTTCCTGAAATAAATTTCTTTCCTTCTGCGAAGAAGTTTACAGTAAGCATACAGTTATTATTACATAAACCACAGTTTATATTTTTAACTTCATGCTTAAACTTTAGAACTTGTTCTAAGTTAAGTATTGTTGATGGGTCATGGTATTTATTCCATTTTCTTAAACAGTATAATGCTACACCATAAGCACCCATTAAACCTGCAATATTAGGTCTAACAACCTCTAAGTCTAATTCTTTTTCAAAGGCACGAAGTACGCAGTCATTAAAGAATGTACCACCTTGAACAACAATACGTTCTCCTAGTTCCTTCTTAGAAGTTGCTCTAATAACTTTATATAAGGCGTTTTTAACAACACTAATAGATAAACCTGCACTAATATTTTCTATTGATGCACCATCTTTTTGTGCTTGCTTAACGCTTGAGTTCATAAATACTGTACAACGGCTTCCTAAGTCTACAGGATTATCAGCTTTTAAACCAAGCTTAGCGAAGTCTTCAATTTTATAACCTAGTGCACTAGCGAATGTTTGTAGGAAAGATCCACAACCGGAAGAACAAGCTTCATTTAAGAAGATGTTATCGATTGTTCCATCTTTAATCTTGAAACATTTAATGTCTTGTCCGCCTATATCAATGATGAATTCTACATCTGGCATGAAACGTTTAGCTGCTGTATAGTGAGCCATAGTTTCAACTATTCCATAGTTAGTTTGGAAAGCATTCTTAACTAAATCCTCTCCATATCCTGTAACACCACTTGATTGAATTATTAAATTAGGATATTTCTTATAGAATTCTTCTAAATAGTGTCTAATAATAGGAATTGGATTACCACTATTAGATCTATATAGTGAATCCAAAATATCACCATTCTCGTTAATTACTACTAGCTTAATAGTAGTAGAACCAGAGTCTATACCAATAAATACATTACCTTCATATTTATTTATATCAACGATTTCAACTCTTTCTTTTTCATGACGTGCTATAAATTCGTTATATTCATTTTCATCCTTAAATAGTGGGTCTATTGAATTATATGTATGAGTGCATTCGTAATTCTTTAAATTATCGATTAATGTAGCGATATTTACTTCCTCTTTAGCACATAAAGCAGTACCTAAAGATACGTAGTATAAACTATTTTCAGGACAAATTCCCTTTATTTTTAATACTTCATCAAAACTTTGTCTAAGTTCTGATAAGAATGTTAGTGGCCCACCTAAATAAAGCACTTTACCCTTAATTGGTCTACCTTGAGCTAGACCAGCAATTGTTTGGTTTACTACAGCTCTAAAAATAGAAGCAGATATATCTTCTTTTAAAGCGCCTTGATTGATTAATGGTTGAATATCACTCTTTGCGAATACACCACAACGAGAAGCTATAGTATAAATTTTCTTATAGCTTTTAGCCATCTCGTTCATTTCCATGTTGGAAACATTTAGTAGAGTTGCCATTTGATCTATGAATGCACCTGTACCACCAGCACAAGAACCATTCATTCTAACTTCAAGCCCGTTAGATAAAAATAATATTTTAGCATCCTCACCACCAAGCTCAATAATACAATCTACATCGCCTAAAAACTTATTAGCAGCTACACGTGTTGCATATACTTCTTGAACGAAAGGAATCTTACAGCTTTCAGCAAAACCCATACCTGCTGAACCAGCCATAGATAAATATATCTTTTCATCCTTAACAAAATCTTTTATTTTTTCTAAAACTTCAATAGTTTTTTGGATGATTTGAGAATAATGACGTTCATACATGTTAAAGATGATTTCATCTTTGTCATTTAGGATGACGCATTTAATTGTAGTAGATCCTATATCAAGTCCAACTCTCATACATTTATCCTCCTTTGTTGCACACTTAATAATTATACATTATTAAGTTTTTATTGTCAAATAATTTACACCTCTAAATAAATTGTGTATAATAATTATTGGTGATAATTATGTTACATATAGAAGAGGTTAAAGAAAAAAAGAAATTATTACTACACTGTTGCTGTGCACCTTGCAGTAGTTATTCATTTCTTTTTTTAAAAGATAAATTTGATATAACATCATTCTTTTATAATCCAAATATTCAAATAAAAGAAGAACATGATAAAAGATTAAGCGAATTAAAAAGATTAATAAAAGAAATGAAATTAGATATTAATGTAATAGAAGAATATGATGATGAATTTAGGAAAATTGCAACAGGTTTAGAGAATGAACCAGAACGTGGAAAAAGATGCACATTATGTTATGAACTAAGACTTAGAAAATGTGCTATTCTAGCGAAAAAACTAGGATTTGATTGCTTCTCTACAACCTTATCAATTTCACCATATAAGGATGCAAAAAGACTAAATGAAATAGGTTATAAATTAGAACAAGAATTAGGAATAGAGTATTTATATTTAGATCTAAAGAAAAACGATGGATATAAAAAATCCATCGAGTTATCTAAAAAATATAATTTATATAGACAAAATTATTGTGGTTGTGTTTATTCAATGAAAAATGGGAAAGCATTAGATTAGCTTTCCCATATTATTATTTGAAATAATCAAATTCACCAGTTTGAACAAAGCTTAAAGCTTTAGCTCTATAGAATTCAGCAACATCTTGTGCAATTCCAATAGCTTGTTCAATTTCACATTCATATTCTGGTTTATTTAAGAATGCGTATTTATCGTTTACATCGACTTCAAAAATAATGAATTCATCAGTTACTTCAATCTTGCTTGGCTTAGCTCCTTGTTTAGGGGCAGATACTCTCATTTGCTTATCATTACGCATTGTTAGATTGATGTAATAATCACCTTGAATAAAGCATTTTCTAATCATTGCATTATCAATTAAAAGGTCTGAATTGAATCCTTGAATTCTATCTGCAACATAATCTGTTGGATTTTCTTTAACTTCTTCAGTGCTAACCTTAGCTTGAATTGAGAAACCACAGAAATTAAATGGTGCATCACTATAATCTTCAAAGAATGAACCAATATTATCTACGACTTCAATCATTTTATCTAGTATAACCTCATCATTTGCTTTTTCAGCGTTTAAAGCTTGAATTTCAATTGATTGGTTTGTAATTACAATGTTAAATAATTTAGCTGTATCATTACAAATAATTCTAGGAATGTTTAATGGTGCCTTACTATCAGCATTTGTTCTCCTAATTTCTGTAATGTATTTTCCAATTTTTCCGATAACTTCATCAATATTTTCGTTGATATCACGCATATCAGCTGTATTGATACGATATACTGCATTTACTATTTTCATAATATGACTCCTTTCATACAACCTTTATTATATAATAAATGTGTTTTTTTTACTAGCATTATTTTTAACTTCAAGTTATAATTGATTTGGAAAGGAGAATAATCTTTTAAAGATTATAATAAATGATATGCTCGAATTAGATGTTAAAAAAATAGGAATAAATGGTGAAGGTATTGCTTATTATAATAAAAAGATTGTTTTTATAGATAATGCCCTTCCAAAAGAAAAAGTAAAAGTTGAAATAGTAGAAGAAACAGAGAAATTTATAAAAGCTGAATTAAAAGAAATAATTGTTAAATCTCCATTTAGAGTTGAACCTAAATGTGATAAATTTTATGAATGTGGTGGTTGTAATTTACAACACATAAAATATGAAGAACAATTAAATATAAAAAGAGAATTAATAATAGAAGCTTTAGAAAAATATAGTGGATTAAATCCAAGAAAATTTGAGATTAAAAAAACTATAGGAATGTCTAATCCATATAACTATAGAAATAAGGTTAGTGCACCTATAAAAGATTTAAATGGATGTGCTTGGGGAATGTATAAACCTAATACAAATCATTTAGTTATTTTACATGATTGTATAGTTCAATATAATGATTTAAATGAATGTTTAAATCAAATAGTTAAAATAATGGATAAACTAGGATTTAAGCCAAAATCTAAGAACGAAGGCTTAATAAAATATGTTGTTGCTAGACAATCAAATTATAATAAAGAAATACAAATTACTTATGTGCTTGGAGAAACTAAAACTGATATAACTCCATTAGTTTTAGAAACACAAAAAATAGATAATGTTGTATCTATTTATTCTGATATAAATAAAGGTGAATCACCTGATATATTTGGTAATAAATTAAAGAAACATTATGGAAAAGATTTCATTACTGATAAATTAGATAAATATAGTTTTAATTTACTTCCTAATGCTTTCTTCCAACTAAATCCAATTCAAGCAATTACTTTATATAATGAAGCTAAAAAAGCAGCTAAACTATCTTTAAAAGAAAAAGTAGTAGATTGTTATTGTGGCGTTGGTACTATATCTATTTGGGTTTCTAATTTAGCTAAAGAAGTTATAGGAATAGAAAATAATAAAGAAGCAATCAAGTCTGCTAAAGAGAATGCAGAAGCAAATAAAATAAAAAATGTTAATTTCATTTGCGGTGATGCATCAACTGAATTAGATAAAATAAATGATATAGATGTAATAATAGCTGATCCACCTAGAAGTGGAATGAGAGATTTAACTTATAAAATTTTAGATAAAGAACCTAAGAGATTAGTATATGTTAGCTGTAACCCATCAACTTTAGCAAAGGACATTAAAATTTTATCTAAAAAATATGAGGTAAGATACATTCAACCAATTGATATGTTTCCACAAACATCAAATGTTGAATGTGTTTGTATGCTACAAATGAAAAAATAAGGAGGTTATTTATGAGATTGGATGGCTTTGGATTATTTGTAAATGATATGTCTAATATGATTAAATTCTATAGAGATGTACTTGGCTTTGAGATAAAAGAAGATTTAAACACATCAAATGTTTATTTAAAAAAAGATGGAACATTGTTCCTATTATATGGTAGAAGCGATTTTGAAAAAATGACTAATAGAAAGTATGAATATGTAAAAGGAGTAAATGGACATTTTGAACTAGCTTTATATGTTGATACTTTTGATGAAGTGGATCAAATGTTTAATCATTGTATTAATAATGGCGCAAAAGAGATTTTAAAACCAACATTAGAACCTTGGGGACAAAGAACTTGCTATATTGCAGATCCTGAAGGAAATTTAATAGAAATAGGATCTTGGAATAAGAAATTTGAGGAAAAAGATAATTAGGGAGAAAATCTTCCTAATTTTTTTTATTAAAACATATTGACAATCATCAATGTATTGTGTTAATATATTGATAGACATCAATGTGAAGGAGGAATAAATATGACAAATGATGCATTTTTAAGAAGAATAAAATTGATTAGTGATGAAACTAGATTAAAGATAATACAGTATTTATCTGATAATGGCACTAAGTGTGCTTGTAGAATATTAGAAGAACTAAATATTACTCAAGGAACATTATCTCATCATATGAAGGTTTTATGTCAAGAAAATATTACTACATGTAAAAAGGAAGGTAAATGGTGTTATTATACATTAAATAAAGAAGCTATTTGTGATTTGACATACTTTTTAATGGATATTTGCAAGACTAAAGAAAATGACGAAAAATGTTGTTGTTGTGAGGGAAAATAATGAATCATCAAGAATTAGCTTTAAAATATTTTAATATGAAGTTTCACTGCTCACAAGCAGTACTTGCAGCATATAGTGATTTGACACATTTAAGTGTCGATGAATCACTAAAACTTGGTTCTTGCTTTGGTTCTGGTATGCGTCAAGGAGAAGTTTGTGGTGCAGCAACAGGTGCTTTAATGGTTTTAGGATTAATATTTGGATATACTGACCCGAATAATAAGGAACAATCTAATAGAATTAATGATAAGTTCTTAAAAAGATTTAAAGGAGTTAATGGATCATATTTATGTAATGAATTATTAAAGTGTGACATAAGAACAATGGATGGAGTTGATTATGCTAGAAAGAATAATTTATTTACTGAATTTTGTCCTAAAATGGTTTTAAGCGCAACACTTATATTAGATGAGATAATAAAAGAAGAATCAAAATAAAATTAAAATAAACTGCCATAATAATTTATTATGGCTTTTTTATTTCTTTCTTGCACTTATAATTATGTTTTGATATAATTGTAATGGTAGTTAAATCACTAGTTTAACTAACTAGTTAAAATATATATAAAGGAGAAAAAAGAAATGAAGATTTCAGCATTACAAAAAGCTAGATATGAATACCAACCTAAACTTCCTGGAATGTTAAGAAATGGTGTTGAAAATATCTGCGTTAAAGAAGGAAAAGAAACTGAATCTGTAGCTGATCAAGCTAAGATTAAGGCATTATTTCCTGAAACTTATGGAAAGAAAGAAATTACTTTTGAAAAAGGTAAGAACACAGCATGTGCAAAAAGCCAAGTTGTTGGTGTAATTTTATCTGGTGGACAAGCTCCAGGTGGACACAACGTTATTTGTGGTTTATATGATGCTTTAAAGAAAGCTAACAAAGGAAACAAATTAATCGGCTTTAAGGGAGGTCCATCTGGACTAATCGAAGATTCATTTGTTGAATTTGATGATGCATTTATTGATGCATATAGAAATACTGGTGGATTTGATATTATTGGTTCTGGTAGAACAAAGCTTGAAACTGTTGAACAATTCAAGATTGCTACAGAAGTTTGTAAGAAACATGGTATTACAGCTATCGTAATCATCGGTGGAGATGATTCTAACACTAATGCTGCTGTACTTGCAGAATACTTCGCACAAAACAAGGCTGGAGTACAAGTTATCGGTTGTCCTAAAACAATTGATGGTGACTTAAAGAATGATGATATCGAATGTTCATTTGGTTTTGATACAGCTACTAAGACTTATTCAGAACTAATTGGAAATATTGAAAGAGACTGTAACTCAGCTAAGAAGTACTGGCACTTTGTAAAAGTTATGGGTAGAAGTGCTTCTCACGTTGCACTTGAATGTGCTCTTGAAACTCAACCTAACATTTGCTTAATCAGCGAAGAAGTTGAAGCTAAGAAGATGAGCTTAGCCCAAATTGCTAACCAAATTGCTGATTCAGTAGTTGCTAGAAGCAAGAAAGGTATGAACTTCGGTGTTGCTATTATTCCTGAAGGTGTAGTAGAATTCGTTCCTGAATTCAAGAAATTAATTGCTGAAATTAATGAATTACTTGCAGGTTCTAAAGCTGAAAAGTTCAATAGCTTAAATACATGGGCTGAAAAATATGAATTCATTAAGAATGGTTTAACAGCTGAATCATTTAATGTATTTGATATTTTACCTCAAACTATTCAACAACAATTATTCTTAGAACGTGACCCACATGGAAACGTACAAGTTTCATTAATTGAATCTGAAAAATTATTTAGTGCTTTAGTTAAGGATGTTTTAGCTAAGAAGAAAGCTGCTGGAGAATATAGCGGTAAGTTTAATGCTCTACATCATTTCTTCGGATATGAAGGAAGATGTGCATTCCCATCTAACTTTGATGCAGATTATTGTTATTCATTAGGATACAATGCATTTATGTTAATTCAATATGGATTTAACGGATATCTATCAAAGGTTTCTAACCTTTCAAAACCAGCTAACGAATGGGTTGCTGGTGGTATGCCTATTACAAAGATGATGAACATTGAAAGAAGACATGGTGAAGATAAGCCAGTTATTAGAAAGGCTTTAGTAGAACTTGATGGTGCTCCATTCAAGTACTTCGAAGCTCATAGACAAGAATGGGCAGAAAATACTTGCTACTTATATCCAGGTGCAATTCAATATTATGGACCAGCTGAAGTTTGTGATTTAACAACAAGAACACTTGCTTTAGAAAAAGGTATTAAAATTGACTAATTAAATTAATCCCAGGGTTCCCTGGGATTTTTTTTACATATATAAAGTAACATCACAATGTTATAAATTACGTTGACAATAGTAACGTTCCAATGTTACAATATATATGAAAGAAAGTGATAAAATGGGAAATAAAATAATAGTCTATCATGGTTCAATTAGAATTATTGATAAACCAACTTATGGCTTTGGCAAGGCATATAACGATTATGGTTTAGGCTTTTATACTACAGAAGATATGGAATTAGCTAAAGAATGGGCTGTAGAAGAAGACAAAAGTGGGTTTGCAAATAAATATGAACTTGATTTATCAGATTTAAAAGTATTGAACTTATCAGATGCTGATTCTTTATGTTGGATTTCCATTCTTCTTATGAATAGATATTTCGATTTGAAGAGTGATATAGCAAAAGCAGGTAAAGATTATATATTAAATAATTATCAAGTTAATTATGAGGAATATGATGTTATTATTGGATATAGAGCGGATGATTCTTATTTTATGTTTGCAAATGATTTTTTGAATAATTCTTTATCTATACGTTCACTTGAAAAAGCACTAAGATTAGGGAATCTTGGCATACAAATTGTTTTAAGAAGCAAAAAGGCTTTTACAAAGCTAAAATTTATAGGATATGAAAAAGCGGATAATAAGATTTATTATCCACTAAGGCAAAAGAGAAATATAGATGCTAAGAATAAATATATGTTAGAAAAAAATAAGTTTCTTCCTAGTGATGTCTTTTTATCAGATATGATTAAAGGGGGTATTAAGAAATGATACATGCATATGATGAATATTATCTACCAAGAATTCAAAGAAAATTAGCTGAATTATTTGAATTGGCAGTAGTTTTTAGAAATATTGATATCGATGAATTTGCAGATAGATTTATTAGTTCAAAAATGGCTAGAGCTTTTGAAACTAATAATTTTAAATATACTCAAGGTATGTCTCCTATTGAATTATTGGCTATAATTTTAGATGAAGAGCCAAAAGAAACGTCATTATTAGCAAGTGCTACTCCAGAATATTGGGTTGGTTATGTTTTGGCGTATGTTTCTTGGTATTATAATATTGGTTATAAAGAATTAATAGAAGCATATCCTTGCAGTAGTTTAATACTTAATTATTTTCCTTACCATGAAATGGATATAAGAAAGGTTTTAGAATTATATAGTGATAAAATAAAGATAGAATCAAAATTAAAGATATGTAGAGAAAAGAAAAATTATAGCCAAAACGATTTGTCAATTATATCAAATGTTCCAATTAGAACTATTAGAAGCTATGAACAAGGCACTAATGACATTGCTAAAGGTCAAGTAGAAACAATCTATAAACTAGCTAAGGCATTAGATTGTAAAATAGAAGATTTAATTTAGTCCCATATTAAAAATGGGACTTTTTATTAACTAAATATCATTATTATTAGGTAAGAAATAAATCATATATTATATATGAAAAAATAGTTTGATATAATATAATTAAGGATGTGATATTATGTTCGATTATGAAATTAATAATATTAGGAAGGCAAGAGAAAATGCTCATGAATGTAGTTTGTTTTTAAAACGTGATGGATCATTTCCACTTGATAAACCATGTCGTATTGCTGCATATGGTAATGGTGTTAGAAACACTTTAAAAGGTGGTACAGGTAGTGGAGAAGTAAATTCAAGAGAATTTAAAACAATTGAAGAAGTTTTAAAAGAAAGTGGTTTTGAAATAATTAATAATGATTATTTTGATATATATGATGAAGCTTATAAAAAAGCTAGAAAAGTATTCATTAAAAATCTAAAAAAAGAAGCAAAAAAAGCTAAAATGAATCCAGTTGCTTATGGAATGGGTATGGTAATGCCTGAAATTGATTATGATTATAATTTAGATTTTAGTGCTGATGCATGTATTTATGTATTATCAAGAATATGTGGTGAAGGAAACGATAGAAAAAATGTTAGTGGAGACTTTAGATTAACTAACACTGAAATTAAAATGATTAATGAACTTAATAATAAATATAATAAATTTATGCTTGTATTAAATGTAGGTGGTCCTATCGATTTAACAGAAGTAAATAATGTTAAAAATATATTATTATTAAGTCAATTAGGTGTATCTACATCATATGTTTTAATAGATATTTTATTAGGTAAAGTTAATCCAAGTGGTAAACTTACAACATCATGGACTAGCTTTGAAAACTATAATAATATAGATTTTGGTAATCTAGAAGAAACAAAATATACTGAAGGTATATATGTAGGATATCGTTATTTTGATTCTGTAAATAAAGTATTAGATTATCCATTTGGTTATGGTTTAAGTTATACAGATTTTGATATAAAACTAAATGATTTTGAAGTTTCAAACTCTATTATTAAATTAAATGTTAATGTTAAAAACATAGGACAATTTAGTGGTAAGGAAGTAGTTCAAGTATATCTATCTAAAAGATGTAATAATATAGATAATCCATATCAAGATTTAGTAGCTTTTAAAAAGAGTAAATTATTAAATGAAAGTGAAGAAGAAAATATAGAGATAAGCTTTGATTTGTGCGATTTTTCAAACTTTGATGAACAAACTTGTTCATATATTTTAGATAGTGGTAAATATATAGTTAGAGTTGGTAATTCAAGCACAAATACTAAACCTATTTTATCACTTGAACTAGATAAAAAAGTAAATATTAAAAAGGTAAAATCTATTATTAATAAACCAGATTTTAAAGATGAGATATATAACAACTTTAAAGATGAAGATTTAAGTAATATTAATACTTTTAAATTAGATTTAAGTAATATAGAATGTATTAATCAAACTTATGATGTTGAAATTCCAATTTATGATGAAATTAAGAATTTAGATGATAAAGATTTAGCAAAAATGTGTATGGGTTCATTTGATGAACATAAAGGCTTTTTATCTATTATAGGTAATGCGGGTAGAAGCGTTGCAGGTGCCGCAGGTGAATCTAGAATGCTTGATGGAATAAAGCCTATAACAATGGCTGATGGACCTGCAGGTTTACGTTTATCTAGAAAATATTATACTGATAAAAAGGGAGTTCATTCAGTTGGAGGAAATGGACTACCTGAAAGTATGCTTGAATTATTAAGTGGATTCCAAAGATTTATATTTAAATTATTAGTTCATAATAAGAAAAAAGCGCCAAAGGGATGTGAACTCAAGTATCAATATGCTACAGCCATTCCAATTGGCACAGCCCTAGCTCAAAGCTTTAATCTAGATTATGTTTATACATGTGGTGATATAGTTGGGTCTGAAATGGAATTATTTAATGTAAGACTTTGGCTAGCTCCAGCTTTAAATATTCATAGATCTGTTTTATGTGGTAGAAACTTTGAATATTATAGTGAAGACCCATTAGTTAGTGGTTTAGTTGCAGCCGCAATAACTCAAGGAGTAGAAGGACATAAAAACTGTGGAGTTACTATAAAACATTTCTGCTGTAATAATCAAGAAACTAATAGAACAGGTAATAACACTAATATTAGTGAAAGAGCACTTAGAGAAATATACTTAAGAGGATTTGAAATTTGTATAAAAAAATCTAATCCTAAATCTATTATGTCAAGTTACAATTTATTAAATGGAACTCATACATCTGAACATAAAGGATTAATGAGAGATTATTTAAGATGTGAGCTTAATTATAATGGCTTAATTATGACTGACTGGACAACTCCAGGATATAATAATCCTAATTTAAAATATGTTCCAATGAATGTTGTTGATGTTATTAAGGGCGGTGGAGATATATTCATGCCTGGAACTATGTATGATTTAGCTGATTTATTGGATGCTTTAAAAGAAAACAAAATAGAAAGAAAAGCTCTAGAAGAGAGTGCTTCAAGAGTATTCTATATGAGTAAAGAGCTTAATCAAGAATAATAATAAACGGCTAATTTCAGCCGTTTTTTTATTAGAAAATAAAAACACTTTTTAAAATTAATTATTTGTAGTATAATATATATGGTGATTTTTATGAGTGAAATGAAAAAAGGATTATGTATTACAATTATTAGCTTCACTTTATTTATAATTTTATTTATTCTACTAAAAACAGTGGATGTAAAAGAAGTAGGCTTATATGGATTAAATCATACATATTATCATGAGTATAATAAAGTTCTTGATATTATAAGTGATGTTATATTTTATATAGTTCTAGCATTTAATATTTTCTTAATTGGTTTTGTTATATATAAGATGGTTAAGAAAAAAGAAAAGATTGATTATAAATTTTTAGTATATGTTTTAGTCTTATCTCTTGGTATTATCATATGGTTATTATTTGATTACGTATTTAAAATAAATAATAGACCAAATATAATTGATGGAAAAGTAGAAGCATCATTTCCATCAACTCATGTATTACTTACAACATATATTATGTTATCGTCACCATATATTTTCTTAAAAATGGATGGTAAGAAAGGCTTAGAAAATCAAAATAAACTAGGTTTTGAAGAAATTATAACTATTATTTTTATGGCTATAATGTTAGTAATGGTAATTTTAAGATTATATAGTGGAATGCACTGGCTAACAGATTGTGTTGCTGGCTTATTGCTTGGTGTTTTCTTATTTGGAATATATTATTTGATAATTTCTATAATAAAAAGTAAAGAATCGCTTGAATAGGCGATTCTTTTCTTTTTGCAAAAAAACAATAGATAAATAGCACGTAAAATAAGGTAATTATTTTTATAAAATAATTCTTTATTTAATTGTATTTTACTTTAATTATTGATATAATTAATTTGGTGTGAAAAACAATATTATATAGAAAGAGAGTGAATTTATGGGTGTTAAAATTGTTGATACAGCTTTAAGAGATGGACCACAATCATTAATTGCTACTCGTATTACCACTGAAGAAGTATTAGCTGCAGCTAAAGATATGGATGATGCAGGATACTACGCAATGGAAGTATGGGGTGGAGCAACATTTGATGCTTGCCTAAGATTCTTAAATGAAGATCCTTGGGAGCGTTTAAGAGAAATCCGTAAAGTTTGTAAGAAAACAAAACTACAAATGCTATTCCGTGGACAAAACATTTTAGGATATCATCATTATGCTGATGATGTAGTAGATAAGTTTGTTCAAAAATCAATTGAAAACGGAATAGATATCATTAGAGTATTCGATGCTTTAAATGATATTAGAAACTTAAAGAGTGCTGTTGAAGCAACAAAGAAGTATGGAGGACATTGTCAAATAGCTTTAAGTTATACAACTAGTCCAATTCATACAATTGAGTATTATGTAAATCTTGCAAAGGAAGTAGAAAAGCTAGGAGCTCATTCTCTTTGTATTAAAGATATGGCTGGTGTTTTACTACCAGAAGATGCTTATGAATTAATAAGCAAATTAAAAGCAAATACTAAACTTCCAATTGAACTACATTCACATTGTACAGGTGGTATTTGTCAATTAACTTATATGAAAGCAATTGAAGCTGGTGTTGATATTATTGATACAGCACTATCTCCATTCTCAGATGGTACAAGCCAACCAACAACTGAAGCATTCAACTATGCTTTAAAGGGAACTAAGTATGATCCTAAACTAAATCAAGAAGCTCTTGATAGAGCTGCTGCAACATTATCTAAGACTAAACAAAAATATTTAGATAATGGCACACTTAACCCAAAATCTTTAGGTGTTAATCCTAACATTCTAAAATATCAAGTTCCAGGTGGAATGTTATCTAACTTAATGAGTCAATTAAAGGCTCAAGGTGCTATGGATAAATATGATGAAGTATTAAAAGAAGTTCCGCGTGTTAGAAAAGATATGGGTTATCCACCACTAGTTACACCACTATCACAAATGGTTGGTACACAAGCAGTTATGAATGTAATTACTGGTGAAAGATATAAAATGGTTCCAAAAGAAATTAAAGATTATCTACATGGAAACTATGGTGCTGCACCAGCTCCAGTAGATGAAGCAATAAAGAAGCAAATCATTGGTGATGATGAAGTTATCACTTGTAGACCTGCAGATTTAATTGCTCCTGAATTTGAAGCTTATAAAGAAAAATATAAAGATTTAGCAAAAACAGATGAAGATGTATTAAGCATTGCTTTATTTGAAAATGTAGCAATCAAATTCTTAGAAGAAAAATATAATCCAAGACCAAAGATTGAAGCAATCATTGATGAATTCAATCTTAATGTAAGGTAGGTGCTAATATATGTTATATGCTGTAATTAGTCCTGAAAAACAAGAGTCGTTTGGATTTGTTGATGGTTTAATTCCATCACTAATCTGTATTTTGATTGTATTTGCTGTTTTAGCATTACTTGCTACTATTCTATGGTTAATCAATAAGATTAAATGGTTAGATGTAAAAGAAAAACCAAAACAAGAAGTTAAATCATCAACATCTACAACAAGAGAGCATATCGATTTTGAAGCTCTAGATGATGATGCTAAAGCTGCTGTTTTAGCTGCAACAATCGATTATAGAGAAGAAGTTAAAACAGATGTTGAATTAATAAGTGTAAAGGAAATTTAGGAGGATAATATGAAAATTTATAAGGTTAAAGTAAACGGAAAAGTTTATGAAGTAGAACTTGAAAGTGTTACTGAAAACAGTGGCACAATTGTTAGTGAAAAGAAAGCTGATGCACCTGCTCCAGCTCCTGCATCAAGCGGAGAAGGAACACCACTTTTATCACCTATCCAAGGAACAGTTTTAAAAGTAAATGTTGCTGTTGGAGATTCAATTAAAAAAGGTGATGTACTATTAGTTATTGAAGCTATGAAACTAGAAAACGACATCGTTGCGCCAAAAGATGGAGTTATTAAAGGAATTAAAGTAAGTAAAGGACAAAACGTTAATAGTAAAGATGAATTATTAATAATCGGATAGTTTTATGTGGGATTTAATAGTTGATTTCTTTAAAAGCACTGGTATTGCCGGTATTTTCCAAGGAGAAGGCTGGAAGAATCTCATAATGATTATCCTAGCCTTGGTAATAATATTTGTCGCAATAATTAAAGATGCTGAACCTTATTTACTTATTCCGATTGGTGTTGGTATGTTACTTGCTAACATGTCAATGCTATCTGGCTCAATTGGCGACTGGATATTCCACCATTACGAAGCAGGGGAAGCGATGGCTAATGGAGTAATTGCTACATCAGAAGGCTATGAAGGCTTACTCGGCTACTTGTATATGGGTGTTAAAACAGGTATCTATCCATGCTTAATATTCTTAGGCATTGGAGCTACAACAGACTTTGGACCACTTATTAGTAATCCAAAGACTATGATTTTAGGAGCTGCTGCTCAAATTGGTATTTTCGTTACATTCTTAGGTGCTCTAGCACTTGGATTTGCTCCAAATGTTGCATCTAGTATTGGTATTATAGGTGGAGCTGATGGACCTACAGCTATATTAGTTACTAAGTCATTAGCACCAGAATATCTAGCAAATATTAGTATTGCTGCATATTCATATATGGCACTTGTACCATTCATTCAACCACCTATTATTAGACTTCTTACTACTAAAAAAGAACGTCAAGTTAAGATGAAGGAATTAAAACCTGCTAGTAAGAAAAAGAGAATTTTATTCCCTATTATTACAATGTTCGTATGTATTATATTAATACCTAGTTGTGCACCATTAATTGGATGCTTAATGTTAGGTAACTTAATTAAGGAAAGTGGCGTAGTTCCTAAATTAACTGAAGCTGCTGGAAATACAATTTTATACACTGTAACTATTCTACTTGGATTATGTGTTGGTGCTACTGCAACAGCAGATAACTTCTTAACAGTTGATACACTTAAGATTTTCGTATTAGGTATTTGTGCATTTGCTGTTGCTACAGCTGCGGGTGTATTATTCGGAAAACTAATGTGCTTAATCGATCATGGAAAGACAAACCCAATGATTGGTGCTGCAGGTGTTTCAGCTGTACCTATGGCTGCTAGAGTAGTACATAAAGAAGGTTTAAGAGAAGATCCAGAAAACTTCTTATTAATGCATGCAATGGGACCAAACGTTGCTGGTGTAATTGGTAGTGCTGTTGCCGCAGGATTACTATTGTTATTATTCTTATAATAAATTTAAGGCTGATGATTAGTCATCAGCTTTTTTATTAATAATTGATTTCCTCCAAAAAGTGCAGTATAATTGAACTATAAGGAGGAGTTTTCATGATTTATACAACACAAATGTTAATGAATAAATATAGAGAATATACTAATCCTAAAAGCAAAATCAAAAGGTTATGCAACGAAGGTAAATTGATTCATGTATGTCATGGATTATATGAAGATGATAAAAATGTAGAACCCTGTTATCTTCATTCTTATATTTATGGCCCTTCATATATTTCATTTGCGTATGCTTTATCTGAGTATGGATTAATACCCGAATTTGGAGTTAATATTACTTGCGCAACATTTAATAAAGAAAAAAAGAAGATGTATAAAAATGACTATGGAGTTTATATTTATAAAGATGTTCCAAAAAAAGTTTTTCAATATGGTGTAAAAAAAATTATCATTGATGGTTATTCTTATAACATTGCATCACCTGAAAAAGCTTTATGTGATTATATTAGCACCAGATATCAAGCTAACTCACTAGATGATTTCAAAACATATTTATTTGATGATTTAAGAATTAATGAAGATGAGTTTATGAAATTAGATTTCAAATATATTTTGGAGTTTGCACACCTATATAAAAAGAAAAATACTAATTACTTGATTGAATTAATTAAGAAAGAGATGATACAATGATTTATAATGATACTTTAATTCAAATGATAAGTAGATTTAAAATTAATAATGACATGTCAAGAAGACAAGCTATTAGAGAGTGCATGCAAGAAATTGCTCTATGCGGTCTTGGAAGATCTAATTTTTTTAATGAAGCATCATTTTATGGAGGTACTTGCCTTAGAATATTTTATGGCTTAAATAGATTTTCAGAAGACTTAGATTTTTCTCTTGATATGACCACTATGCCTGGGTTTTCATCAAAAGCTTTTAACTTAAAAGAATACAAAAGTTATATCGAAAATGAATTTGAATCATTAGGCTTAAATGTTACATTTGATATAAGTGAAAAAGCAGAAGACAATAATATCAAAAGAGGTTATATTAAAGGAAACACTAAAGAATTATTGCTTGCTTTTGGCTTTGATGAAAGTATTGCTAGCAAAACCAATCATAATGATACAACAAAAATAAAATTGGAGGTTGATTCAAAACCACCATTTTTTGCCGCATATGATATAAAATTTGGCTTATTACCTAATCCATATCCAGCGAGAACATATGATATAGAATCAATGTTCGCGGGGAAAATAAGCGCTGTATTAGGTAGAAACTGGCAATCGAGAGTAAAGGGAAGAGACTTTTATGATTATGTATTTTATTTAAAAAACAAGGTAAAAGTAAATTTAATATGTGTTGAAGCTAGAATGAATGCTGATGGAGTAGATTTAGACAACCCGCTAACTATAGAAGAATTAAAAAGACTTTTGTGCGAAAAGTTTGACACAATTGACTTTGAAAATGCTAAAGAGGATATTGCTAACTTTATCGAGAATCCTGATGATGTAAACATTTGGAGCGCTGATTTCTTTAAGGCAATAACACAAAACTTAGAAGCAAGTGAAAAACATACTGTAAGAATATGCACTGAAGAGGAGTTAAAAAAATATGGTTATTAATCTTGAGACTGTTGATTCAACAAATAATTATATAAGAAATCACTTAGATGAACTTGATAACTATTCCTTAGTAACTGCGAAACATCAAACAAAAGGTAAGGGAAGAATTACTAGAAGCTGGTATGATGATAGAAATAGTTTGACATCATCTATGGTTATTAAGGATGTAAAAGGAGAACCTAAACATCTAAGTTTAATAGTTGCATATGCTATTTTTAAAGCATTGAAAGAACTTGATTTAGATGTATTAATTAAGTGGCCAAACGATATTTATTTAAACGATAAAAAGCTTTGTGGAATCTTAATAGAAACTGTTATTACGGATAAAGTTGATGCAATTATTGGATTTGGCATAAATACCAATACTAAGGCATTTCCAGAAAGTATAATTGCTACTTCAATATACCTAGAAAAAGGAATTGAAATCAATAATTTAGAACTATCAAAAAGAATATGCGATTTGATAATTGATACATATGAAAATGTTGATTTTAAAAAAGTAATTGAACTAAACAAAAATTACTCATACTTGATGGGCAAAAAAGTTAGATTAAATTATTATGGTGATGGTATAGAAGGAGTAGTAAAAGACTTAGATGAAAGCGGAAACATCATCATTGACACAGGAATTGCTCAAATTGGCGTTTTTTCAGGAGAATTAACCCTTTTGAAGGATAAAAAATAAGATGTAAGCGCATTAAAATATACGTAAATTTCCCTTTTATAAATGAAAATAAAGGGTTTACAAAAAAAATAATGTATGTTATTATTAAAATGTAGCAACATATGGCGACACAAAATTTTTGAAAAAAAGAGGTAAAAAAAGCTATGGCAAATTTAAGTTTAAAACACATTTACAAAGTTTACCCTGGTGGTGTTAAAGCTGTAAATGACTTTACAATGGAAATCGAAGATAAAGAATTTATCGTATTCGTAGGTCCATCTGGTTGTGGTAAATCTACAACACTAAGAATGATCGCTGGTCTTGAAGATATTACAGCCGGTGAATTAAAGATTGATGAAGATGTAGTTAATGATTACTTACCAAAAGATAGAAATATCGCAATGGTTTTCCAAAACTATGCGCTATATCCACATATGACAGTTTTCAATAACATTGCTTATTCATTAAAGATTGCAAAATATCCAAAAGAAGAAATTAAGCAAAGAGTACAAACTGCTGCTTACATTCTAGAAATTGAAGAATACCTAGATAGAAAACCAAAAGCTCTATCAGGTGGTCAACGTCAAAGAGTTGCTTTAGGACGTGCTATCGT
>Ga0247611_10003868_pt1 | contig 21557 bp, 17 predicted proteins | sample 177DNAGHGhighgp2_FD_192422 | JGI IMG/M metagenome (GOLD analysis project Ga0247611, IMG submission 192422) | Sheep rumen microbial communities from Palmerston North, Manawatu-Wanganui, New Zealand - 1770 DNA GHGhigh gp2 | ecosystem: Host-associated > Mammals > Digestive system > Stomach > Rumen... | reverse complement strand
GGATAAAAAACACAATCAGCAAAATGATGTCGGGGATGAGCAGCGAGTTGGCTATCCCAAAAAGCATTTTTGATATTAATTCCATTTTTTACTATGATTTCTTGATTTCCATTTGATACGATTTCCCATACACCCAATGGCAATAATCAGGACGGCAGCCGCCAAGGTGAGCGCCATTGATGTCCAGTCGACAGCCTTCACGTTGGTGCGATAGACAATCTCACCTTTCTGGGTGAGCAGCAGACTGAGAAGGCACACCATCACCGTCAGCCATAGGTGAGCCTCGACACGCTGGTCATTTGCAGGCAGCAGCCTTTTTGCCAACTCTGCACACAATGCTATGATGACAATGACGGCTATGGCATAGACCAGACCGATGGTGGAAAAATCCATACCTGCTTGAAGGAAAAGAAACTTGGTAATGCCATAAAACACCACAGGAAAGACCAACAGGCTCGGATAAGCATGGAGCAATAGCCGCAGGTATTTCCTACCCCGTTTGTTCTCCTCATCGTTGAAGCGAGAAAAACAGAACAGCACGTTGATGGCCGATTCTATCGTAACCAAGATGACAATGCCTTGAAGCACTGTCTCACTGTGCAGCCAATCGTCTATCTGTGTTTTTGACTGAATCACGGCATAGTCTATGCTCCAATAGGCGAATGCGCCCAACAAAAGGGTGAAAGCCAACCTTGGCCATAAAGGCCATAGGCTCATTTTCATGGCGCTGTTGAAAACGACCAGCAGCATCAGCATTAAGAAAAGCATCTCCATATCTACTCTCCCGTCTTGTTCCTGCGGCGCAACAACACCATCAAGCCTATCAGCAAGACAACCACCAAGACGATGGCTGCTATCGCTGTCGTATTGGTTGTTACCGCATCACCTGATGCTCCTTCTACTTTTTCCAGCACCATGTTGTCACCCCGCTGACCTTTGGCCATTGTCATCTGACGTCTGTATTCCTTTCCTGCCTCGCCAGAGAGTCGGTTCTCCACAAATTGCTGAAGTGGCTGGTTGTTGCATACGAAGTCTGTACATGCGGCACCACTTTCCTTCGTGATATCGGAATGGAGCCTTGCTGTCGTGTTGAGTTGGTCGTCGGAAGGATGCCAATAACCCTTTCGGGCACTCTCAAGCATCACCGCCGTCATGGATTGGAAGGCAGCCGGATTCTTCTGCGACATGTATTCCTTGATGCCCAAATGCTCTTCATCAGCGACATAAATGCGGTAAAGAGCATGGTATACGTTCTCATCGAGAGCGGATGGGCGGGTGACAGACCATCCGAAAATGTTACGGAACATCTCGCCAAACATCTGTGCTGTTCCTTCGTCTCCCTTCATGCGTTCTTTGACAAAAGCGGGATTGAGCAGCGTGGTGCGCATCTCCACATCCACAGCCTCCTTCATATCCTGCATCCTTCGGTTGGACCGGTTGCGGTAATCGGCCATCAGCGCATCGGGTTCCTTGCCTGTCAAGGCCTTGACCGTCATGGAGAGCCCGCCTGTGAATTCATACACATGGTCGAGAGAGATGGGTCCCCAGGTGTTGCTCTGCCGGGGTTGCACCACGACATCCGTCTTCCTCAAGGCCGCCTTGAACAAATCCTTCTGGCAGGCGCCCCAGTTTTGCTCGTCACCATAAGCGGCACACATGTTGCTGAGATACCCGTCTGTCAGTTCCTTCGTATCCTTCCATTGGCCACTGCGCTCGATATAGTTCATCATCCCAGTACTGTAGCCATTGTTGACAGGGCCGAAAACCCTGAGCGAAGACAACTCACGGGCCTTCTGTGGTGTCACGCCATTGTCGATGAGTTCCTTTTCCTGTGCCAATGTGCCCTCACGCACGAAGTTGGAATCTTCTTTTTCTGCCGACACCAACTGTATGGCCTCTGTGATGAGTTTCAGGCGTGAGTCTGCGATGTCGCGCAACTGACCGCTCACCTGGATGACAACATCAATGCGAGGCCGACGGAGATTTTTTGCCGGAACTATGCGGAGACTGCCTATGCGTCCCTGACTGTCTCGCACGGGTTCCACACCCAGCATCCACAATGCCTGTGCGATGGTGGCTCCTCCTGTGGCGATGAACTCCCCTGCCCAGAAAGTATAACTCACCTTTTGAGGGTATGTCCCATGTTGCTTTTTATATTGTGCCAAGGTGTTCTCGGCCAACCGCTTCCCATCCTCCCACGCCTGAGCATCAGGGGTGTTGTCGGGGTTGATGCTGAACATGTTTCTTCCCGTGGGCAGCACATTGGGATTCTGTATGGGGTCGCCTCCTGGTGCGGGAGCGATGCTTCCTCCATGAAGAGCCTGAATCATATTGTCGATTTCGGCTTTTGTAGAACGGAGAATCTGCGTGGCTTCCTCAGACGTGTGGTAGTTGGAAAGCACCTGTTGGCGGGCTTTGGGCAGATAGTGATGTGCCACGAATGCATAGTCGCGTGCCTGCTTGTCGGTGATGCGTCCCTGCTGTTGGTCTTTCCGCGCCATGTCGTAAGCGAGTGGGTCGGCGTTCATGGCGAGGATGGTCTGCTGAAGCTGTTGGTCGGTATAGGGCTGTCCCAAGGTGTAGAAGGCTCCCTGCATTTTCTCGTTCGACAGTTCCTCCAGATGTGCGTCGATGCGTTCCAGTTCTTCCAAAGTATAGGGCTTGCCTGGTATGCTGTCGAGCGAAAGGCTGCGATGCAGTCCCTCGTTGATGATTCTTTTCTTGATGTCGATCACCAAAGCCTGATTACTGCCCCCAGACTCAACTGCCCTGTGCACATCGTTGAGCAGCGTGGCATATTTCTGCCGCATGCCACTCTCAGCGTAGGGAGGTGTGAGATAGGTGAGCAAAGCGGCATGACTTCGACGCTTGGCGATGACCGCCTCGCCGATATTGCTCGTCGTATAATAATAGAAATGTGGTATCGCTCCTATGAGTTGACTGCTCCAGTCTTGTTTCCTCATACCTGCGTCTCGTCCTGGAGTGAATTCCAGGTTTCCATGCGTTCCGAAATGGATGAGGGCATCGGCGTCAAAACCTTTCAACACGTATAAGTAAGGCGCCAGATAACTGTGGGGCGGCGGCACCTCCACTCCATGCACGAGTTTGAAATCATCATCGCCTATGGCAGGACGTGGCTGTGGAAACAGCAGCACATTGCCATACCTCAGACAGGCTACGGCGATGCTATCGCCACGAGTGAGGAGATGACCGGGAGCCTCACCGTATCGTTTGGTCACTTCAGCATATTTTTCTGGTGCAAGCACCTCCTTGGCCCATTTCTCATACTCCGACTTACGCAGCCAAAGCGGATGTCCTTTACGCATATACTCCTGCTGTGCTCCTTTGGCATACGAACCGAGCACCATTCCTTCAGTCTTCACTTGGCGCGCAAAGGCATCGAGGCTTTCGGGCAGACCGGATACGTTGTACCCCTCCTGACGAAGCCGCAACAAGAAGTTATACATCGAGGGAATCACCTCCATGCCGCTTGCCAGCAAAGCATCCTTTCCAGGACGCTTGAAATAGCCAATGGCAATGCGCTTTTCCTTATTGGGCTTTGTCCGCAGTGAGAGATAGCGGCATACGTAGTCGACAAACATCTGGCAGCGTTCCACCTCGGCTGTATGTTTGAAGAAACCTTTTTTGTCTTTGTTCTGTGTGCCGATGCAGAAAGGCGCTATGCCGCCATCTATCTCGGGTATGACGATACGTGCATTCTTCGAACCGCTTGACATGGGCATCGACTCGTTCATCCAGTCATCGTGGCTGCAAGAGAGCGGATAGGGACTGAAAAGCGGAATGTTGTGCTCGTTGAACCAATGCACAAGCGTATCGTTGCCTATCCTTCCCATCGCCATGAAAACGATGGCATCTGGCTTGAGTCTGCGAAGCATCTTGTCGCGCTTCTTCCCCATGGCCGTCAAAGGATACACGTTCATCCCTTTCTCTGTGAGCATCGAGATCAGGGTGTCAACATGCTCCCTGTTGCCTTCCATCGGAAAGGATATGCCAGAGATGAAAGCCACTTTTGGGCCATCCTGATGATACAATCCTTTCTTCTGCAGATATTCCGTCAGTTCATCAGCAGTCTTGAAATACCGTCCATACTCTCGGTGGTAATACATGTTCGCCGGCACCTCCACAGGGTCTTCCATCTCTTGGTCGCCCCAACGGTGCGGGGTGGCGATGTGGCGAAGGTAGCGCAGTCCATTGCGGTAGTTCTGACGGTTGTCGTTGTTGAAATAGCGCTGAAGCGTGGCTATCTGCTCAATGGTGAGATTGCGGTTCTCTACAAAATCGCTGGAGCGCAGTGTCTTGGTGAAGATGGGAATGCCATTCTCTGCTGCTTTGTTGATTTCATCCATCTGCTCGTTGCTCAGGAAAATGCGGCGGGCATAGACGATGATGGCGTCGAAGTTGCCGATATCGTGCATTTCGTCGGCTTCCATGCATGTGACCTCGATGTGGCGCGAGTCGTTGTTGAGCACGAAGTCAGCCTGCTGCGCTTCCAATGCATTCACCACGAGTATGCGCGTGGGCGACATATAGTGGCGGTAGATGATATAGGTACCTGCCGCAAGGAGGGCAAGCAGGCTCAGTATGACGAGACTTTTGCGGATGTTCATAAGGTTATTTGCTGCCGTTCTTCATTTTTTTAGTATACAGGTCTTGTATCTCAGGCACTTCACCAAGTCCCTCGATGTGGAGTTCCACGCTGAACCCCAGTTCTTCCAACTGTTGCTTCCATTCCACGGAAATGTCATTGCTGGCATGGTCACCGGCGACAAAGAGCAGTGGGACGAGTATCACCTTGCGGGCTTTCATCTGTTTCATCTCTCGGACAGCAGTGTCGAAAGTGGGATAGCCTTCAATGGTGGCGACATGATAGTTGGGATGACCTTGTGCTCGCATCATATAGTCGAGTTGACTGTAAAGGGCGGTTGCTGGGTTTTCCGTGCCGTGTCCAACGAACAGCACATGCTCACGTTTCTTGTTGTCAGCAGGATGACGGGCTGCGAGGATGCTGCAGACCTGTTGAGCATCTTCTACGGAATAGAGCAATGGCGAGCTTATCCAAAGGCTGTCGAAAAAGGGATGCAGATTGTCGATTTCCTTGCGCAATCTGTCCATCTCTATACCATCGATGATATAAGTGGGTTGGATGAGAATGCGCCGGTGTCCTTGTGCACGAAGGCGCAACAGGGCATCGGTGGGAGTTTCCTTGCGTATGCCGCGCTTTTCCAGGCGAGCCATTACAATCCTGGAGGTGTAGGCCTCGGCGAGCGCCAATCCGGGAAATTCCTTTTGGGCTTTCGCATTAATGGCATCAATGGTCTTAGCCCTTGTGTCGTCGTAGGTAGTACCGAAATGCACCATCAATATGGCGGTAGGAGGCTCAACAACGTCCTGTGCGCGGACGTATGCCGCGCACAGGATGATAGTAATGAATAAAAACAGTTTTCTCATTGTCGGGTTATGGTTAGTCCTCCACGAGGCGGATTTGCTCAAAATAGTAGCCTTCTGCCACATCGACACCCTTGCTCACCGCACCGGTGGCAACATCATAGACATAGACGCAGGGGGCAGCACTCTGTGTGTTGACACCGAAGAACACCTTGCCTGCAGCCCTGTCGAAAGCGGAGCGCTGTGAGAAGCGGCCGCTGCTGTAATCGATGTCGGAGCCGTTGACAGCCATCCGTGTGCGGGTATTGGCATTGAGGTCGATGACACTGTAATAGTGGCTGTAGCTGTCAATCTGTGTGGCTTTTCTTGTTCCACCCTTGCCGTCATCCTCAGTGAGGGCATCGTTACGTGAATACACGAACACCTTTCCTTTGCCGAGATATTGTGCGGTCAGCAATTTGCCATCGGCATTGGGGAATCCGTTATAGCCTGCATCGAAGTTGTAGTTGCCCTTGCTGATGCGCAGCAACTTGCCTTCCTCTCCAATCTCTGTATCGCTGAAGGCAACAAGGTAAAGGTTACCTTTCTCATCGAAGAAGGTGGTCTGCTGAAGCAGTTCTCCATAGGCAGAGCCTGCCATCTCGTTGGCCTCGCTGTTGATGATGTCCTGCTCGACAGCCATAGTGTTGGCATCGATGACGGCGATGTGGAAATACGGTTCGTTCTTGGCGGTTCTTCCCGACCCCTTCTTGTTGCAGTAGAAATAAAACAGTTTGTTGTCGCTCTCGCGATAGGCAAGGATGCCGCTGGTGGTGAAGCTGTCGTAGCCGTCGGCCAGCTGGAGGCTGAGCGTGCCCTCGCTGATGATGCTCATGTTATCGGTGTTGAGCTTGGTCCACACTATGGCGTTCTTATCACCGTTGGCCGCCATGATGACGAGCGTGTTGTCGCTTGTCCAGGCATGGCAGTACTGACGGGTGTTGTAGGTGTTCTCGCGGAAAGGCTGTGCCTGCACCACCTGCATCTTGTTGTCTTTAAACTGCAGTTTGACAAAGCGGTCGGCAGAGACGGGCACTTGGTAGTAATATTTGCCTTTGAGAATCATCTCCATCGAGTAATCGGCATTGATTTCCGCACCCATGTTCTTGAAATCGACGGTGGCACCGCCATCCAGGGTGCTGCGGCTCTGCATGATGGTGGTGACGTCTCGTCCCATGCCACCCTGCTTGCCTACGGTGACGGTGAGGTCGAAGTGATGGGGAACATCAACGATGGGGTCGGTGCCTTGTTCCTCATCGAAGGTGACATCCTTGATGTCGTCGACATTGATTTCCAACGTCGTGCCGTCGGTCTTGAGGATTTTCATCACATACTGGTTCTGTGCATGGATGCCGAGACACAGCATCATGATTGCTGTCAAAGCGAGTAATAGTCTTTTCATATCTTTTAGTTTTTTGTTTGTTGATTTTTACTTATTCAGAATTTTGATGCTGGCCTTTGCCGTTTTCACGATGTAGAGGCCCTTTCCCAGAGTTGTGAGGTCGATGTCGGCGTTGCCGTCGGCTGAGATGCGGTAGGAGCCAACCATCCGTCCGTCGGAGGTATAGACACGCACAGATTCACCGGCTTTGGCCCGGGTGACATAGAGATGCCCCATCTCGATACGTGGTTTCTCTTCTGTCATCTCGAAAATGCCCGAAGGGGTGTCCGAGAAATAATACTTAGCCACATCGCCTAATGACGCAGATACTTTTTCCTCGCCTGCCACGGTCACTTTCAGCTCACCGCTCTGGCAGGTGATGATGGGCTTGTCCTGAAGGGCGATGACAGTCTGTGTGCCGTCCCTCAGGTCGAACACCACATACTTCATCCCCTCTGCGCTGGCACTGGTGGTTACCAGCAGCACCAGCAGGGTGAATAAGAATTTCAGTTTTTTCATCTTGTCAGTTGTTTAAAATGAATGTTGGTTGGTTGATTGCAAAAGGATTCTGAACTTGGCAAACAATGTCCGGCCGGGTTTCTGCAACTTGTAGTTGTCGTATATGGTACGGTCGAAGAGGTTGTCACAGCTCACCGACAGGTTGTAGCGACCCTGATGCCAGGAATAGGTGGCTTGGGCGCCAAAGATATTCTTTTCCGGGATACGTGCTTTGGTGTCGAGCGCTCCGTATCCTTCCCATGAGAGATAGAACCAATGCACCCACTGGTAGTCTACACCAAGATGCAGGTGGTCGCCTTTGGCAAAAAGGTTGCGGAAATGGTAGTGTGCCTCGGCGGAGGCAAAAAACCAGGGGCGGTTGGGTACATGGTTGTTGAACGTGACGGATGGCTTGCCGTCGCTCTTGAATTCCATACGGTCGCGTGCGTCCTGCCAGGTCACGTTGCCCACCACCTGCAGTCGCTGCTGCCAGTCATACCTCAACTCCCCTTCGATGCCTTTGATATGTACCGCCGGCACGTTGACATACTGCATCATGCCTTCTTTCTCCGACACCTGCGGCTGGATGTAATTGTCCACATGGCGAAGAAATCCGCTCACTTCGTAGGAGAGGATGTGGTCGTGGCTTCTCAGGGTGCCGAAGAGACTGAGGTTGGTATTCTCGCTCTTTTCGGGTTCGAGGGTGACATTGGCATAGATGGTGGTGCCATTGCCTAACAGCTCTCTTGCCAGCGGCAGTCTGACGCTGTGCTCATAACTGGCCTTGACCGACAACGGCTCCATCAGTTGAAAACGGAGTCCAGCTCCCCATCCCAAGTCGTTTTGGGTGGATGAGCCTTGCACATCTCTGGAGCCCGTCACCGTGGGGATGTCCGTCTGTCGGATGTCGAGATGGTTGATGTAGTCCTTGAGAAAGAAGGTGTTGGCCATCCTCCCTCCGAAGAGCGACTGATTATAGGCAAGACCGATGATGTGTTTCTCCAAGATGTCGTTGGCTGGTTCGAAACTCTTGTCCACCTCATCCCATCGGTCATTGCCCGTGCGGTTGAGGGCATAACTCAGGTTGGCCAAATGTCCCTCGGCCAGCGTGTAGGTGAGGTCGGCACGCCCGATGGTCAAGGGGCGCTTGTAGTGACGAAGGGAGCGTGACCGTCCCGTAATCTCATTACGTGAGCTCTTGATAAACTCCCCGTTCCAATTGTATTTGCGATAGGTGGTGTCGACGGTCTGTGAATGGTCCCAGGTGTGCGAGAGCGACAGGGTGGCGCTGAGGTCGCGCAGCAGGAAATGATGCTTCTGATAGTTGGCAAAAATACCCCATGCCTCGGAATGCCTTTCCGCTTCGCCCACCACCTTGGTCTGTATCTGACCGGTCTGGACTTCCTTGTTCACTTTGTTGAAAGAGGCTCCGACAAAGAAATCATCTGCCCACCATTTGTCCCTCACGCCGACCTCCAGTTGTCCGAGGAAAGAGAGGTAACCATCGTGGAAGCGCCTTCGGTCGGCGGCCACATACTCACGGTTTTCCTCGTCCCACACCTCAACTCCTTTCATCATATAGTCGTTTTTCGAGGCGTTGATTCCGACTGTGGGGCGGATGGTGAGGCCATTGCCAAACACATATTGTCCGTTGAGGTCGCCTTTGTGCGTGTGGTATGACCCGAAACCGTAGGAGGCATCCAGATAGTTGGTCTTGCGGCGGTTGGTGACGATGTTCACGGCACCGCCCAACGCATCGCTGCTGAGCCAAGTGGGCACCACTCCCTTGTAGATTTCGATATGTTCGATGAGGTTCACGGGCAGACTGGCAAGAGTCACCCCCGAACCTTTGGTGTCGAGAGGCACACCGTCAATGAAATAGCGTACGGAGTTGCCCGACATTCCGTTGATGCTCAAATCAAAGTCGGAACCAACGCCGCCTTCTTCCCGAATCTTTACGCCGGCTGTGCGGTCAACTAGACTGCTGAGCGAACTGATGCTGCTGGCCACGGACCTGATGTCGATGGCATTGACGGAGAAAGCACCCTCGCGCAACCGCTGGGTCTTCGATTTGCCTGTCACTGTCACGTTGTCCAATGTAATCGTATCGTTCGACAGGCTCTTTTTGCTTGGAGTCTGGGCACCAACGTACAAACATGACAGACAGACTATCATCAATAACAGTCTTCTCATGATAATAATAGTAAGAAATAACTCCACTTGGCCTTATTCCCGAGGCTTTTGTTTCGTCCTTTTTGTGACATGGCAGGTTTCCTGGCTCTCTCCGAAAAGTCTGCCTTCCCAATTCTCTCAGTGGCTTTTTTGACTTTTCATAATGGAGATGACAGTAGCGGGTACTGCTCAGGATTTGCACCTGATTCCCTCTATACATGGGTGGAACACCCAGTATCACCAATGTCGGATGCAAAATTAATCATTTAAAGGGGAAAAGCGAAAAAAGTTGTTTTATTTTTTAAAAGTGTGACAAATAAACAGTGTTTTCCCCATCTATCGCAAATACGGCTATCTGTCATTCATTGTCTTGATGAAAAGGATAAAGATACAGAGGTACAGAGTTTTTTTGTTTTCTCTGTTGTTCTGAATGCTTGACAGAGATATCAATGCTACCAATTATTGGTAAAAAACGCTTAATTGCGAGACGTTTTTCTACGCTTATGGATTATGGCTGCCGCGTCGCCGGATGAAAAAGCTGCCTATGGCCAGGGCTATAATGAGGAAGGTGACGATGAATGCCCAGATGTTGGTGACACGCGAGGTCGCCCTGATGCTGTACTTGTAATCATCGGGAATGGTACGTTCACCAGAGACGCGGTAGTGGATGACATGGCCGTCATACACCCCTATACCTGCATCCGTAACTTTTCCAGGCATGACGAGGTCGTAGTTGGTGTTGAATGCCAGAAATGTACCATAGCGCCCACTGTCATCCTCCAAAGAGTCGGACTTGAGTATTGAGGAGGTGTAGGCATCTGAATGAAAATGGTTTTCGAGCACCTTTTTGAAGGTATCAAAGTTGTCAACCTTGTCATCCGTGTCGTTGAGGACATCGGGATGCATGGCCAACTCATCACATTGTCTGACGAATGTCTCCTTGCTTACCGGCGGGTTCTTGACCATGTCATAGTTGTCTGCAATTATTTTGCATATCTCAGCAAACCAGTTGGCATTAAGCCATTGGTTGACCTTTGCCTCCATCTTGTCCAACACCTCTTTCTTTTCCTGCCCACTACAGTTTCGAGTCAGGTCAGGATGGCCGGTAAACCAGTATGAGGCAGAATCAGCACTGAGGAAGCGGCTGATGGGGATGGGGAAGACGGACGGGCCATCGTAGACGAACGTCTCAGTGAAGGTATAGTCGGTATAGAACCACTTGAAGACCTTCTCCAACTTGCTATTGGCCTTGAAGCCCTCTGCCATAAGCAGGTGGTCGCTCATGTCCTGCACCGTTGAGAACTGTTTTTTGACATGTGCCATCAAGATGTTGGAAAGTAGGCTGTCGGGATTCATCCTTTGAAGGCTATCAACCTGAGTCTGGGTCATGGGTACGGGATGTCGCAGGGAGTCGCTGCCGATGACCGACCATGTGAGTTCCCAGTGTTTGTCGATGAGGCTGTCGAAATCCTCTTCCAGCGGAATCATCAGATTTTTTTCTGATGTGTGGAAAGAGTATTCGCGGATGCAAGTTCCGTCCTCGTTGATGACGGTCAGCATGCGGGCGTCTTTGTTGTTGCACGATGCCATGAAGAGCACCAGCATCATCACGGCTATGGTTTTACTGTTGGTTTTCATCAATCATCTGTTTTAGTGAACGATAGGTTTTAGATTGTTCCCTTTTCCGCTCCAAGTAGCACATATATAGTTCCCGGGGTGTGCTCCCCTCGCAGAAGTCGGGTGTATGTTCTGGTTGATTGGTTGCCATTGTCTGTTGTGGCACTTCAGAGTTCTCTCCGTTTACAACGAAGAATAAGCCAATCAGAAAGACAGCTGCCATCGTCGTGACTGTCCGCAGGAGGACAATCCATACGGGTATGCGGGCTATGGGCATATCTTCCTCTATCTCTATGCCACTCACAGCAGAGAAGCTTTGGAACATCTCACGATAAGGCATCAGGTCATCGGCTATGTCCGCTCCTTGGAAATAGTTGTAAAGCGTCTTTTCTTCTTCCAATGTGGTTTCCGCATTGAGGAAGCGCTCCACCAGCTGTCGTATGTAGGTTTCGTTCATTCTGATTTGGATTTAAACTGTTCTATGATGCTTCTTCTTGCCCGGCTGAGCGACTGTCTGACGGCAGCCTCGCTGGTTCCGACGAGACGGGCGATGTCGGCCATCGTCATTTCCTGCATGTGGCGCATGCGGAGTACGGTCTGTTGCATGGTAGGCAGGGCTTCGACGAGTTTCATCATCCGGTCAATCTGCTCATTTCTCGCCGATTCCGACTCGTCATCGTTGGCGATGTCTGCACGGGCAATATCTACCGTCGCTCGTTTTCGCCTGACTTTGCTCAGGCATAGGTTGCGGACGACAATCCTGGCGAATCCACGAACATTACGTATTGGCTCGTCGCGAAGCTGCCACAGACGGAGCATGGCATCCTGCACCACGTCCTCCGCCTCCTCGTCGCTGCCCAGGATGCCCCTGGCTACGCTCAGCAGCGTCGGGCGCATGGCCTTCACTTCGTCCATATAACTTTCTGTCGTCATGCCTTTTTGTCGTTCTTTTGTCTATATGACGCCATAGTGCTTTTTTTGTGACATAAAAATGAGAAAAAAAGAAATCGGAGATAGTCCTGCACCTCATTATAAAAGAGCAGGCTTAGACAAATGCAAACCGAGCGCAATGCAAAACAAAAAATTTTTTTCTCCAAATCAGCATGTTCCCTCTCATTTTTGTAATGCAGCAGGACAAAGGAAATGACATTCGACTTACCTGGAGCGCCGAGACAATAATCAGTTAGCAATATCCATCTCTTAGGAAAATCTATTTGATGTAGATATAAACCTATGATGTTCTGAACTTCCTTCGAACTTTATTCACTCTGTATAAAACTAATCATTTTCAATTTCTCCTATAACTTTATTTTGTGTGTCCTGATATTGTTATGATTTCGCTTCTGTGTTTGTTGTTCTCACCACACCATTTATTACGTTTGTTGCCACCATTGTTCTAAATACTAAAGGCTTTGTAAAATTCATTTACCTAATGTGGGTGTAAGACGATGCCGCGAAAATTGCGGGGAACTTTCCGCCCGAGAAGATCGTAGCTTGCGGAAGACGGGAGGAGGCGTGGTGCTGTCCTGGCAACATGTGTGTCAGTACCTACTGTCAACAATTGCGAGTCCATCCATGCCCGTCTGTCAGAAAACCAGCGGATGGTTTTCTGCACCATTTCGTCAACACTGGGACAGGAATGCTGCCATCGTGCCGAGTCCCATTCATTGGATGTCTGAAGGGCTGCCGCCTCCTCGCTGAGGGCAAACGACTGCAAGAACTCCTTCATCTTCTCGGGCACATCCTTTCCTAGTTGGTTCCAGCAAGAGAGGTAGGCTTGCTCGAGTGGGGCACCCCAGTTGGGAACCAGGCAGAGCAGGTAGTAAAAGTAGAAGTCAAACCGGTCATGTACAACGGCCCAGGTATCTTCCGCCCGCATGATGGAGTCGAAGTCCCAAAGAGGCCCCATCATCAGCTTGCTGTCAGCCGTATCGTCATATTTTGTGATGAAGATGTTCGACCCGTAGGCATCGGTAGTTCCAAGCAAGTCGTGCGCCATCAGCCACGTGGCCATGCTTTCCACATCCATCAGCGAGGGATAGTCGCCTTTCCATATGGCATCCTCCAATTGATTGAGGACATCCCTGATATAGTCCATCTGTTCCGTGGTCACATCTTCAGGTTCGGGATACTTGAACGTGTATTTCTTCTCATGCCGGGATGTGGAGAAATACACATCCTCATTCCACCAATACGGGTCATGTTCCACGATATACCCTGTCTCCTTATCCACATCGATTCGGCATCTTTCATTCCTTTCCACCGATTCACATAGCATGTATATTCCGCGGTAGTCGCCGTTGACCGTCAGGTTGACAAACCTTGCCTGCGGCTCCCACGGCATTCCGCACAGCCGGGCTGTCTCCAGGCCGACCATCATGTGGAGCAGCGCGCCGCCTTCGGGGAGGAACTCTTCCTTCATGAGCAGCCAGTCCTTGTCCTTGAAGATGTCGTCATTGCCGCGGCACAGCAGGTCGGCCTTCCTCTGCAGTTTCACCTTGAAAGGCTTCTTATCCTGATAGGCGCTGCTGTTGCCCCGTATCTTGATGGTCATCCCGCCAACGTCCTTCTCATATTCTCCGCTGTCATAGACACACTCACCCTTGTCGTAGATACGGAGCCGACCAGGCACTTTGGTGGCATTGGCAATGCCCGACCCCGTGGCATATGGAGGAGGTGACAGGTAGTCGCATGTGGGCTCCTCACCGTCTACCGTAGTGACCTCCACCCACGGCAGGCCCACTACCCTCAGCTCCTTCTCGGTGGGTGTCTGAGCGTCTGACATGGCCGCCATCGCACACGCAGTCACGGTAGGCAGCCATCTTTTGAGAATGATTGCCATTTTGGTCATCGCCATACAGAATCCTACACTTGTGTAAGACTGAATATTTTTTTTGATTATGAAATACCTTGTACTTTTATTGCTCTATAAAAAAATAAATCAATATTCCCTAATTGTTCTTTTTGTATTGTTCCATATAATCTTCCCAATCTTTAGTATTTCTCCATCTCCATTTTCTTTTCTTTAGATAGTGTGCAAATATTGATTGTTGCGGCAATGATTCTGTCGGCACAAACAAATACACAGCAAAATCTTTTTTTTCAATTTCCTTGCGTCCACTACTATTAAAGAGTATTACTTCTTTGCCATATAGCGTGTCTCCCTTAATTATAAAATCATGTTTTGAAAAATTCCAACAAGTGCCTGTGAACAGGTAGATGTTGTCACATAATTCTGTATAGATGTGATCTCCCTGTTTTTTATATACCCCCCATGCCTGTCCCCACTTTCTCTTATTCCTTCCCCATTTGTAGAAACAACGTTCCAATGATGTATGCACATCATACTTTTCAAGTGAATCATCTTCAAGATAAAAGGCACACATTGTCTGGTCTGGATAAAATATATAATTGTAAAAAAGGAGTTTTTTTCCTGTTATCGAATCGTGTGACTGAACAGGTAACGTATAAAAACCTGAAGCATCCATTACTTCTGAGGAGTCTCCGTATTTAATACTTGAAAGACTCGAAATCATGCTCTGGCTTGGTTGGCATGAGACATACATCAATTGTGTTAAAAATAATATACAAACAATTGATATATTAATGATAGCATTTCTTACTTTTACCATATTGATAGAGGATTTTTGTTTCCATAGTATGACTGACTGTTTTTTGCAAATTTACGCCATTCGCTCCAATCTACTATAAGAAAAACGAGGAAATGAATTGAATTCACAGAACCTTACGATTACGGGAACTTGTATCCAAGGGTGAATGTCAGTACTCGGTTATAGGCGGAGGAGTTCCCGCCAATGCCTGCATCTTTGTTTTTATGCAGGTCGGTCAGTCCAAAAGAGTATCTGAGGTCGGCCACCACATGCTTGTATTCATAACTGATGCCTATGGGGAGGGAAAGGGAGAATGACTTGATGTCGGCATCTGACGACATGGCCTTGAATACCGTTCCTTCAAACTCCATCGTCACATCGCCCTTGGTCTTTTTCTCAATGGCAAACTCCGGTTGCAAGCCGGCTTTTAGGCCAAGTCCTTTCCACACATACACATTGGCCAGGACAGGCACGGTGAAGCAGTTGAGATGGATTTTCAAATCATCTTTGATGCTGAACTTCACACCGTCGGAATTCGATAAACAACCCTTTGTGTTGTAGGTTGCTCCCTCTTGTGTATAGAAGACGCCGAGAGAGAGGCCGACAACAGACGTGAATTGGTACTGCACCTCTAAGCCTATGGTGAAACCCACTTTGTTCTTGATGTCGCCGAAACCCATGGCTCCAGCCCGAATCAACTTGCTTTCGTCGACTGGTCGGAGTTCATCTATACCACCATCTACCGGAACAATGACGTATGAGATAGTTGCAGGCATTTTCCCTGAGAAACTGCTTGCTGTAACACCCGCCTTCGGGGTAACAGAAAGCGTCTTCGCTTTCTGCTGGGCATTGGCTGTAAGTGTCATCAACACCAATGCAAGGGCCAATACTTTTATTTTCATGTAAACTATGCACTACCTCACGTATTTTCTGCCGTTTTGGATGTAGATGCCGCCTTAAGGAGGTGTCTTACTGCTCACTCTCAAGCAACGCATCTTTATATGCACTGTCATCCAGCATTTTCACATGATATTTCTTGCCATTCCCATTATTGTCAAGAATATAGCATACCTTATCTTTCATTGAGGAGTATTCACTGATGGCAGCACCTACAATGCCAAAAAAGAAATAACCCACATTCACATGTCTGCGTTTAGCTGCAAAAGCAATCTTGTCTTCACCCAACCGAACCGCCCTGGTGTACCCCCTGCCCAGTTTGTAGCTTTTGTAACGGAGTTTTCTCAAATTCACATAAAGCGTATCGTGATATTCCACGACGAGAGCTTCTTTTTTCAAAATTTTGGCCATGGCTTTGTCATCGGATGTTATTTTATTATCACCGCCTCCCTGCCATAACTGGTGGGAAAGGCTATGATCAATCATTCGTATGGATGGCAGATTCTCCCATTGACCGAGGACGAAATCATCGTAGTTTTTGCAATATCTTCCCTGTGCCATAACATTCACCGCCATCAGCAGTAAAAAAATCAAAAAGTAATGTCTCATATTGTTTTTATCATTTATAAATTGAAACGCATCCCTATGGTCACCCCGAACCTCGCTATTCCGTTTGCATCATTCTCACTTCCCGGATAACTAACAGATTGTTTTCCAAAAATGGAAGAAAGGGCTCTCATATGAATACCGACACCTATCTTTGGCGAAACCATGTAGTTGAAAGAGATACCAGATTTTGTCCCCAGTCCACTTTGTTTTTCGAAGGTGTCATCGCACATAGCATAACCTATTCCTAAATCGACTTTAGCCCACCATCTCTCCCCTATATATCCAGCATAGACAAATGATGGCCCCAAAAAGAACTGATATAGTTTGGAATCATATGGATAATTAGTAAAATTATGATTGAACGAAAGTCCAAAACCAAAACAATTGGAATAAACACAATCAAATTCTGCCATGATTTCCATTCCTGCCTGATTGGTATACACATCCCTTGATGTATATATTTTTGACGTAATCCAAGCTGGACCGAAACTAAGTGTCAACGATTTCTCAGGTTTCTTTTTTTCTTCTTTTGGCTTTTCTTCAAACAAAGAGGCTACACTTTGGGAAGTTGATTCTTCACCAACTACTTGAGCATATGTATTGAGCATCCATGCACTCAAGGCTATTGTCAAAAGCGTTTTTTTCATATCTACCAAATGGTTGTTACTTTACATATAGTGTGTTCCCTTCACGATATATCTCGATATGGTCAAAGTGATTAAATATCTCTATCACCGTATTGATGCTATCGGCAGGATTCCAAACGAAATGCATACGGAGTGATGATGTCTGTTGACTTGAATACTTCACATCCAGACCATAATAATTGGCAATGTCAGACAGAATAACCTCCAGAGGTTCATTATCATACGTCTTTTTTGATTTATCTGCGGGCAGACTCTTTTTATCAACAAACAGTCCTTTATCCATTGTCGACCTTTGTTCTTCAACAGCCGTGGGAATTTCCCTACTTCTAACATTCCAGAAATAAACCGTTGCAAGCACAATGGAACCCATAGCAAACAACGCGATGACAGTAGTGGCTACAATACGTGACCACGAATGATTTCGAAGAATCGAATGAAATCTATTGTTAGATGGAGCAGCCGCACTTACTTGAAAAGCCTGTTTGAGCATCACCAGGGTTTCATAATACGCCCTAGTTTCTTTGTCGCTCAACAAAGCCATGAGTTCGTTTTCCTGTACAGACTCTGCCTGCTCTGTCATTCTGAGAAGTGAGATAAGTTTGTCTTCATTCATGACCTCATTGTTTTTTGCGTTTTTCAAAATGTTCACGTATCGTCATAATAGACTGCGAGAGATGTTTGTAAACTGCCACCTCACTAATATGGAGAGTTGTGGCTATTTCCTGGTATTTCATTCCCTCGCCAAACCTCATGGCGAGGATTTGCCTGTCTTTTTTGCCAAATCGCCAATTGATGAAATTCATAAGGTCTTCCACCCTATCATCTTCTTCGCCCCTTCCCTCTTTCAGTATGTCGAGGGTATATAATCCGGCAACACGGTTGTGCAGTTTCTTTTGATTGATGATATTGACACATCTGTTTCTCACACTTGTCATCAAATATGAACGAACTGAGTCACTGCGAAGGGAAGGATTGTTTTCTGCCAACCATGCAAAGACATCGCTCACAACGTCTTGGCTCTCCGACTCATCATACAGCATGATTTTGGCCAGCCTAAACAGTTCTGCATGATATTGCTCATATAGAGTTTTCAGTTCCTGCTCGTTCATACCTTCTCCTTTCGAAGCACATTGTTTTCATCTAATCATATTTGTCGGTGATGACAAAGGAATGGTATCCATTCAGAAGTTGCGCTTTTTGACCGACTAATTGTTGCGCCATCCCATCAACATGCACATGATTCTCATCCGAAATGATAATACCATCGAATCTCGGAATGAAGCAATGTCCGTTATCGGTGCGTATCATCCAAACAATGTTGTTCTCATCCATCAACTGGTCTATATCCTCTCTATTCTTCTTTGTCGTCATAGCAATCTGAAAGGGTATCCCAGCATGAAGGAGCATGTGAGCAAACATGATAGTGTATTCACGATTGAGGAAAATGTCATTCTCACAGCCATCCGTACTATGATACTTTTCAACAAGATACGAGGGGAAACGTAAGGCCTGATAATAAAGTGCCTCTGTCAGCAATTCCTTTGAATTGGTTTTGTGGGAAAGATTGGATACAATCGCACTGACTACGGTGGTATCTGTTTCATTCCAACTTCTCACTTTCCATTTCTTGGACTCACTCATCATCTTCATATTCTCATATATTCCCATTCTTGTGGTAAGGACATCATGAATGTCCGGATTCACCACGGCATCATGTCCTTTGGCATTGAGAGGAGCATTGACTTTCAAGTCATCATCACGTACATATACCGCATATTTCTTTTCTTTCCCCATCGGCTTCAAATTATTGTAATGGGCAAGGAGAACAATGTTTCCGTCAGCTTCTGATTTCATTTGCAAGGTATCTGCATCATTGACCAGTCTGTATTGCACATTCAGATCCTTGTCGATATTGACAGACACCTTACTGTAAAGCTGAGGACAGTTACCGCCTATAGTTATCAATGCCGGCTCAGGATTGACCGAATAGGTTTTGGCTTGTGTCCAAACAAAATAGTCGATAATATCTCCTTTTTCCAAACCCTCAACCGTAATATGGTCAGGCCGGGAAGGTTCATTGTATTCAACAGGTTGAGTATATCTGTCTGTCTCAACTTCATAGAAAGAACCATCTGGTTTGAAAACCCTAACACCCATGACCACATCTTTATCTGGATTATTCGAAATAATTATATCTCGAGGATAATCCAACAGGGCATATTTTTCGGCCATCTGCTCATCATTGATTAACACACGCCGACGGTCTATCGAGATTGACGTTGTGCGATATGCGCCAAGAGGATTAGACATCCGTAATGTGAGAAGATGCCATGGTCTAAACAGGAATTTACGCATATAGCTATAGTCCTGAGATTGGGCGATGACTATCTCCGGATATATAAGCAAAGAGTCTGGTACTTTCATTACTCCAAAACAGGTGTCCCGTGTATTCCAAACTTCCTTTCTTATTTTTTCAGCATGGCGAAGATAAGTCTTTGACAACCCTGTCTTTCCTTTTCTTCTTTGTTGTGACACTTCTATAGGATGAAGATGGTAAGTTATAGGTTGTAAACGAACAACGCCAATATCACCCGTATCAAACACTCCTGTAAAACTCTTATATCCGACACAACTTATCTTAACAAAAATAGACATTGAGTCACATGGCACAGAGAAATCTCCGCTTTCGTTGCATATGCCAGTATTAAGTTTTTCTCCTGAATGAGGATAGGAAATCGTCACACTTGCATAAGGAATAGGAGCAGAACTCTGACTGATAACCCTTCCTCTGACAACAGCATTCTTTTTCTGAGTACATTCCAAAAAAATCCTATGGTCGGAAATAGTCATCTTCACAGGATAGAAGCCAATAATTTTTCTGATGGCTTCTATAAAAGGAGCACGTTTGATTTGGCATGTTACTGGAAACTTCTCCAATTCATCATAAAGGAAAAAAAGGTCATAATCTGTCGAAGCACTATTGATGTCAGCCAAAGCCTGAGACATGGGCACTTGTTCGTATTTTCTGTTGATTGTTTGTGCATTACCATCAAGCAGAAATAGAATAGAAAATATTAGAAGCAATAGACTTTTGGCGCTAGAGTTCATTTCGACACGTCGGGAAAAGGTTTGACTTTTTACTATATATACAAACAAGTATGACAAAAACCTAACTTAATTAACATTTTTATATAAATACTTCTCGCATTGCATATACATCTTCATGTAAAAAATAGTTTTTGATAAAAAACGGGCTTAGACAAGCCTAAAGTTTGTCTAAGCCCGTTTTAATATTCACGCCTGCTGCTTTAGAACTTGTCGGCAGCAGTGTAAATCCACTGATAGATGCAGCTCGCGATACCGAAGATGGCGACACCGGCGGTGCAGAGAGCCAACGCCAGTTTGGTGTTGATGTCGCTCTTGAACGTGGGCAGCGGAGTCTCCGTCTTCTTGATGTACATCGCCTTGACGATGAGCAGATAGTAGTAAAGACTCACCACCGTGTTGACCAAGGCGATGAAGACCACCACGTAAGCCAGTTTACCAACGGTAGTGCCGAAGGTATGACCACTCACGCCAGCCATGAACACGAAGAACTTGCTGAACATACCTGCGAACGGCGGGATACCAGCCAGGGAGAAGAGCGCAAGCGTCATGAGGAACGACAGGCGCGGGTTGGTGGTATAGAATCCGTTGTAGGAGTCCATGTCGGTAGTTCCACCGTTTTTCTGCTCCACCACATTGATGACACTGAACACCGCCAGGTTGGCGACGACATACACCAGCACATAATATGACAGTGCTGTGACGCCCATCGTCTGCTCACCCGTAACCGCCAGCATGATGTAGCCCGCCTGCGAGATGGAGCTGAACGCCATGAATCGCTTGAGGTCCTTCTGCCGCATGGCAAAGAGGTTGGCGACTGTGATACTCAGTACGATGACGATGTAGAGGAAATAGTGCCACTCGGTGTAGAGAGCGGGGAACACCTTGAACAGCAATGCCATGAAGGTGAAGGCAGCAGCACCCTTTGATGCCACGCTGAGATATCCCGTCACCACGGTGGGCGCACCCTCATAGGTATCGGCTGTCCAGAAGTGGAACGGCACGAGCGAGATTTTGAAGCCCAGTCCGCTGAAGAAGAACACCATGCCCATCACGGTGAGCGCATTGGCATGCAGGTTGGCAGCCACGTCACCGAAATAGAGCGTGCCACAGGCACCATAGAGGAACGAGAGTCCGAAGAGCATCACACCGCTTGAGAAAGCAGCCGTGAGGATATACTTGGCAGCACCCTCAGCCGAGTTGTTGCGGTGCTTGTCGAGAGCCACGAGGCATGCCATGGGGATGGAAGCCATCTCCAGTCCAAGGTAGAACATCAGGAAATGTCCTGCCGACATCATCATGAACATACCCAGCAGGGTGGAGACCACAAGCATATAGAACTCACCCTCGCGGGCGCGTCCCTCCTCCGCAGTAATCCACGGACGGCTCATGATGACCACGATGAGCGATGCCAATGAGAGGATGGCCTTCATCACATTCACCGCACTCGAGGTGACATACATTCCACCGAAAGCCGAGGTAGGCTCCAAGGGGAGGATGCACACCAAGGTGAGCACTCCCATATAGATGCAGGTCAGCGGGTTGAACCACGGGCGCCGTTCATCCTTCGCAGAG
>Ga0247611_10003867_pt1 | contig 21559 bp, 50 predicted proteins | sample 177DNAGHGhighgp2_FD_192422 | JGI IMG/M metagenome (GOLD analysis project Ga0247611, IMG submission 192422) | Sheep rumen microbial communities from Palmerston North, Manawatu-Wanganui, New Zealand - 1770 DNA GHGhigh gp2 | ecosystem: Host-associated > Mammals > Digestive system > Stomach > Rumen... | reverse complement strand
AACGTGGGCGAGCCGTCCGCAAGGGCGGCAAATCCGCCATATGTCAATCGGTCGCCCACCGTGTTCCCTATGTGCCCCGATCCTTGGCACCCGATGGAACATCGTGGGAATGTTCAAACGAAAGGAGCCAATATGGCAAAGAAAAAGAAAAACAAAATACAGGTAAACTCGCTCGTCTTTTGGAATGACCCCGCCATTGACGATTACGAGGAAGAAGACCAGCAGCCGCAACTTGACCGCGTTTTCCGCGTGATTAGCCTTGATGAGGAGGATGCATGGATCCGCGAGGTTGAGGAGCCGGTAGGCTCGGAGATTCAGGTCATGCCGCATGAACTTGTCCTAGTTCAGAACAAGACATACCGCAGGTAGACCCCAAGACATTGGTGGAATAGGTGCTCGAATGAGCACCTTTTCTGTGTCTTGCCGGAGCCGGTGACCACCGTGTTCCCTATGTGTCCCGAGTTGTGGCACCCGATGGAACATCGTGGGTGTGTTCAAACGAAAGGAGTTAAGACTATGAAAATTCTCGTGTCCATCGTAATCATCGCCATCGTGGTTCTGTTCTGTATCGGAGCGGTAAACTCCAATTACAACTGCGTGACGCACCTTTGCGGTTCGCTTACTCACGCAATCAACTTCGTGGGCGACTTCCTGCACACCGAAATGGCAGGGGTGAACATCGTGGCAAGGGTATTCTAGGGAGGTATATATGGCGTTTCAGAAATTTATCCACAATGACCCGTTTTATGTGCGTCTAGGGCGTCTGCTTGACGAATTGGACGCAAAACTAGATAGGGCGTTATACTCAAAGGGCAAGGTTCGGCTCTTTCAGACCCGCCTTAAATGGCAGCAGTGGGTCTATGCCCTGCAAATGGGACGCCTGCGTGAACTCCGCACCCGATGGGACAAGATGGCGGCATAGGGGATAGGTGCTCAACCGAGCACCAAATTTCCTCTTTACGAATTTTTCACCCCACCGTGTGCCAGGTGTGCCCCGATGGGTGGCACCCGGTGGCACATCGTGGGAATGTTCATTCAACAAGGAGTTAAAAATGAGAAACCTGCCCATCGTCATCGGAATTGCAGCAATGGCCGCATTCGCACACGAAATGCCCATCTGCGAAGAGTTCGCCGGGGAACAGCACATCCAGTGCGTATCCACCGACAAGGCTGCCGTGGTCATCAGCACCTTCAATGACAGCGTTCAGTACGAGTTCTACACGGCTGACGGCCACAAGGGATACATCTACCTTGACGGAGGTGTAATCGCAAGCACGGCGAAGCGCCACCTCAAAGTCGCCACCATCCCTGCCGAGAATGCGGACGAATACGTGCAGGAAGTGTTCAATGCAGTAATGGATGACATCCAATGGGGACAGAATTGACCTGCTGAATGAATGCCATCGGGGACCTGTGGTCCCCGATGGTCCTGTTCGTCCCGACCTGCGCCCCACCGTGTATCCCATGTGCCCAGAAGGCGGGCACCCGATGGAACATCGTGAAAGCACATTCAACAAAGGAGTTCACTATGGCAACAAAGATTATCCGTTATTCCAACCGAGCCGAGTTCAAGATTGAAAACTTGGTGGTTGATTTCGCCACCGAAGATGTTGAAGTGGTTGACTATGTCCACATTGACGAAAACCATATCTATTTCATTGGCGGTTTTGGCGGTTTCCCTAAGGAATTGGTCGCCAATGAAATCGGGTCAAATGATTGGAAGCAGGCCCTTATTGACCACGATTTCTATCGCTTTAATGACTGCGAGGAACTGATTAAGACGGGGCACACCAAGGCAACACACTACCATCGGTCGGTTGATGTGTATGCGGGACTGCACGCAAAAAAGGTTGTTGACGAAATGGGCGAGAAGAGCCTTGCCAAGTGCTACGCATACATTGCCGAACGCAGGAAGGAACACGCAAAGAACCTTGCCGACATTGACTTGGTCCGCTCCACCGCAAAAAATGTTACCGCCACGGAAGATACCGCTGAAAATATTGTTGAAGATATCAAGTGGTTCCTTGACAACAGAAAGGAAATCAAGGCCAAGTGCAAGTAATACAAGGGGCGAACGCCCCTTTTCCATTTTTAATTTTTGATCCCGCGGACCACCGTGTATCCCATGTGCCCCAAGCGATGGCACCCGATGATACATCGTGGGTATGTTCATTCAACAAGGAGTTAATTATGGTGAACTTTGAAAACGGCAACATTATTGACGAAGATGGCTTTACAACCACGTTCCCGTCTGACTTTTCCATCGCAGACCGCTTCGGGGTGAACGCCATCAAGGACACCTTCAATCGTGCCTTTGGCGAATGGAAGGGGCACTACAAGTACCTTACCCACCTCGTTATCGCCTTGAACCACAAGATTTTCCAATGGTATGGCAAGAATGACGCCTACGCCAAACTCTACAACGAGTTGTGGGAGAAGGCGGACGCCTATGCGTGTAATAACTTGAAGGGCGATGAACTGACCTACTTCTACCGAACAACGGACTAGGAGAGGGGGGCTTACCCCCGCCCCCTTTTCCAACCGGTGTCCGGTGTCCACCGTGTATCGCCGGTGCCCCGAGAGATGGCACCCGATGATACATCGTGGGAATGTTCAAACAAAGGAGTTCATTATGGCAAGGTTGGCAGAGATTTTTGGCAGGATTATCGGGGACGAATACACGGGTATCCGTGTGGCGGACTACCTATCCGAGAACCCCCACGCAAGGGTCAATGACCTCGTAAAGTTCCGCGGTGTCGGAATGGAGAACGCAAAGACCATAATGATGGTGATGGAAAGCAGTGCCGAATACCTAGCGGGAACCAATGCGGTATCGGTGACCGATCCCAGCACCATCGTGAACCACCTCTCGTGGATGAAGTGGGAACGGCAGGAGAACTTGGTGGTGGTGACCCTTGACAATGCGAACCATATCATCAACAAGCACATAGTGACCAAGGGTCTTGTAAACGAGGGGCCGTTCCACCCTAGGGAGATACTCCGCCACGCCATCTTGGACAATGCGGTGCGTATCATCGTGGCACATAACCACCCTAGCGGAAATAGCGAACCTAGTGAGGAGGACATTGCGGTCACTAGGATAATAAATGCCGCGTGTAAAATTATGAAAATTCCGTGCCTAGACCATATCGTGATAAGCCGCAGCGGTTTTACTTCCATCTGCCGAATGCACCCCGAACTCTTTGAAATTTAATTTTTCAACTCCACGAATGAACAGCCCTAGGGGGCGAAAGCCCCCTAGGACACTTTTTAAAATTTATGTTCCCCGCATACCACCGTGTATCGCCGGTGCCCCGAGGGATGGCACCCGATGATACATCGTGGGCATGTTCATTCAAAAGGAGTTCCAAATGGTTATTTTACTTGACGAAGATGTATATGACAAGATTAGGAAGTCAAATGTTTCAACTGACCTATCGGGCAGGTATGTAATCGCCCATAGGGGCACTGAATATGGCTCCATTGAACTGCCCATAGAGGATACCGAGAACAATATGGGGCTGCCCATTGAACTCTCCGAGGTTCACTGTGCCGAGTCCTATGTGGTCACCGATAACGAGGGCGGGACGGACGGGGATGACCCCGTGGAACTATCCTGCGAGCGTTGCGACAGCCTAGAAGAGGCGATAACCGCAATGGTGCGTGGGGTTGAGGGTAAGACCGAGGTCGCCTTCTACACCGAACTCTGTGCCGACTATGGCGACCACATTGACGGGATTGCCCGTTGGTGCCACCCTTCCCGATTTGAAGACGGAAAGCAGTGGTTCTAGTGGAGGTGCTCGTACGAGCACTTTTTCCATAAAATTTCCAGCGCCCACCGTGTATCGCCGGTGCCCTGCACGATGGCACCCGATGATACATCGTGGGTATGTTCAAACAAAGGAGTTCACGATGAGCAAGAAACCCGAAGAAAAAGAAACCTCGTCCGCATTTGACTGCCTTGCCGTTACGCAGGTGCAGGTGTTCCCCTTCAAGGAAGGCCCGTCTATGGGACATCTGTTGGGAATGGCGTCCATTGTCCTCAATGACCAGTTACAAGTCCGCGGCCTGAGGATTATGGAAGGTGCAAATGGCCTCTATGTGTCCTATCCGAACGATCCGTTCTACAAGGGGGAAGACTTCCGCAGTGTCTGTTTCCCGATTACACGGCAGTTGAGGGAGCACATCGAGAATTGCGTCTTGGAAAAATACCACGCATCTCTTGACCCCGTGGATTGGAAGGTGCGGTTCCGCCTTGACAATGACGCCCTTGAAACTGTCGTCAAGGAAACTGACCGCCATAGTGCCATTGACACGGCAAGAGCGAAACTCAAAATCCGTTTCGGCAGTGTAGTGGACAATGCCGAGGTGGAAGTTGCCGAAGAAGTTTAAAGGGTCGGGGCTTCGCCCCTTCCCATTGTTCAACATTTTTTACAAAAGGAGACTTCTATGCGTCGTTTGGTCGGCTATCACGGATAATTTTCAATCCACTTTTCCTAGTGCTCACCCGAGCACTAGATTTTTTATTTTTGAAATCGGCCCCACCGTGTATCAGCGGTGCCACGATCGGTGGCACCCGATGATACATCGTGGGAGCGTTCAACAAAGGAGTTCAATATGCCAAAGTATCACTACAATGTCCATGTCCTCGCAAGCAACGGCAACGATTTTTCCATGTGGATAGGCGTCACCCTTGACCACAAGTGCGACCCGTCCGACCATTTCTGCCCGAACGGCAGCGACCTCGGCAAGGCGGCCATTGCCCGTGCTTCCGAATTATGCCCGAGCGTCATCGGTTGGGATTGCGAAGAGTGGAACGGGGGCGATGAAGTGGAAAACCCTGTTCAGAAGTTCCTAGGTGCCGACTACAAGAACAAGATGGCTATACTCAAAGCCGCCATCAAGCCGCTCTTGACAGCCCTTGACGAAACCCACATGCAGTTGGCGGTAGACCATCGGGGCGAGTATTGGCTGACGGCTATCCCATGGCGTGATGAATACGCAGGTGGTATGCCCGATGGCATGGACACCGGCAAACTCCTTGACGCCACCATGGCGTTGGGTGACGCACGGCACCTCGTTGCCATCATAGATTAAGCATGGGGGAGCCTTCTCCCCCATGTTCTCCCTACACTTTCCATAGTCCACCGTGTATCGCCGGTGCCACGATCGGTGGCACCCGATGATACATCGTGGAAGCGTTCAACCAAAAGGAGATGACTATGGAACAGATGACCAAACGCATTATCACCGCTTGCCACCTTGACGCAAGTGCGGTGGATGAATACGGCACCGATGAATACCAAATTGATGAAAGTATCAAGAACCTGCAGGACCTTGATGGTATCTATGCCGACTATGTGAAGGGGTGCGGCGACCATCAACTCGTTGCCGACTTCCAGCAGGAGTTCCTGCATTGGAACATTGGCGAGAAGGTGGTATTTGAGAGCAGCGACCACGAATGGAACCTCGTCAAGAATTGGGACGATTGGGATTTCCCGAAGGCTGAACTCGTTGACATATTGCGTGGCGATTTGAGCGAAGGCGGTATCGTCTATGTCCACTTCAAGGACGATGACGGAGATGACCGATATGGCGAAGTGTCTGACCTTGAACTTGCCGAGGCTCGCAAGTATTTCGGGGAGCAGGGCACCCCTATGGAAAACCTTGTATAATGGGGTAAGGGGCTATGCCCCATTTCCCTTTTTATTGTTCCTCCCGCCCCCACCGTGTATTGTGTGTGACCCGACAAGGGTCACCCGATGATACATCGTGGGCGTGTTCAACCAAAGGAGTGCTATATGAGCCTTACCAACCCGACCGAAAACGCCAACTATATCCTCACCTGCGTCAAGGACGCATTGAAGAGCCACGGGAGCGACAATGTGTGCGTGTCCGTGGACGAAGAGAATGACCAGGTCATCGTTGCCTATCACTCGTCCAGCAACGGCTATCCCATCAACGAAACGGGCATTTCCCCCGATGATGTGAACCTTACGGCTCTCCGAGATGGCCTTGACGCCCTTGATGTGGGGTATGACTTCTAGGAAGTGCTGACCCGCTGACCGACCGTGTATCGCGTGTGACCCGACAGGGGTCACCCGATGATACATCGTGGGAGTGTTCATTCAACAAGGAGTTCAATATGGGCAACAACGAAATGATGGCTATGGCAAACGCAAGGGAGATTGAGAAACTCCCCTACGAAACACTGAAAGCATTGTTCCCGTCTGTCCGCTATATGGTGCAGGGGGAAAAGTGGCACAGAAAGTTCATCGGTCACCGAACCAACGAAATCACGGGCAAGGAAGAAACCTATGCCGCAGGGGAATGGCGTGCCGACCTTAACGGCCAATCCTTTGAAAACCCAACTATGGCCAATATGTGGGCACAGATGACCTACTCAAAGGGGCACTACAAGGTCTATGCGTTCGTGCCCGAACTGCACAAGGTTTCAAACCAAATCGTGAACGAATAGGGCTAGGGGCCGACCGCCCCTTTCCCTTACCAATCACCCAAGACCACCGTGTATCACCGGTGCCCCGAGCGAAGTCACCCGACGATACATCGTGGGAATGTTCAGAAGAAAGGAGTTCAATATGATTTATCCACCGAATGTTGAAATGCTTGACCTAATCAAGGGCCGTCCGCACTATGAAGTGTCCTTTGACACGGAAGACGAGGCGAGGGAGGAGGAATACCTGCTCAATGATGGGTGGGACCCCTTCCTTGATACGGAAGTGGACGGAACTACGCTCTATTTCTCCAATGTTCCCTGCTTTGGAGACCACGCACAAATCGTTGCCGAGAATTGGTGGGACGGCAGGGCGAAATTTGTAAACCCCTAGTCAAGCAAGGAGAAATGTCACGAAAAGTGTATGCTTTCTGTGACATATTTTACTAGATTTACCACGTACCCACCGTGTGTCCGGTGTGCCCTTGCCGGTGGCACCCGGGGACACATCGTGGGCATGTTCAAACAAAGGAGTTTACAATGGATTTCAAACGAGAAGATTTTTTCAAGAAGTGCAAGGACGACCACGACCGCCTCGTCAAGTTGATTATGGATGCGGGCGAAGTGTCCGTGTCAAGGGATATTGTTGGCGTTGTCAAGATGGGCGGTCGCACCTATTCCGTCTACCTCTACAAGATTGGTGGCAAGGAATACCGAGTGTCCAAGAAACTCCACGAGTTCCTAGTGGAAAACGGGGCATTGGAACGGGAGGAAGCCGATGAAGCGAAATAAGCCGCCCGTGAAGCCCGCACCGCCCGTCATCAAGGGTCTGTTCTCGGTGTCGCCGAACTGGACAGATGTGCTGCTCGGCGACATCGCAATGGCATGGCGGTGCCTTGTGGGCAAGTAGCCAACCGTGTGTCCGATGTGCCCCGAACGTGGGCACCCGATGGCACATCGTGGGAATGTTCAACAAAAGGAGTTAAAAATGGAACAGATTAAGCAGAACTACAAAATCGTATCCCTCGTAGATGACCGCAACACAAGCGACAACTGCGGGTGCCCGTTGTACCACACCCGTCTTGTGAAGGCCGAGGACGGGTATGATGAAGTCCTCAAAGACTTCAAGGGGGAACTTGACTGCTTTGATATCAATGCCAACGAAAGCAACCCGTATGACATCTATGTGGACGGGGAAGATGTGCCGTGGGGCAACGAGATTGCGGGAATGACCCTTGCCGACATTGAAGCCCGTATCGGCCACAAGCCGAGAACCTACACCATTGACATGGGCATTGACGGGCGAGTTACCCACACCCTAACGGACATTACCTAGCGGGGCGTTCCCCCTGCCGACCGTGTGCCCGATGTGCCCCGAATGTGGGCACCCGATGGCACATCGTGGGAATGTTCAAACAAAGGAGTTCAAGATGAGCAAGACCAAGATTGTGTATCAGAAGAACGGCAATGGCGAACGCTATGCAGGTCTTACACTCACGCAGGTCGCAAAGGCGATGTGGGGTGAATGGAAGAAACTGCCCAGCGACAACAAGAGGCAGGTGCTGGTGGACTTCGCCTCGGACACCGATGAGAAGGACGATGTGTCAAGCCACCACGGACTGCTCTTGCAGGCGCCATTTGGCAGCCCGATCCTAATCACCGGTTCCTATGGCGGTTATGACTTCGGTTCTGCGGAACTTGCCGTGGCCGAGGACGAGTTCGGGTATGGCACCGACTGGACGGGCGATTATCCCGACATGACAAGACCCGAGGCAGTCCTCCAAAAGAGCCTTGAAGGGCTGATTTGGGACTGGAAGGACGAGGACGGCCTCCTGTGGTGCGAGGTCAAGGGGTGCATTGAAACCTACCTTGAAAACTTGGGCGAGGCCGAACTTGAAGTAATCAACAATTTTTAGCAACTCCGAATGAACAGCCGCTAGGGGGAGCAATTCCCCCTAGCGGTGTTTTTGTAAATTTTATTTTTCATTTTTGCCTTAAGCCCACCGTGTATCGGGCGTGCCCCGAAAGATGGCACCCGGTGATACATCGTGGGAATGTTCAATTAAAGGAGTTCAACAATGGTATTCTTTACACTTGAAATCACGATGGGTCTCTTTGACACAACCGCCACTTACGATGAACGGCAACCGCACATGGACGCATATTCGTTCAGCGGTGAAACCATTCCCGAAATCGTGAAAAAGGTGAAAAGGACGCTCGGCGATGACCCCTCCTGGACGGAAAGCGCCTCCATTGACCTCTACTACAATTCCACGGCCTGCACGGGGTATCTCAATGCGTGGCACAATGTTGGTTGGGTCAACAAGGCCAAACTTGCCAACCTCATCTACGGAGTATAGCGAATGTCCATCGTGACCATTACCATATCCATTGACACGGGCAAGGAAACGCCCGCACAACGCCGTGTCCGTATTGCCGAAACGCAGAACGGGCGCAAGACTAGAACTAGGACTATCCCCGACAAGCGCAGGAAAGCCCCCAAACACAAGAAACCATTAACGGAAGGAGACTAATATGCTCAACCTTTTCAAATCCAAATTTTTCAAGTTTGCCGCGTTTGCCGCAAATGCGCAAGGAATGAAACAAGTCCAGCCAGTCGTTGTCCACCGCAACGGCAACGCAGACCTGTTCGGCAGGTTCGGACGGCACCGCTAGGCACACCGTGTATCCGGTGTGCCCCGAAAGTGGGCACCCGATGATACATCGTGGAAGTGTTCAAACGAAAGGAGTTCACTATGGAAATCAAGACACTACAAGAAGCCGAAACCGCAATCAGCAAGGCATACATTGAACGCCACCCCGACGCCTCCGAAAGAACCTTTGGGGAGGCGGACGAGTTCGTCCTCCAATCTATCCTTGACGGCAAGGAGCACTTCGAGTATGACGCACTCAACAATGCGGCACAGTTGGCCGCAGTGGACTTGTATGGTGTTCCGACAGGCATTGTGATTACCTACGAGTTCAATCACTTCGCCACGCTTGACAAGCCAATCAGACTGACCCTCAACGCAATGTGCGGTGGACATCTGACACCCCTTTGCCACAAGCACTTCAACCACACCGACAAGGACGGCTTGAAGAAGGCCATTGACACACTATATGTGCGTGCCTATGCCGTTGCCGAGGGTGCCAAGGCGGAGGCGTAGTATGGGTTGCCTAGCCACGATAGGGGGCTTGTTCCTCTTCTGTTTTCTCTACACTATCCACCCAGTGTTTGCGGTATTCTTCGCAATCTTCCTAATCGGTGTGGCGGTGGGTAAGAAACGATAAATTTTGAACTCCGAATGAACAACCGCTAGGGGAGCAATTCCCCTAGCAGGTTTTTTAATTTTCATTTTTTGCCCTAATCCCACCGTGTATCCAATGTGCCCCGGACGGGGTCACCCGGTGATACATCGTGGAAGTGTTCAACAAAAGGAGTTCAAAAAATAAACCATAAGGGGGTATTATGAACCGACACCAAATGTTCAATCCAAAGAACTACCAAGAAGACCCGACAAAAAATATGTGGCTTCTGTCCACCCGCAACGAGGTGCTTGACTTCTACGAAGCGGAGATGATAAAGCCCGACTATGAGGGGTGCGATGATACCGACATGCTAGTCATGCTAGGCAAGCACATAACCGACATGAAGCCTTCACAACCCACAATGCCGTGGGACGCACTTGTTAGCGAGGTTGCCGAGGGGCTTCTTGATTTGGACGAATGGTCGCTAGACCACTATGACATTGAGGAAACCCTCATGCAGAACACCTAGCCAACCGTGTATCAGCGGTGCCCTGGTATTGGGCACCCGGTGATACATCGTGGAAGCACAACAACGAAAGGAGGCCGACATGGCAGAAAGCATTTGGGTAGTGGTAAATTGGTGCGAACCCACACCGGAAGCGGACGCAGGTTGCTTCGGGATATTTTTCCCGACATTTGATGCGGCATTTGCCTTCGCAAAGAAAGACGCAGCCGCCTTCAAGGAAAACAACTGCATAGAAGGTGAAATTGCCTGCAATGACGACGATGGCAGGGTGGATCTCGAATGGGGCGACATCATGCACCATTGGCTCGTTGAAGAACTCAAACCCGCAAAGGAGGCCTAACATGGCTACAAGAACGGAAGAATTGCTTGAAAAACTCTCTGCCGACAGCAAGCGAATTGTCGGCTACATCATGACCTTCGTGCCCTCGCAGGGGCTTTATGGCCGCCTCATGCGTGACCTGCTTGAAGCGGGGGCTGAAAGAGCCGAGGAATGGCTCTCGCAGTATCACCACTGCACCGACTGCCTTGATTTCGTCATGGAATATGAAGGTGGCTAACCTAGTGCCCGTTTGGGCACTTTTATTTTTCAAATTTTGCCTTAAGCCCACCGTGTTCCCTAGGTGCCCCGATCCTTGGCACCCGAGGGAACATCGTGGGAGCACATTCAACAAGGAACACAACATGACCAAGACCAAACTTTCCCTTACCAAGCACTATGGCGACCTTATCTTCACGAAGGGTGGCGAAGGCAATATCAAGGACGCGACCGAACTCGCGGCTATCGTGAGCAAGACCTATTCTAGCCCGAGTATCTTCTTTGTGGTGAAACCCATGTCCGAAGAAGGGAAGGTGGTGGTGGATACCGATGTCGTGGACACATGGCGCAAAGCCATCTACTCCATGAGCGAAGGGCAGATTGGGGTCGGTGACATCATGGGCACAGACAAGTATAAGGTGGTGAGAAGGCAGTTCGTGACCAATTCCCCCGTGACATTGGCGAACATCGTCATCTCCATGCTCGCGAAAGACCTGCCCCATACCCATGTGCAGGACGCGGAAGACGCAGCCGTTGTGTGGCGTCCGGCCACGCCCGAAGAAGAAAAAGACCCTGCCATCAAGTGGGAAATGGAAGGTTCTTCCAAGTATGGGAGGCGCATGATTAACCGCGAAAGACGCATTTACCGCGGTCTCACCATGTCCGAGTTCTATGGTGGCGGTATTGTAGATTAAAGGAGCGAACCATGCACAAGGTTATTGTAGTTGATTGGTGCGGTAGGACATACCGCGTGAAGATGAACTCTATTCCGTCCGTGGGTGAAGACTTGCAGGTCGGGGTAGGCGGTGACAAGCATGTGCGCGGGATAGTCTCTCGCGTTGAGCGAACCATATCGGAAAGGGAAGACCATATATCGGTCTATATCGCAGACGATGAAAACGCGCTCAACGATGATAGCGACTTCCGCGAAGTGAATTGGTGGTATGTCAAGTGAATTGGTGGTACCTCTAGTCCTACCGTGTTCCAGGTGTGCCCCGAAGGCGGGCACCCGATGGAACATCGTGAAAGCACATTCAACAAAGGAGTTCAATATGGCTTACAAGACACCGAAATTTACCGCCACGGGCAAGTTCCACACTGAATGGTGGAGTTTCCGCCACTGCGACCCCCGCAGGGAAATCAGTTTCGTCCACTCCGCGGCTCTCGTTGACCCGCAGGGGAACATCGTCGCCCGTGCCAATATCGGCTACTGCAACCGCACTTGGGAGGCCCACTCGGGAGATTGCGTCCGTTCCAAGTTGGCCGACCTGCTCGTCCGCAAGTACCCGACCGTTGCCGCCATGGCCGAGGTCAAGCCCCTCATTGACCAACTGAAGGTCAGTCAGTCCGTGCCGTCCGTATCGTGCGATGCAGGCACCCGTATCGGCTACTCCCTCTCCATGTGCTGCCCCATGTAAGGAGGTGCTATGCTTGGTTCAATCGTCAGAGAAATAGAAGCAAAGCACAGAAATGCCAAGAGGGTCACCGTGACCTGCTACGGACAGAGGCAGGAATTTGAGAACACCAGCAAGGCGATAAAATTCTTCACTCTTGCCGTTAACGGCTGCGACCCGCAGAGTTCCGAATGTGGCCGATACCAACGAATTTTAAATCGGCTTTATGCAGGGGAGCGCATTGTTTCCGATGAATAAGATTAGTGCCCACTTGGGCACTTATTTTTTATTTTTTGATTTTCTGTCCCACCGTGTTCCAGATGTGCCCCGACCGGTGGCACCCGATGGAACATCGTGGGAATGTTCAACAAAAGGAGACCGACATGGAACAACTGAACCAGATTAGACTTGACCGCCTTAACAAGATTGCCGCTGCAAAGGACACGGCAAAAAAGGAAACCGAAGCGGCAAACGAAGAAACCCGTGTTGCGTGCGTTAAGCGCATTAAGGAATACTGCATCCCGAAATTTGCCGAATTGCTTGCACTTGAACACGCACTTGAACGCGCAACCGATACCAAGAGCCGATTGACGGTTCAAGTTGCGGACGGCCACGATTTTCTGTATTACCCAGGTTGGCACAGCGACGCCAACAAGGTGGGCTTTGCCGTTTCCAAAAGCGATACTTCGACCTATTACTATACCGTGACGAAAGACGGCGAACTGTGGAAAAATTGCTCCTATGGCAAGAAATTCCCCATGCAGTTGGACGATATGCCCTATTGGCTGGCCGTTCAGTTCGTGGACGGTTTTGACAAGTGGGAAACGGCTCTCTATCGAAAGGTTGATGCCGTCTAGCCCCACCGTGAAAATAGTGCCCGCATGGGCACTTATTTTTATTTTTTGATTTTTCGTCCCACCATGTTCCCGATGTGCCCCGAAGATGGGCACCCGATGGAACATCGTGGAAATGTTCAACAAAAGGAGACAATAATGCAGAATATCAAGGCTACCGGCAACAAGTTTCTCGTGGAAATCAAGAATGACCAAGGCGAATATGAACCCCTTGGCGTTTTGTCGTTCCGCGAAGCGACCGAGATTCAGTTCACCACACATCGAGCAATCCGTATGCAGCGGGTGAGCGACCTCGATGAACGCGAGGGTGAACTCGTTGGACATCAGTTGTTCACCCGTGGTGAACTCCGCAAGGCCATTATCGACCTTGTGGAAGCCATTAAGCCGGACATGAACCCCGACGAAAGCATCGGCCTCTATGACCTCCGCAACGGCTACTCTACCACCGAGAAGCGCGACCTGTGCGAGAACCAGTGGCCGCATGAGATTATGGCAATCGACTTCGAAGCCGTATATGCCTCCATCATCAAGGTAGATGCCCTCATTACCGAAGGCAACCTCGAAGTCTATTTCAATGACATGGAAGGCAATTCGGCCTACTGCGAGAACCACGGCATTTGGATTACCGATGGAAAGATTACGACAGTTTACTAACTCCTGAATGAACCGCCACGGGGGCCTATGCCACCGCGGTGTTTTTTGTTTAATTTTCACCCCCGGACCCACCGTGTCTTCTATTGTGCCCTGTTCGGCGGCACCCGGTAAGCCATCGTGGACACACCCTCAACGGAGAAAACACCATGAAAATTTTTTTGATTTTGGCTTCGGCCCTGCTTATTTCCGCCTGCGCGTCCAACCCGACCCAGCCCAGCACCCGCGTCATGGGTAGCAGTTCCACCAACTATACTACCTTCTACCGCATCGGCTGCCTTGACCGCCTACCGCGAGAGGAACCTATCCGCTATCGCTCCCATGTGGAGATTACCAAGTATGAGGACAGGTCTATGGTCTGCTTCCGCTACGAGGGCAACGATGAGCGCTGTGACGAGGCCTCCGTGCCTTACAGCGACCGGGGGGTGCGCGAGATATACACCACGGCTGACGGGGACACCTTGACCCTCGACCTAGCCTCGTTCATGGTGACGGGCGGTAAGGGGTGCTTCGTGCTCGGCAGGGAGAATGTCACCCCGTAGGCGCCACCGATAGAAAAATTTTATTTTTTATTTTTGATTTTACATTTTTATTTTTCAAGTCGATATATAAGTAGAGGCCGCGGTGGTCGCGACCATGAACCCTCAACAAAGGAACACTCCATGAGCGTTATCAACCTCAATGCCCAACTCAAACTCGCCTCCAAACTCGACATCGTGAAGGAACTCGCGGAACGGGAGAGCCACGATTACCAAAAACTCGCCACCCTCGCCACTATCCATGCGCCCGTGTCCGTGCTTCAAGCGGGCATGCGTTGCGTGGAGAGTTCGAGCAAGCGATTGGACAAGGCTATCACGGAAGCCGCCAACATGGTAAAGAAGAACCTCGCGCTGATGAAACGGCTTGAATGGCATCACGGCCTCCAACTCATCAAGCCCACCCTCATCGTCATGGGTGTCCCCGTGAAGATCTAGCCCAACCGTGTTCCCGGTGTGCCCCGGATCGTGGCACCCGGTGGAACATCGTGGCATCGTTCAACCAAGGAGATTACATGAGCAATACACTCAAAACCCTCACCACTGAAACCCTCAACGCGGCTGCTGCCGACCTCCGCGAACTTGAAGCCCGTCTCTGTGAGATTTTCGACCAATTTGGCGGCATCAACATTCGCTCCATCACCCGACTGATACATGAGTTCGGAACGCAGATTGAAGTGAATAGTGACCTCTATTGGGAGCAGAAACTCTATGCTGATAGCGCCGACTTCCATTGGGACGGCGACCCCGCCAAGGTGGAGAGCCTCCGTCTGCTTGAATACAAGCACCTCGCCTACATCTACATCGCCCCCAAGACCCCCGAACACCCGCGCTACATCGAAATCTTCGACATCGGCTTCGAGGCTGATGAGGGGAGCGATGAATGTGCCGTGGGCCTCAATGCTGATGTTCTTGCGGAAGAACTCAAAAGCCGCCTCGTTGTCCCGCCGGAAATCGTGGCCAAGGCCACCAAGATGTTCAACGATTTACGGAACTTCCTCACCGAGAACAATTTCTCGCTTTGCTATGACGAGGACGATGCGAGTGTGTTCGTAGGCCCGAAGAACCTCTTGTGGAATGTGGGCAGCGATGGCAACCTCCCTGCGGAAAACCTTCGCAAGTTTGCCACCCATGACCTCATGGAAGCCTTTGCCGACCAAGGACATATCGCGACCGAGTGTATCACCCATGTTCACTCGTCCGATAGTGACGAGACCTTCCGCGACTGTAATCTCACCTACGCAGTCTAGCCTAGTGCCCGTATGGGCACTTATTTTTACTTACAGAACCTTCAGCCCACCGTGTTCCCGGTGTGCCCCGGATCGTGGCACCCGGTGGAACATCGTGGCATCAGTTCAACAACCAAACAAGGAGATGCTTATGGCTCAGTCCAAGAATACCAAGAAAACCGAAACCAAGGCCACCTTTGTCGCCGTTGTCGCCGAATATGACGAAAGCGGTTCAGATGGTCTCGCCATCGACAATGCCCTCATTTTCGACGATGTTCAGTCCGTTGCCGACTTTATTCTCGAAGATTACCACGACACCCTCATCAACGCATTTGGCGAAGACGATGAGGAGCATGATGACCTTACGAAGTCCGAGGTGACCAAGGCCATAAAGCGCCTCAAGGTTGATGAGAGCGCCGAATGGGATACCCCGAGCGACGCACAGGTGTGGGTCAAATGGAAGGTGTTTAGAAAGGCATAGGCCAACCGTGTCCCAGGTGTGCCCCGAACGGTGGCACCCGACGGGACATCGTGAGTGCAACAATTCAACCAAGGAGACCAACATGGAAATCGCTTACATCAACGAACGAATTGACCGAAAATTGTGGTCAAGCACCCCAGTTTTCTGTGCGACCAAGGAAAAGATTACCGAAGCCTTGAACAAGATTTTGACCCGCAAGGGACTGAAACCCGTTGCAGGAAAGGTCAATGTCGGCTTCAAGGTAAAATATCCACCATATACATTTGATGTGTCGGCAATTCAGCCGAGACAATAAAAGGAGACAGACCATGAGAAATATCTCAATCATCACCATCATGCTTCTCGCCCTCACCATGCTCGTAGGGTGTGGCGAAGATTCCAAGGCAGCAGCCAAGGAAGCAGCAAAGTCCACGGGCAAACTCGTAGGCGCGGTAGTCACCGATGCAGCCAAGACCACCATGGAAGTCGCCACGGAAGTCGCTTCCGGCGCGGGCGAGGTGGTAAAAGAAAAGGGTGGCGAGGCCCTTGACACCGCAGCGGAAAAGGCCAAGGCGGTCGCCATAGACGCCAAGGACGCCATCGCCAAGAAGGCCAAGGAAACCGCCGATAGTGCCAAGAAGTCCGTCAATGCGAGAGTGGGCGAGGTCAAGCAGGCAACCAAGGACAAGATGTCCAAGAAGTGACCGACCGTGTTCCCGGTGCGCCCCGGACAGGGGCACCCGGTGCTACATCGTGATGGCACAAACAACAAAGGAGACAACAATGCGTAAAATTCCCGATAAACGAATCAAGGCTATACAGAAAAAGGCCAAGGAACTCATGGAACTCGTGGACAAGGAAGGCTGTCGTCTAATCTGTACGCTCGGTTCCGACGATTGGAGCGTTGGTATCAAGGTGGTACCCGACGAAGTGGAAATGGGTGAATATGGCAAAGATGGCGTCGAACCCATCGACACATGGGACTTACAGACTACGGGTCTGTTTGCCACCGTGTTGAGCACCGAAATCAACTCCCTCTATGAAGAAGGGGAGTGTGAAACCCCCTACAAATTCTAACAAGGAGACAACCATGTCCAAGAAAACCCCCGAACCCAAACTTATCCTCATTTCCCTAGCGCAACTCGACAGCACCACGGGTGACGGGGTGAGCACCTTTGCAAGGGCGTTCACCTCGAAGCAGGAAGCAGCCGAGTGGCTCGAAGCCGACTACAATGAGGAAGCCGACTGCCACGATTGGCCGACAAAGAAATTTTCCGTAAAGGACATCAAGGACGGAAAGAAGGTCAAGTCCCCCGAAGATGACATCGACCACGATTACCTGTGGGAAGTAATCTTCCAAGACTAAAAGGAGAAACCATGAACACGCCGAAGAAAAAATTTGATTTTGTCGTTCACCGCAACGGCTTCAACGAAAATGTGGTCGTCTTTGACGAATCCAAGTGGCTCGCCATGGCGCAGATGCGAACACTCTATCCGGGGGCTACATTCTCCCTCGTAGCGGGAGGCCGAAAGTGAAGAAGTAAACTTTTTGATACAAACCGCCACGGGGCAACCTGCCCCGTGGATAATTTTTTATTTTCCGGCCTTCAGCCCACCGTGTATCCCTATGTGCCCCGAACATGGGCACCCGGTGATACATCGTGAAAGCACATTCATTCAGCAAGGAGACACAACATGAAAAAGCAGGAAATCAAGATTGGAAACCGAATCCCGTTTGCGGAACTCGGCAAGGCAATCGGAACTACCGACAAGGAATACCAAGCCCACATGAACAAGGGCTTTGCCGTCAAAGACCCCGTGAAGCCGAAGCGCAAGCACGAAATTTGCCGCTCCGACTTCGAGGACACAATGTGCTCCATGCAGTGCTGGTTCTTGTCCGATGAAGCCATGCAGAAGATTGCCGACCACATATCTGATGAATTAAAGTTCTATGACTTCTCTTATAGCGGGGAAAATTACGCGGACGAACTTGACGATGCCTTGTGCAAGGAGGAGGAAGAAGCCCTCCGTGCGTTCGGTGTACTCTACTACGAGGACGAAATCCCCGATATTAGCCATAAAGGTGCTCGCCTGTTCAGTGTGGACTTCGGGTATGGGACATTTAACCGCATGGTAAATGATGAAAATGGACGCAAGGTGGAAATGACCACGGACGATGGAAAAGTGGTCACTACATGGCTCGGTCTTGTAGTGGAGGAATACTGATGCTAAAATGCCCCGCAATCAAACAAGTGGAGCGCGACACCATAGGACAGACGGACGCCCGTTTCAGACGGGTCGCCCGTTCCCTCGGTCTCGAAGTCTGTGGCTCCATGACCTTTGACAAATTTTTTAATCGCAAGTATTCCGCGTGGCAGGCACGGCTTTGCCGGACGGTTCCCAACCGTGTAGAGAACAGTCCCCGGTAGAGGGCACCCGGTGGAACATCGTGGAAGCATCAAACCAAAGGAGACAACTATGGCTACTTTCACCAACAGAAAGAGATTTACCACCCGTGAAATCGGGGCAATCCGCAAGAAGTTCCACGAATTGGAAAATGCAGTTCCGGGTATTGACTTCAAGATGTGCGTGGACGGACACTACATCGGAAATGTGGACTACGGGCACGAAACATTCTTCCGCTTCTCAACCGAGAAGTATGCGATTGAACTCTGCCCGTACAACGTGCGCCACAAGAAGAACGAACCCGCAATCAACGTGGTTATCCGTTCCTATGACCCAGGTGCCACCATTATCGCGGACTATAACATCGCCACGGCACAACGCAAGCCCGAAGAAATCCTTGATGATGCCTTTTTCATCGTGGCACAACTTGAACTGATGCGGGCACATCAAAACAACTCGTAGCACAACCGTGTTCCAGGTGTGCCCCGATAGGGGGCACCCGGTGGAACATCGTGAGGACAGCAATCAAAAGGAGACAACACTATGATGATTTGCACTTTCTACTCCACCGACAGAAGCGATGGAGACCTTATCCCCGCCGTCATTGAAGCCACGGGCGAAAGCCTTGATGACCTCATTCCCGCCATCTCGGACGAGGTTGCCACGGAACTCGCCATGCGCGACATGATTGGCAAGACCATCGAAATCGAAGACCATGAGGGCAACGAAATCGAAGCCTCGGTGTTCGGCGTGGCCGATGCCCTCGCCAAAGGCGCCACCTGCATCGTGCTGAAAAACACCTTGGACACGGGTGAAACCTACGAGAATGTGTTCACTATCCACAACGTCTAGGAGGAACCCATGAAAACCTACTTCATCGTTGTCCAGGCCGACACCGGCTCCGACGGCTATCTCCAAAATTCCGCAATCTTCTGCGACAATGACGGGAACACCGAACTCTACATTTCCGCAGAAGAAGCGAGGGAATCCATCGCCCGTGAGGTTGCAAAATATGCAGATGTGGTGAGTTCACTCTCTTTCAATGATTCCGAGGAGACCATCAACATAGAATCTGCCTGCGAAACGGGACTGATGCAGGAAGTCATCAAAGGCATCAAGGCCGAAGATGCACAAGATGTTTGGATCCGCTTCGGGGACGATTCGCAGAGAACATACACAATCAAGGCGGTCACCATCTAACCTAGTGCCCACATGGGCACTTTTTATTTTTATTTTTTGCCTTTTGCCCACCGTGTGCCCCATGTGCCCCGATCCTGGGCACCCGGTGGCACATCGTGGAGGCGTTCAACCAAGGAGACAACATGGAACGCAAGTATATCATCGTGAACCACCAAACCAATCCCGAGTGCACCTCGGACTATCCCGCTACCCGTACCTTTGCGGGAACCATCGAGGAGTGCGCCAAGAAGTTCAAGGAACTCTATGACGAGAACACCGAAAGCGGTCGCACCGTGACCGATGCCCATGACGATGAAGTCAATCCCGACACCATCGAGAAGAGTGTCAAGGACGGGTTGCTTCACTGCTTGCAGGTGGCCACGGGCTACCTCGGGGACATCAACGACTTCTCGGCTTCCGTCTACACCATCTTACCGACCGAATAAGGAGGAACCATGAGAAAGGAAGATACATACAGCGCCCCTATGCTTGTTGCAGGGGCTGACGGCACTCTCCATGTGAAGCGCGTAAAGGCGCCCCGCCAGAACAAGTAAGACTACCGTGTGCCAGGTGTGCCCCGAGGGGTGGCACCCGGTGGCACATCGTGGAAGCACATTCAATCAAGGAGACAACATGGCAGACAAGAATTTTTCCGCAAGCATCAGGAAGTGGTATGTCAAGGCTTACCCGACAGATGACCTCGGCCCCGAACTCGTTGGCAACTTCGCGGGTGCGTTGGAAACGATGGCCAAAGGCGGTGACATCTATGACTACATGGCCGTGGGGGATTCCCTCGTGAGGGAACGACTGTTTACCCGCCTTTCCGAGATGCTTGGTCTCGACTACGAGCACATCTATCAACTGTGGCTCAGCCAGGTCGTAAGCCCCGAATTGAGGGCAAAGGTCGCGGAGAACGGCATCGCCCTCTAGGGCAACCGTGTTCCCTATGTGCCCCGATGACGGGCACCCGATGGAACATCGTGTAGGCATCAACCAAAAGGAGACAACATGACAAGACAGGAAAAAGTTTTCAAGGCTCTCGAACTGTTGAAGCAGGGACAGGAACTTCTCGATGAAGCAGGTTTCATGCTCGTTTTCGACAGTTATAACGATAACGGCGCGTATGCCGTCCCGAAAGAAGTGGACTTCCCCGATGACTTCGCCGTGGAAACGGGCGAGTGCAAGAAGAGTTTTGAGGAACTCACCGATGCGAGCGTGTTCCTCATGGATTGCCCCATCGCCATCGACATTAGCGGCCTCTACAATGACGGTCAGCGCCTCGTGGACAATGTTCCGTATTGGTGGAAAGGGTGGAACACGTTCATCAAGCCCAAAAAGGCAAAGGAGAAAGCATAATGCACCAGTTCATCGTTATCCGTCGTCCCGATGACCCCGAAGATGAAGCCTGTCACGCCTACGGGCGCGTGTTCCCCGATGTGGAAAAGGCAAAGGAATTTGCCAAGCGCGTAGCAGCCCGTGAGCAGGAAGATTTTGACGGGACGATTATTTCATATTCCCGTGAGGTGGTGCTTGACCATACCGAGTTCGGCGGCAAGCCCGTCCGTTGGCGCATTGACGAACTCATTACCAATGCGACCGACCGCTTCTGCCCCCATTGTGGAAAGCGCGTGAAAGATTCCGATGTGGGTGACTACCGTTGGCAGTGCCCCGAGTGTGACGAGGACTTCTACGACTTCGAGTGCGCCCCCTCGGAAGAAGAATAATTGACGCCACGACCGCAGGTTGAACAAAGCCGTTCCCCGTGCGGTGCGGTCGGTGGCCTCCTTAACGCACGGGGAACGCATACGGCTCCATCGTCTAGTGGCTAGGACGCGGGATTCTCATTCCCGTAACAGCGGTTCGATCCCGCTTGGGGCTACTACCTACCGTGTTCGCCATGTGTCCCGGTCGTGGGCACCCGGCAGCACATCGTGAGTTCGTTCAATCAACAAAGGAGACAGCGATGAACACTGAAGATTACTACCTCATTGGCAAGGACAACAACGGCAAGCGCGTATGGCTCGAAAAGCCCTCCTGGGCCTGCGGCTGGTATTGGGGCTTCGGATACCTCCAGACCATGCGGTTC
>Ga0247611_10003866_pt1 | contig 21565 bp, 17 predicted proteins | sample 177DNAGHGhighgp2_FD_192422 | JGI IMG/M metagenome (GOLD analysis project Ga0247611, IMG submission 192422) | Sheep rumen microbial communities from Palmerston North, Manawatu-Wanganui, New Zealand - 1770 DNA GHGhigh gp2 | ecosystem: Host-associated > Mammals > Digestive system > Stomach > Rumen... | reverse complement strand
TTCATTTCCTATTTTTATTATACACGGATATTTAATAAATGTCAATCATTTTTCAAATTTTTAATTGTGGCGAAACTGCCATAATTAAAATCAATAATAGTAAATTAAAATTTTTAGAGTTAAGAATAGTTCGATTATGCATAAAGTTGGAGCGGTTGTCGTAGTTATTTACAACTTTTCGCTCCGTTAACGATTGATACAAATATCAATCAAATTTATTTGTTATTTTTAATTAAACATAAAAGTAGCTGTTCTGTCAAGAGAAAGAGAAAAATTTGTAAAATTTATTGAACAAAAAGGAGTTTTAAATAATATCAAATTGCTTAAAACCCTTTTTGAATTATGGTATAGTAATTTCAATAATAGGGCATACACCAGATATTGTAATAGTATCATCCCACATTTCACCAAATATACCACCATTATCCACGTATGACATATAATCACATTCACCCGAAGTACCAATCCAAAAGCTTTGACTTTCCGTATATCTACGTAAAATCGGTTTTAAATTTGAACCATTCACATCACTAAATCTTGCTACTTTTGTTGTAATTTTATTTCCAGCTATTCCTTGTAAATATGTTTGATATGCTTCAATATATTGTTGAATATTATTTGCACTATTATACATATCTACATCTGTATTTATTGTTTCCCAATACATTGAACTAGAGAATTCGATTCTTTCTTCCTGGTCTGTCTGTTTTGGAGAATCCAGGTTTAATGTTAGATTATAATATGGCAGTGCTTTTATTTTGGTTCCATTATTTGACAATACTGCAAACTTTTCTGTATCAATTGATATTTCATCACCTAATTCCACTGTTTGTGCTGTTTTACTTCCATAATTTATAACTGATGGAGCTGGATCTGAAGGGGTTTTATCAGTTGCTGTATATAATTCTGAATATAATATTTCATAATCACCTGGTTAAATGTCAATAGTTGGATTTTTTTAGTTTTTAAAAGTGTAAGTCTTAGAAAAAGCCCTGATGTTAAGCAGATTAGAGAATAAAATTATTATTAAATTATTTATTATTTAATATAAGTTTCATACTCCTCTATCACATTCTTCAACATTCGTTACATTGCGAAATACACTCAATTTAACACAAAATAATATTATTTGCTCAATTATACTATGGAAATCTAATTCTAATCTTTCCCTTAAATTTTACTTCTTTTGTTCCAAAATATCCAGTAATATCTGCCATATATTCTTTATTATTTTCAATATTATTATTCATCTCTTGAAAATACCAATAGACAAATGATGCCTCATCATGTTCTGGAGGCACTCCATTAAACATTTCAACTCCATCTAATTTTAAAATAACTCTATCTGCATAGGCTGTTATATATTCATTATTTTCTAAATGTTTAAATGAAATATAATAATTATAATCATATTGATCAGTTCCTATATCTATTATATATTCATCTAGATTTTGTATATTTATTGACTTCTCGACTTTTTTATATGGAGTAGCTAAAAAGTCACATAATGTTGCAGTATAATTTCCTGTTTCTCTTATTAGCATCCTACTATATTTAGCTGACCAAACATATCCCGGATCTGTGCCTTCTGGTGTTATTTTAAATGCTGCATTTAAGCATCCAGAGATAACTTGTTGTTTTTGTGCACTGTTTAACGAAGACAACATAGATTGATAATCACTTATTTTACTTTCTATTTGCTCTTCTGTGTCTCCCTCTTCTTCAAAAGAATCTCTCAAAAATAGTAAATAATTATCTAAAACTGTTTGTTTTTGTTCTTCAGTTAAAGAATCTGCATTTGCAACTGTACTTTGTTTAAGATCTGCCCAAAGATATCCATCTTGATATTTAAGTGTAAAAGGAGTATCTTCTGCTTTTGTTACATTTCCATTCGTATCTATTGTAAACTCTTGCTCTCCTAAAGTAACTGTTAAAGGTAAACTATTTCCCATAGAAGTTGCACCTATTTTCTCTAAATTCGTTTTTAATGTTGTGACATCTATATTTCCATCTTTTCCATAGCTTCCCATTACCTCTATTTTTATTTGTTCTTCTCTATTTTTATTTTCTGTTTGTGTTTTAGCTTCTATTGCTCTTGATAAAATTGAATTATCTCCAGTTAACATAGTTATAGAAATTCCAGCCAAAATCAAAAGGACGATGATTGTAATAACAAGGGCTATCAAAGTTATACCATTACTGACTTTCAAAGATTTTTTTGTATTGTTCATTTGCGTTTTCACCTCCCATCTTTTGTAGAATAATTTAATATAAATATATATTATCACAATTCATTTTTAAAATCAAGTGATTTTTGCAAAATTCTCGCTTCATTAGGGATAATATTTTTTAAAAAAATATTACAATGAAATCGTTAATAAAGCGAAAGAGGTAATAAAAATGAAGATAAAGAAATATAACAATGTAAAAAATATATCTGGAAATAAATTAAAAGATTTAAGAAAAGAAGCCAATATGTCTCAGCAAGATTTAGCAGAAAAGTTACAGTTAGAGGGAGTAGACTTAACATCTAAAGAAATTTCTAAAATTGAAAATAACAATCGTTTGGTACAAGATTTCGAATTATTTGCTTTTGCTAAAATATTCAAAGTACCTGCTGATGTATTTAATATAATTATATAAAAAGCCTTTAAAGACTAACATATCATAAAAAATGCTAGTCTTTAAACTTACTACTATTCCATTTATTTTTCCAATTTTATATTATTAAATAAATATAATGCTACTTGATTTTGTTGTTCTACAGATGATTCCATAAGTTTAGCCTCTACAAACATTACATTAAAATATTTTGCCATATTTATATTTGTAGTTCTATATTCTTCATCTATGCATTTTAGCATATTATCAAATCTTTTGTAATTTTCTTTTGAGTTATATTTAAGTCCTGACCATTTGTCTTGTGTCATACATATTGCAAGTCTTAATTTATCTTTCAAATCCATATCATTTATCATATTTATCAAATATTTTACATTTTCATTATTCATAACTAAATTTGCTCCTTTATTTTAATTCCATATTATTTTTCTTTTTACCACTGATTGCTTCAATTTCATCTATTGTTTTGACTTTTTTTCTTCTATCTGTTACAATCTCATATTCGTGGTTATCAAATATTTTGTTTATAAATAGGTCTTTTGCAACTTCAATAAAATTCTTGTCAGTATTCCAATTTATTTTATTTTGGAAATATTTTATAATACTGTGCCAAAAGCCTTTAAATTTCTGTAATTGTTCTTTTAAACTTTGCTTTTCAGCTTGTAATTTTCCAATAGTTTTCTCTTGTTTTGAAATAGTGCTTTTTAAATTGCCTATTTCTTTGTCTTTTTGTTCTAATTCATATTTTAGAGAAATATTTTCTTGTCTTACTTCAAAAGCAGAATGTTCAAAATCTCTAATCGCCATATTTAAGTCATTTACATTTCTAATTGTTTTAGTAGTATCTTTTACATCTTTTGTATAATTTTTAATAATTTCCACATTTTCGCTTGAAATAAGCATATTATTTTTATTAAGTTTAGTAGGTTTTAAATTATCTAATATATTGTTTATATCATTACTTGCAATATCAAGTTTTTGTGTTTGATTATTTGCTTCTTGTAGCTTTTGTTCTTTTTTTGCAATTTGATTTTTTATTTTTCTGTAATTTTCCATATCGTTTACTTTTATATCTTGATTTCTGCCTTTTTGCTTTTGTTTAAGAATAGAGTTCTTTTCATAATATTTGTTATATGATTTTATACAGCAAGTTCTCATCTTGTCTTGTAATTCTGTTAATGATTCTCTGTTAAATATTTTAGATTTTGCAACTTGTTTCTTCATTCCTCTTTTATTATCATCAATTACAGGAACTCCAACTATATGAATATGTGGAGAAACTTCATCAAAATGTATAGTTCCGATTTGCTATTTTAAAGTTTGGTACAATTTTTGTTAAATCTTCAACTTGCTCTTTATACACATCAATCATTTTAAATCTATATTCATCATTTTTATCATTCCAAAAATCCATATCTCCAAGCTCTATTATAATTTCACAAGCCAAGTCCCACAATTTACTATCTGAAATGTGTTTAAAATAGTTTTGTATTTTTCTATCTTCACGAGTTTTTTTTTCATTATATTCAATTCTTGATTGATCAAATTCTTGTAAATATAATTGCTGCACATCTCTATATAAATTGTCTGTTCCATATATTGTGCAAATCTTATCTTTCATATTGTCATAGTCTCTTAAATTGTGTTTATTTACTTTTGATAATTGAGTTGCATTTTGTATTGCATTATTTGAAAATGATGTTTCTCCAGATGCAGTTGTTGATGCGATTTCTTTTGCCTTTGTTGTTTTATTTCTATCTGTACCTAGATGAATAGAGTATGCTAATTCTTCTACCATATTTTTCCTCCTATAAAATCTACTTTAGAACAGGCTTCGTAGCAAAGATGATTTGTCTTTGACTAATCATCTAACCCCCTGGTTGTTTTGACATTCTATCAAAACAGGGGGCTCTGCGAGGCAATAAATTTTCTCTCCTGTTGGGAGAAAATTTATTCAAATTACCTCACACTAAATTTATATTGCTAACGCAAATATAAATTTGTATTCGTTAATTTACTTGTTGCAATAGTCAAGCCTTTGTAAGAAATTTGGCAACAATTATTCTGTTTTATCTTCGGAGTATTTTATAGGCTTTACACCTATAGGAATAGGATTAGGCTCTTTTGTATAAATTACACTATCATTGCTTTCATCTGGAATATAATCAAAAGCAGTATCTATTTCTTGCATTTGAAATTTATCTTCTTCATTTATATAAAGTATTCCAAATTCATAGTTTTCCATTTTATTATCTGGATCTAATTTATAATAATCTTTTAAAGGGAATACTCTTACAATAGCAGAATTATCTTCTTTGAAATTAAAGTAAAATACTTGGTCTTGCACATAATAGGTTGCTTCTGTATAATGTACATCATAATATTGCCTTAATCTCATTATTATTTCGCTGACTTCTTTTTCTGGTAAATAGTTACTAAATCTTACACTTCCTAAAACATTTCCAAATAGAGTAGGTTTTGTTGTATCGATATAGCCTTTTTCATATAATTCTTTACAAGGTCTGCAAATTGAATCTCTAAAATTTATTTGTTTTACTGTTATTACATTGCCGACAAGAGCAAGTTCAATATCATCAACATATTTCATTATAAGTTCAGATTGTTCTTCTCTTGTGTAGTCTTTCCAAGTTTTAGTTCTTTCTTTATATTCTTTATTGAGTTTTAGTTTATTTATATAATCAATATCTCTTTTTAGTAAAATATCTTTTGGTGTAAATCTTAATTCTTCTGCACAATCTGTATTATTTAATTGAGTTTCTAGTTCTGCAATAGCATTTTCAACAATTTTCTTTTCTTCGTTATATTCTTTTAATTCAAAAGCACCATTGATATATGCTTTTTTAATTCTTTCTAATTTATTATTTTGTTCATTTATCTCTTTTTCTAATTGTTCTTTTGGTTCATCAAATTTTTGCTTTATCATAGGTAAGAAAAATTGATTTACAACAGAGTCATATTCAGTTAATTCATCTATAAACTGGCTGAAATAGTCTGTTATTAAATTCTCTTTAAATTGTATTTTGCAATCGTGGCAATAATAGTAGAAGTAGGCATTACCATTTTTCTTTGTTGTAGCCTTACCACCTAAAATGCGATTGCATTTAGGACATTTTAGTTTCTGCAAATACAAGTATGTCAATGTTCTTTGATAACTTCTTGAATTTTTCTTTTTCTGTACTTGACAATCAGCCCACATTTCTTTTGAAATAATAGGCTCTACAACATCTTTATAATAAGTAGGGTGTTTAGTTTTTTTGCCGTGTATAAAATCGCCTTTATATATTTCATTTTCAATAATTCCAACAATAGTTGAGTCTCGCCAATTATCTTTACCTAATACTTTTTCTTCATTGAATAAATTACTTATTTTCTGATAAGAGTAGCCATTATAATATAAATCAAATATTCTGACTACAATATCTTTTGTAGAATAATCAATAACAAGTTTCTTATCTTCGTGTTTATATCCTAATGGTGCTTTATGGGGAATATGCCCACTTTTTATTGCTCCTGCCATACCTACTTTGGTTCTTTCACTTGTTCTTTCTATTTCATTTTGGCTAACACTCATTAAAAGTCTTGAAATCATCTTACCATTAGCGGTGGTGGTATTGATTTCATCATTGGCACAATCAAGGTAGGCATCATTTTCATCTAGGAAAGTTATAAGATTTTCCCAATCGTAAATACTTCTCGTTATTCTATCTAGTTTTAATGCAACAATAGTATTTATCTTTTTAGCCTTAATATCTTTTTTTAGTCTCTCAAATTCTGGTCTATGATTACCAGTTTTTGCAGATATTCCTGCATCTTCGTAATAATCTATAATCTCGTAATTTTTAAATTTGCAAAAAACCTCTAATCTTTCTCTTTGTTCTGGTAAACTAAACCCTTCTTTTGCTTGGTCATCTGTTGATACTCTCATATACAATCCACATTTTTTCTTATCTTCGTTCAATTTTTACTACCTCCAATCACTATAAAACAAAAAAGAGACATCAAAAGCACAAACTAATGGCTATTGACATCTCTCAAATTTATGTATTTTTAAATGTTTTTCTAATTTTATTAAAAACATAATTCAACTCCTAATACTTAATAAACAACTATTTTAACTATGTTGTTTACATAAGCATTATATCACAATTTTAAGAAATGTCAAATTTTTACACTTATTTCAATTATTACAGGTTATATTGTTTTTAAATATTCTTCTAATCCTGATAACTTTATCTTTTTAGCAAGATTGGATATATACACATCATTAGAATAATTGAAAACTAGAAATGTTGTGTCTTTTATAACAACTCTATGTGGCTCAATGTATGAAAGATTAGTATTTTCAATCTTTCTTATACTTCCATTTATAAAAGTTGGAGTAACCTTTGCAAACTCACATATAAATTCTAGCCTTTGTTTTAGACTTTCCTCAAATTGTAATTCTTCTTTAATTATCTTCATTTAAAAAACCATCCTTTCTTGGATGATATTTTTGCAACAAAAAAATACCATCCATTTTCAGAATGATATTTGTATCTCTATTCAAAAAGTTCGAACAGATTCGTCATTGGAGCGGGTACCGGGAATCGAACCCGGGCTAAAAGGTCGGAAGCATTTCATTCTACCACTAAATTATACCCGCAAGTAAAAAATTGAAATAATTGAATCCTATTTTAAATGATATGTATAGAAAGTATTAATTCAATTATACGACAAACCAAAAATATATGTATTTTTATATAATTATATTATACTTTAAAATTAAAAATAATTCAATAAAATTTAGTAATAATATTGAAATTTACCCTAAAGTATTATAATATAATAGTGTGCAAAAAAGAACCGGTCCCAAATGTCCAGGCAAAAAAGAACCGGTCCCAAATGTCCAGGCAAAAAAGAACCGGTCCCAAATGCACGGAAAGGAATAGTTATATGTCAAATATTGAAAAAAGAAGAGAAGTTAGACGAAAGAATGAACGAAGAGGAGACGATAGGAGAGAATTTGACAGAGGAACAGGAGATAGGAGAAAGCTAAATAATAGAATAGTAAAAAGAAGAGAAGAGGATAAAGAAAAATATGAGGAAGCTTATTCAGATCAAGTGGAAGGAAGAAATGCAGTAATAGAGCTTTTAGAAAGTGGAAAAGATGTTAATAAATTATATATTACAAAAGGTGAGAAAAATGGTTCAATAAATAAAATAATAGCTATGGCAAAAGAAAAAAAGGTTGTAATTGTTGAAAAGGATAAACAACAAATGGAAAAAATGGCACAGACAGAGAATTTTCAGGGAGTTATTGCAATTATTCCACCATATGAGTATTGTGAAATTGAAGACATTTTAGAATACGCAAAATTGAAAGAAGAGAGCCCATTTATTTTAATTTTAGATGGAATTGAAGATACTCATAATTTGGGTGCTATAATTAGAACTGCAGAAACAGCAGGAGTACATGGAATCATCATTCCAAAAAGAAGGTCAGCTCAAGTAAATAGTACAGTTAGTAAGGTTGCTTGTGGTGCAGTAGAATATATGAAAATAGCAAGGGTGAATAATATTAATGACTGTATAAAAAAACTAAAGGAACTTGGGGTATGGATTTGTGGTACAGCAGTGGAGGCACAAGAATACTATTTTAACCAAGATTTAAAAGGGCCACTTGGGATTGTTATAGGAAATGAAGGAAAGGGAATGAGTGAGCTAGTAAAGAAAAATTGTGACTTCTTGGTAAAAATTCCTGTATTAGGAAAAGTACAATCTTTAAATGCTTCAGTTTCAACAGGAATTATTATATATGAAGCAGTTAAACAAAGAAGCTTTTTAACCCAAAGATAATAGGCACAACATAATAGTAATACTAATAAGAGGTTTATAGGTATAACCATTAAAAACCTAAATAATTAGAAATAAAGGATGATTTTTTATGGATAAAAAACCAATGATAATAGTTGGAATATTGTTTGGAATAGTAATTATTGGACTAAGTGTATATTTAGTCTTAAGTTTAACAACAGATATGTTTAAGAATGCAAAAGAAATATTTCAAACACAGCTAAAAACCAGCATTGAAATAGTAAATAGTAATACAGATATGTCAAAAGAGCAGGAATTTTTTAAAACATTAACTGAAAGTAATTATAGAGATAATACAAATATAGATGTAAAATATACAAACAAAAATGATAGTATTGAAAATTTCAAAATAGCTTCAGATGGAATTATAAATAATTCTTCAAAAAAAGCTTTTGAAAATATAACAGTACTTTATGGTGATGATTTTAAAATAATGAATTTAGAGTATCTTAAAGATAATCAAACACATGGAATATTATTTTCAGATGTAGTAAAGAAATTTGTAAGTGTAGATTTTGAGAAGCTTGAAGAACTTTTTGAAACAATAGGTTTGGATAAAGGTATTTTGCAAAAATATGATTCTTATAAGGTTTATGAATTATTAATCAATAAAAAACAAGCTTTAGAGAATATATGTGCAAATTATATCAAAAGCATAGATGATAGTAAATTTAAGAAAAAAAAGAATATACAAGTAACATTGAATAGTGGCGAAGAAAAAAATGCAAATTCATATACTTTAAAGCTATCTAAAGACGAAACAAGGCAATTGGCTATTGATATTTTAAAAGAACTAGGTGAGCAACAAATAATAAATGAAATTAATTCTACTAAAAGACAATTTTCAGAAACAGAAATAGTTATATATGAAGTAGAAAAAAAAGCAATAAGGATGACAGTAGAAGTAGAAAATAAACAAATAAGAATAGATTTTAAAGAAAACGGAGCAAATATTAAGTATAATGACATAACAACAGAAGAAATTAAAACATATAATATTGATTTAAAGAGAGAAGAAGCAGAAACAGAAATTGAATATAGTGACTCATATAATAACAAAATAAATTTAAAATATAGTTTAAGCGAAGATGTTAGTAGAAAAAATGCACAAATAAAAGTAGGTATTCAAAATGCCAATGTTAAAGGCATTAATTTTGCAGTAACAAAGGAATTAGAACTTTCAAATACTGAGATTGAAGGGATTTTAAAAAGCTTTGAAACAGATGCTAATATCAATGTAAGTAAATTAAAAGTAACTGATAGAAATACTGCACTTAATGATTTGTTAAAAAGGATTGATTCTGCAATTATAAACAAAAACAATCAAATAAATTCAGAAGTCTTAAATATTTGTGTAAGCTTTAATAAGGGATTAGAAAAACAATATAATGGAGTTACTGAGCAACAAAAGAAATTATTTAATAATCAATTTTTAGCATATAAAGGAAAAGATGTTAAAAAAGCTATTATATTTAATTTATTAGAGCTTGTTGGAAGAAATATGGATAGATATGAAGTTGTTGGTGAAGACTCATTTAATATTGTCATTTCAGAAGGAAAGCAGAATAATACAGCTATGGAAGAAATAAAGAAAAAGGTAGAACAATCTGGAAAGAAATTTGATATAGATTTTGAATATGACTCAAGCGGAAAAGTTAATTTAATGAAGATAATAGGATATGAAGAGCAATAGTATGAATGGTTAAATAAATTATAGGGAAATATAATTAGATATGGAGAGAGAAGATGGAGAGAATAAGAGGATTTGAGATTGTAAAAGGATATGAAGACAAAGGAATAAATATTCCAATAAGGAAAACAAAGAATTCTGCAGCATATGATATTGAATCAGCAGAAGATATTACAATTCCTGTATATAAACCAGGAATAAAACCAACACTAATACCAACAGGACTTAAAGCATATTGTCAAGATGATGAGTGTTATCTTTTATTAAGTAGATCTGGAGGACCTAAAAAAGGATTACTTACACCTCACGGACTAGGATTAATTGATGCAGATTATTATGAAAACCCAGAGAATGATGGACATTTTATGGTTCAAGTTTTTAATTGCTCTGATCATGAATTGCATATAAAAAAAGGTGAGGCTATTGCACAGGTTTTATTTATGAAATATTTAATTTGTGATGGAGATAATGCAAAAGGAATAAGACCAGGTGGATTTGGTTCAACAGACAAATAGATTGTAATCAAAAAGAATTGGAGAGTAAGATGAAAAGACTTTTTAAGGTATTGGAAAACAACAAAGTAAAAGTTTTTGGTATAATGGCAATTATTTTAATTATTATTTTTTCATTTAGTATTACACCAAAACATGTACAAAATGATATTTTTTATACTATAAAGATAGGTAAATTAATAAGAGAGAATGGGATAGATGGAGTTGACCACTTTTCATGGCATGAGGGTTTACCATATACATATCCACATTGGCTATATGATTTTGGAATGAGCTATATTTACGACTTGGGAGGATTTGATGCAATTTATATTTCGACTTGTATATTATCATGTATTTTAGGAATATGTATTTATTTTGTAAACTCAAGAATTACAAAAAATAAACTGATTTCATTTTTAGTAACAATAGCAGTTTTATATCTATTAAGAGGATATATTACTGCAAGAGCTCAACTTGTGACTTTTATATTATTTATTTTGTTTGTATATAATATTGAAAAATTTTTGGAAAATAAAAAAGTTATTAATGCACTAGCAATGCTAGTAATACAGACATTAATTGCAAACTTACATGTTGCAGTTTGGCCATTTACATTTATACTATATTTGCCATATATAGCAGAATATTTATTTATAGAATTAGAAGATATGATATTATATCAAAAACTAGGAATTAGGCATTTAAAAAGAAAAGCTAACCGCATTCAAGCTAAAATTAATAAGAATAAAGCAAATGATAAATATATAAAAAAATTGCAAATTATTACAGAAAGATTATTATTAAAACAAGAAAACGTACAAAAAATAAAAGAAAGAAAAGATAAAGATAAAGGAAAAGAATATAAAATAGTAATTAACAAGAATAAGAATGTTAAATGGTTAATGATTATTATGCTACTTTCAATATTAACAGGTTTTTTGACACCTTTAGGTAAAACCCCATTTAATTATACTTATTTAACTTTAATAGGAGAAACTACACATAACATTAGCGAGCATATACCATTAGTACTTGCAAATAATATACCTATTATTTGTACATTAATTGCAGTATTTACACTAATTACTTTTACAAAAGTAAAAATATCTATATCAGATTTATGCATGCTAGGAGGCTTATGCTTTCTTATGTTTTGGACAAGAAGACAGCAAAGCATGTTTGTGTTAATTGGATCTATAGCTTTTACAAGACTTCTAGTACAGTCATTTGAAATGTCTATGGATAAATCAGCAGGAGATATGGTAGAAAAATGCATAAATAGATTTACAGTCTTTATTTTAATAGTAGGAATATTGGGCTGGAGCTTACACCTTTATTCAAAAGTCAGAGATGATAATTATATAAATAAAAAGGTTTATCCAATAGAAGCAAGTGAATGGATTTTGCAAAACTTAGATGTTAAAAACATAAAACTATATAATGAATATAATTATGGAAGCTATTTGCTATTTAAAGATATTCCTGTTTTTGTAGATTCAAGAGCAGATTTGTATGCACCCGAATTTAATACACCTACAGGAAATGTTAAAGAGGGAACTGACATTTTTATGGATTTTATTAATAGTTCTAACATTACTGAGTATTATGGAGATATTTTTAAAAAATACGGAATAACTCATGCAATACTTTATAAAAATTCTAAAATGTCAATGTTAATAAGAAAAATAGATTCTGAAAAATATAATGAAATATATTCTGATGATTATTTTGTTATTTATGAAGTGATAACACAATAAATATTAGATAATACACAACATGATTTTTACAATAGGACAAATTATAATAAAGTACTAATATTAAAGATAAATATGTGTTTTAGTTGTTAATAGATAAAAAATTTTCAGTTAATTATAAATAATTAAGATATTAGCAATTATAATTGAGAAAAAGAAAGGATGATAAAATGGAAGAGGAACAAGAGCAAAAAGTAAAACAAATGATAGATGAATTGATGGAAAAGGCAAAAATTGCTTCTCAAGAATATTTAAAACTAAGTCAAGAGCAAGTAGACAATATAATAAAAGCTATGTCTATGGCAGGCTTAGAACATCACATGGAGCTTGCAAAAATGGCTGTAGAAGAAACAGGTAGAGGAATTTACGAGGATAAAATAACTAAGAATATGTTTGCTACAGAATATATTTATCATAGCATAAAATATGAAAAAACAGTTGGGATAATAAATGAAAATGATGAAGATGATTATGTAGAAATTGCAGAGCCTGTTGGAATAATTGCAGGAGTTACACCTGTTACAAATCCAACCTCAACAACAATGTTTAAATCTATAATTTCTGCTAAAACAAGAAATGTTATAGTTTTTGGATTTCATCCATCTGCACAAAACTGCTCTGTAAGAGCAGCAGAAATTTTAAGAGATGCAGCTGTAAAGGCAGGAGCACCTGAAAATTGTATATTATGGATTCCAGAGCCTTCTGTTATGGCGACAAGTATGTTAATGCATCACCCTGATATTAGCTTAATTTTAGCTACAGGTGGAACAGGAATGGTAAAAAATGCATATTCATGTGGGAAGCCTGCACTTGGAGTAGGACCTGGAAATGTTCCTTGTATTATAGAAAAGACTGCTAAGCTTAAAACTTCTGTGAATGATTTAGTAATGTCTAAATCATTTGATAATGGTATGATTTGTGCTTCTGAGCAAGCTGTTTTGGTTGAAAAAGACATTTATCAAGAATTTGAAGATTTAATGAGAAAAGCAGGATGTTATTTTGTTTCTCCAGAAGAAAAAGCAAAACTAAAGGAAGCAATGTTTGAACATGTTGATGAAAGAGGAGATAAATTAAAATCTCATATTCCAGGAAAGAGTCCTTATGAAATTGCCGAGATGGCAGGATTTGAGGTCCCAAAAGAAACTAAAGTATTGGTAGTTTATGAAGAGGGAATAGGGGAAGGACATCCATTTTCTAAAGAAAAACTAAGTCCTGTTTTAACATATTATATAGTAGAAAGTTTTGAAGAGGCTTTAGATAAAGCTGAAAGACTACTTGAATTTGGTGGACTTGGACATTCAGCAGTTATACATTCAGAAGATAGAGAAAGAATATTAGAATTCTCAGAAAAAATGAAAGCAGGAAGAATTATAGTTAATTCTCCTTCAACTCACGGAGCAATTGGTGATATATACAACACAAATATGCCATCACTTACACTTGGTTGTGGGTCATTTGGTGGAAATTCAACAACAGCAAATGTATCATCAGTTAACTTGATTAATATTAAAAGAGTTGCAAGGAGGAGAGTTAATATGCAATGGTTTAAAATACCAGAAAAAATATATTTTGAAGCTGGCTCAATTGCCTATTTGGAAAAAATGCCAGATATAGAAAGAGTATTTATTGTAACAGACCAAGGAATGGTTAATTTAGGATATGTAGACAAAATTTTATATCACTTAAGAAAAAGAGAAAAGCATGTACATTGCGAGATTTTTGACGAAGTAGAATCTGACCCATCTTTTGAGACAGTAAATAAAGGCTTAGAAATGATGAAAAACTTTAAGCCTGATGTAATAATTGCATTAGGTGGAGGAAGCCCAATAGATGCAGCAAAAGGAATGTGGTTATTTTATGAGCATCCAGAGGCAGACCCTGAGGGACTAAAATTAAAATTTATGGATATAAGAAAACGTACGTATAAATTTCCAAAATTAGGAGTAAAAACAAAGATGGTTGCAATACCTACAACTTCAGGAACAGGTTCAGAAGTAACATCATTTGCAGTTTTAACAGATAAAAAATTAAACAAAAAATATCCATTAGCAGATTATGAGCTAACTCCTGATGTTGCAATTGTTGACCCTGATTTAGTTTTAAGCCTTCCAAAATCAGTTACAGCAGATACAGGAATGGATGTTTTAACACACGCGCTAGAAGCTTATGTTTCTAATATGGCTTCAGATTTTACAGATGGACTTTCAGAAAAAGCAGTTGAATTAGTTGTAAATTATTTGCCAAAAGCATATACAGATGGCGCAAATGATAGATTAGCACGTGAAAAAATGCATAATGCAAGTACAATTGCAGGAATGTCATTTACAAATGCATTTTTAGGAGTATGTCACTCATTAGCACATAAAATAGGGGCAGAGTTCCACCTAGCTCATGGAAGAATAAATGCAATTTTACTTCCATATGTAATAAGATATAATAGCACAATGCCAACAAAATTTGTATCTTTCCCAAAATATGAGTATTTTATAGCAGACCAAAAATATGCACAAATGTCAAAAAAAATTGGACTTAAGGCAGATACAGTAGAAGAGGGAATAAGCTCACTTATAGCAAAAGTAAAAGAAATGAACGAATTTTTAGGAATTCCAAAATCTTTTAAAGAAGCGGGAATTGATGAAGCTGAATTTATGGCAAAAATAGATATGCTTGCAGATAGAGCTTTTGAAGATCAATGTACTACTGCAAATCCTAGAGTTCCACTTGTAAGTGAGTTGAAACAGATTTTGATTGATAGTTATTATGGGAATGAAGTAAAATAAAAAATGGACAAAGGGACGGTTCCTTTGTCCAAAATTTTCAGAATTAGGAGATAAATAAAACTATGAATTACAAAGATCAAATAAACTCTCTTATGAGAGACTTCGCAGTGTATTTAAAAGAATCTAAATTTGAAATAAAAAGAAATGGCTTAAGTAGGATAGCTTTTGAAAAAGATAGACCAAGTAGGAAAATATCAACAAAGAAGTTTATTGAAAAAAAAGAAGACATTTTGCTTTATTTATATACTGTAGTAGTAAACCTTGCAAATGAAGATTATGTTGCAAATATTAATACTATACCTGAATTTTCTAATATTAACTTTATCGAAAATTCTAATAATTATGTCCCAGGAATTAAAAACAAGATGATTTTAAAAAATATAAGAAATGCATTTGATCATGCTTCTGGTATAGTAGAAATTGATAAAGGAGATATTACAATTACGAATAATCATACAATGAAAAATAGAGCTACTGTAAAGTTTTCTGTAAAGCAATCAAAACAAAATTTAATAAGTTTATTTAAACAAAGTATAGCTAATCAAAAACAAAGTAAAAATCCAATCATTAAAACTTTAATGGATGATATTGAAAAAATAGAAAATGATGATTTTGCTAATGTTTCAGACCAATTATGTTATATAATTCTAATGAATTTATTGCTATGCTATAACAAAGAGAGCTTAATAGACAAATTCATTCAGAGTCAAATGTCATTTTTAGATATGTCTCATTTTAGTATAACAACGGAAAAAGAATGGGACAAAAAAGAAATACATGATGATTTTTTGAAGCTATATATACCAATCTTTAAAGATGATTCAGACAGGCAAAGTTATAATCGTGAATGGAGAAAATTAGGGAATTTTAATTCTTCATCTGATAAAGCATTTATTTATGATGTTACAAAATATCCAATTGACAAAAAAACACGTAAACATATTCCTACACCTATTGTTTTAAAACATTTAAGGGATGCAAATGCTCATGGGTGGATTGAATTTAAAGATGGAAAAATATTTTTATATGATAAAAAAAAGAAAAATTCTCCTTCATATATCGAAATCTCAATTTCTGAAGAAGATATGTGGAAACTTTTAAATCATGATATTTTCTTTGAAAGTATGTATACATATGTAGACACATTTTCTAATCAAAGAGATGATGAAATGTTTTTCTTTGAAAGAGCAAAATCAGCTGAAGAATTTGAGACCTATATTAGAATATATCAATTAAGGTTGGCAAAAGAAAGCAAAAGAAAAGCTATTGATTATTTGTTTAAGAGCAATAAGATTTCTTCATATATCTTAGAACATCCAGAACAATTAAATGCTGCATTGAATTATAAAGTAGATGGGGACAAAACATTACTTCAATATGCATTAAGAAAAAGTAATATGACTATGGAAGACTTTTACAAAAATGCAAAAAAATTTGGTAAAAATGATAGAGAATGGGCAAAAGATTATACTTTTGTTTCAAAAAAATATATGGATGCATTGTGTGGGAAAGATCTAGAGTTTTTTAAAGCTTATTTTTGCTTTTTGTATAACAAAGATAGAATTAAAAATTTTTTGGATTATAATAATTTGACACCTGAAGAGAATGAATTTGTAGAAAGCGAAGCTGAAAAATTAAAAGAACAATTATCTAATAGTAAGGTAAGTGTAGGAAAAAATCCTATTATTTTAACAGAAGTAATGTTTACAATGTTTCCTAGAAATAATGCAACAGTTTTTAAAGACGTATTATATGCAGTTTATACATATAATAAATATCAACAAAGAACTGAAAAAAAACAATTTGATGTTATGAATGTTGAAAGTTATAGCTCTTTAAGTAAAGAAAGGGAGAATGGAATAGAAGAACAAAGCCATTATAATGAAATACGTAAAAAAATTGCTAAAAAAGGACTAACAGGTGCAGCAATTATCATTGCATCACAATTATTGTTTTCTTATGCTATAAAACATGGAATTGATATAACACATGTTAAACCAACTGTAGTATTTGGAGGAGTTTTAGGAGTTATGGCATTAAGAAATTCATTGATAATAGGTGCTAAAAATTTACTAGATAAATATAAAAAAAGAAAAAAGGATATTAAAGAGGAACGTGACCAATTGCTTAATGAAAAAGGAAATCCTGATTTTAATAAAGGGGATAGATAATATGTATGAAATTAATGATATACTTACACTTTCAGACAATAATAACTATGTAATAACAAACAAATTATTATATAATGATAAATATTATTATATGATAATAGATTATGAAGACGATGATATTTGGTTTATAGTGTATGAGGACAATGATAAGTTAAATATTGAAGAAAATGAGGAAATACTATATAATGTTATAAATAATTTTAAAATAAACATATAAATTAAAACATGAAAGCCATAAGTATCCGGTGATGTACCAATATCATAAGCCCTTCTAGATCTTGAATTATAACTTCCTCCCGATGAATTAGTAGAAAGTACGACAATCAGTCAAAGACAGTTAGAAGTGTCAAAAAAAAAGCTAGGAAAGTTGCAAAAAGTGTCAAGAGGAACCTTATCAAATATCAAGATAAGAAAACTTAAAAAAGAATTAATATTTTGTTAGCTGATATTTGCAGAAATAATTTTACGGGAATCGGAAAGCCCGAACCTTTAAAAGGTGATTTAAGCGGATTTTGGAGTAGACGTATAGATGATGTTAATAGATTAGTATATAAAATAACAATAGTTGGGGTAGAAGTTGTTCAATGTTAAGGACACTATGATAATAATAAATAATAAAAATAGTTCTTTATTTTAAGATGTAAAATAAGGAACTATTTTTATATATAATATGAACATTTTTATGGTATTTGAGCTATTACAATTTTTCGATTTGTTCAGCATGTTGTTTACCCAAAAAATAAGCAAGAGTAAAATAATAAGAGTCTATCTGATAGTGCAATCTCATAACATCATTTAGTTTAGCATTTTGTTCCAAAGACAAAACATTTTCAAGTTGTTCAATAAAATTTGCCAAAGTTTCATCTTTTTTCTTGAATTCAGGAACCTTGTTAAGCAATGGCATTTTGCTTTCTACCAAATTACTAATGCTTTCAACTGTATCTTCATCGAAGATTTTTTCGAAGCCTGTCATATAAATACATCCTTTCTTTAAAAGAATAAAAAGTTTGATATAACATCAAAAAATCTTGCTCCTATGATATTACTTAACTTTTTTGAATATATAAATATTATTTGTAGTAAAAAATAATTTATGCTACTTTGAAAAAATTGATTTTAGTAATTGAATAAACATATATGAGTGAAATGTAATATGTACTTATTAATAGTACACCTTTATTATATCCTTTTTTTTATTTTTGTCAATGGATTTTTCATTTTAAAAAAAGTATTTTAAAATAGAAATCAAAATCTCTTGATTTTTAAGGTAAAATATGGTAAAGTATTAATATAGCAAGTATTTTTAAAAGGAGTGATTCCTAAATGCAAGAACAAAAAGAAGAAAAGTTAATAGATATAAAAGGAACTTTAGAGCAATTTATTAAAACAGATGAGCCCGAACTAAGCCAAGAAGAAGCAATAATGAGATTTGGAGAACCAAAAAAGAAAAAAAATAATAATAGTGATGATGATGATTCAGCTGATGATATATCAGAAGAACTAGAGCACTTAAGAAGAATAAAAAAGGAATTATTAGCATCATTAGAAAGAGTAAAAAAGCTTGAAGAGCAATTATTTAAAAATCACGAAGAAAAGCTTAAATTAAATGTTAAAGCTAGCAAAAGTGGTGGATTTTCAAGTAGTAAATCAAAAGAAGAAAAAGAAACAGAAAAGCAAAATCAAAAAGAAAGAGAATAAGCGTGCATTTGGGACCGGTTCTTTTTTGCCCGGGCATTTGGGACCGGTTCTTTTTTGCTCGCTTTCAATAAAGGGTGAGTGAATTTTTGCCCCGTCCCCAAACGAAAGGAAGACAAAATGAATACAATTATAGGAGAGCTTGGCAAAAGTAAAAAATTTGTCAGCTTAATTAAAAACATAGAAAACGAAAAAAGTCCGGTAGAAATATCGGGCTTAACTGACGTGGCAGAAACAAGCCTAATTGCAGGAATAAATGAATTTACAAAAAGACCAATTTTATTAATTACATATAACGAAATTCAAGCAAAAAAGCTTGCAGAAGATATTAAATATTTTACAGATAAAGTCTATGTATTTCCTAAAAAAGAAATCTTAACTTATGATTATATTGCTGAGAGTAAAGATTTACCTTATGAAAGAATAGATGTACTAAATAAAATATATGATAATAAAAATATAATTGTTGTAACAACTATTGAAGCAGTGGAACAAAAAATCCTGGAAAAAAATGAATTATACAAAAATACTATAAAGTTCAAGATTGGTTCAAGATGCAACTTAGAAGAAATTAAGCAGAAATTAGTTGATTTAGGATATGCAAGATATGACTTAATAGATGCAAGAGGAGAGTTTAGCATAAGAGGAGGAATTATCGACATTTCTGTAACAGATACAACAGGTGTAAGAATTGAGCTTTGGGGAGATGAAGTTGATTCTATTAGATATTTTAATATAGTAAGCCAAAGGTCAACAAGTCAGATTGATACAATTGAAATATATCCTGCACATGAGTTTGTTTTAGAAAAAACTCTAGATGAGGTTTGCAAAAATATTCAAAGTAATGTCTATAATGAAAAATGTCAACAAATTGCTGAAAAAGATATTGAAGAGATAAGAAATGGCAATTATTTAAGCAAAGTTGATAAATATTTTAATTGTTTTTATCAAAATCAAGAAACTATTTTAGATTATTTAAATGATAAATATGTTGTGGTTATAGATGAGCAAGGTAAGGTAAATGCAAGAGATTTAAGTTTAAAGGAAGATATAGAAAGACTTACAAAAGCTTTAATAGAAAAAGAAAAAATAGTTCCTGAAAGTTTATTAAATACTGCAAATATAGACGACATAAACAATATGTTGGAAAAGAAAAAAAATATATATGTTGAAAAACTAAACACTACTACAAAATCTGGTATAGAAAAATTTAACCTAAAATATAGACAATTAAATTACTACAAAACAGGAATTGATTTATTTGTCGGTGACATTAAGAATTACTTGAAAGATAAGAAAAAAGTTTATGTTGTTGTTGACATGAAAGAAAAAGCAAATAAAATTGAAAATCTTTTAAAAGAAAATGATATTTCTTCAAGGTTTGAAGAAAATTTAAATCAGACAATCATTTCAAAAAATACGCATAATAATGTGGTAATTACAGTTGGAAAAATTTCAGAAGGCTTTGAAGCATACGATTTAGGGCAAATTGTAATTGTTGCAAATGAGCTTGTAGAAGCTGATAGGAGAAAGAGAAAGTACAAATCCGAAGAATTTAAACAAGGTGAAAAAGTAGTTTTTGCTGACTTAAAAGTTGGAGATTATGTTGTTCATAGAAGCTATGGAATTGGTATATATATTGGAGTAAATACAATAACAGCAGATGGAACAACTAAAGATTATATAAAACTAAAATATGCAGGTGATGATATTTTATATATCCCTACAAATGCCTTAGATTCAATCAGAAAATATGTAGGTGGGGAGGAAATAGGCTTAAAGCTTAATAAATTAGGTTCAAAAGATTGGGAGAAAACTACAACAAAAGTTAAAAATAATTTAAGAGCTGTTGCAAAAGATTTAATTGAGCTTTATGCAAGAAGAGAAAAATCAAGAGGTCATGCATTTGCGCCAGATACAGAGTGGCAGAAAGAATTTGAAGGAAAGTTCCCTTATGTAGAAACAGATGACCAACTTCGTTGTATAGAAGAAGTTAAAACAGATATGGAAAATGAGAAACCTATGGATAGACTTCTTTGTGGAGATGTTGGATATGGAAAAACAGAAGTTGCAATAAGGTCTGCTTTTAAAGCTGTAATGGAAGGAAAACAGGTGGCTTATCTAGTTCCAACAACGGTTCTTGCAAAACAACAGTATCAGACATTTAAAGAGAGGATGAAGGATTATCCAATCACAGTAGAACTTTTAAATAGGTTTAGAAGCACAAAGGACAAAAATAGAATTGTAAGAGAGCTAAAATTAGGTGATGTAGATATTGTAGTTGGAACTCACAAACTACTTGGAAAAGAGATTGAGTTTAGAGATTTAGGTCTTCTTATAATAGATGAAGAGCATCGCTTTGGAGTAAAGGCAAAAGAAAAAATTAAGAAATATAAAGCAAATATAGATGTACTTACAATGACTGCAACTCCTATTCCTAGAACACTTCATATGTCTGTTGTCGGAGTAAGAGATATGTCTGTAA
>Ga0247611_10003865_pt1 | contig 21571 bp, 16 predicted proteins | sample 177DNAGHGhighgp2_FD_192422 | JGI IMG/M metagenome (GOLD analysis project Ga0247611, IMG submission 192422) | Sheep rumen microbial communities from Palmerston North, Manawatu-Wanganui, New Zealand - 1770 DNA GHGhigh gp2 | ecosystem: Host-associated > Mammals > Digestive system > Stomach > Rumen... | reverse complement strand
TATCGCGTGCCGCAATTTTCGAGTCTCGTCCGCACCGCAAAAAAGAGCTTTACGGCTCTTTTTTTGTGCGACGGACTTGAATCTCGCGAGTTCTTATCTCACTACGTTCGAACGATTATCGCGTTCCGCAATTTTCGGGTCTCGTCCGCACCGCAAAAAAGAGCTTTACGGCTCTTTTTTTGTGCGATTAATCGGGCAAATAAACGCCATTCTCTTTGAGGGGTTCCAGGTGGATCGTAATCATCGTGGCTGCGCCGAATCGTTCACGCAACTTCTGCTCCAACAAAACACTATGCCTGTGTGCCTCGTAGAGCGATATGTTGCCATGCATGCGCAGGTGCATTTCGATGGAATAGACGTTGCCCACGCGACGTGTGCGAAGGTGGTGCATCTCACTCATCTCGCTGTCCTGCGATACGATCTCGCGAATCTGTTGCTCCACTTCTTCCGGCAGACGTTTCTCCATTAGATCTTGAACGGCTTCATGCAGCAGTTTACCGGCTGTGGCGATGATAAAGATGCTTACCAGTACAGCGGCTATCGGGTCAAGAATCGCCCATTTGCCGCCGAACAACAACGCTCCACCGATACCGATAGCCGTAGCTATGGACGATAGCGCGTCTGTGCGATGATGCCAGGCATTGGCTTCCAGTGCCGGTGAATTGACGCGGCGGCTGACACGGATAGTAAGCCAATAGATGATTTCCTTCGCCGCTATACTGATGAGCGCCGCCCACAGCGCAATCCGACCCGGCATCACCAAGTCCGCGCCATGAAAAGCGCTCACAATCTTCTGTATGCCTTCTCCTGCCAGCACGCCACCGGCCGCTAAGAGCGCAATCGCCACGATGGAGGTAGCCAGCGTCTCATACTTACCGTGACCGTACGGGTGCTCATTATCCGCAGGGCGGCTACTGATTTTTACAAAAAGAAGAACCACAAAATCCGTCAGCAGGTCGCTCAACGAATGAACAGCATCCGCTATCATTGCAGCCGAGCAGCCCAAGATACCCGCGACGAACTTTAAAGCCGTCAATGCCACATTGACCATACTACCCCAGAGGGTGATTCGTATTATCTCTTTTTCCCGAGTCATCGTGATTTATGTAATTCTGCGCAAAGATATACTTTTTTCAGGATATATGCAAACTAAAAATAACAATTTTGTGCAAAAATAACATTTTTTTGCAAAAAAATTTGGACATATCAAAAAAAAGCAGTACCTTTGTCGTCGATTTCGTTCGAAGCTGGTATAAATGCCACTTCCGGCGGAACGAATATGATTTTTCCCCGATAGAAGGGGACATGATAGCGGTCCATTAGCTCAACTGAATAGAGTACCACACTACGGATGTGGGGGTTGCAGGTTTGAATCCTGCATGGATCACAAGAGCACAGTCATTCGGCTGCGCTCTTTTTGTGTGTCGGTAAATTTAAAGATAAAAAAATACATAAAAGATGAATACCAAAAATAGACGTTATAAGATGGTCGTGGGATGGTAGTGATAATAACCTACTAATCACCTACTAATCACCTACTAATTTCATACTAATATCATACTACAGGTAGCGACTCGGTGAAGGAGGAGGGGAAAGGGTGGAGGGGGGGGAGGGGTGAAAGGGTGAAGGGGCAAGGGATGAAAGGGTGAAGGGGCAAGGGATGAAGGGAAATGGGAAAGAATATGTTTTACAACATAAAAAGTGCCTTTTTTTAAGAATCGGTTATACCTTATTATTATTCGCGCGCGTAAAATACAATAAAACTTGCGTAATCCAAATAAAAATATTAATTTTGCACGCTTTTTTGCGGTAAAATTTTTGGAATGTGCCCTTAAAAACTTAAAAATCGTACATTTTGCAAACCGCACTTGGCAAAAACAGGGTTTTAAATTAGAAAAGGTATGAAAAAGATGAATATTAGTCATAATTCCAAGCATTTTCTTAATGTATTATTGCTCATAGTTGCTCTCGTCGGTATTAATACCAAGGCGTGGGGAGATAAAGCAACGTGGACAGGAACTGTTTCCGTTGCCAGCGGTAGCGGTACTGCAACAGTAGAAGTATATAATGATTATGATGGTGAAACAGAAGACAAAAAGTCGACTACTTCTTCTTCACCTGTTACAGCTAAATATTCTGAGTCCACTTCGCTTTTTCACTTGTGGATTAGGAAGCATCACTTGATTTTTACGGCTACTCCATCTACGGGATATCATTTTGTAAAATGGACAGGAGGTAGAACTTCTACTGCGAATCCGCATTCTACCGTTTCTAGCAATTCTAATCAAAGCCTGACTTTGGCCGCCCATTTTGCACTGAATACTTACACTGTAAAGTTTGAACCAAACCGCGGAACGGGGGCTACGGGAACGGGCTCTATGAGTGCTCAGGAATTCACTTATGGCACAGCGCAGAACTTGAGTGCAAATGCATTTACCAAAGACGGTTATTCATTTGTGGGATGGAATACAAAAGCTAATGGAACGGGTAAGTCTTATACCGATGAACAAAGAGTAAATAATTTGACTACAGAAAACGGAGCAGAGATAACCTTATATGCCCAATGGACGGCAAATACCTATACTATTACGCTGAATAGCGATTTGGCTACGACCCCCGGAACGGAAAGTATAGAAGCAACATATGATGATAATACAAATCTCACTTCGGCAATTGCCGTTCCCTCTCGCGATAAGTGGACATTCTGGGGGTATTTTACCGGTGAAAACGGAGCCGGTACTCAGTTGATTGATAGAGACGGAAATGTGCTGGCGAACAAGAGTGGATTCACGGATGGTAGCAAAAAGTGGAAATACGCCGGTGATCTGACGCTTTACGCGCACATGACGGAGAAGTCAGACCAGACTATCAATTGGGATTTAACAGAAGGCGCGGAATATGCTACAGGAACCGCAATGGGCGCAGTGGCTACATCCGATCTGCCTGTAACTTATACTTCGAATCACCCGGAGTGGGGTTATATCAATGGAAGCGGCCGATTAATCGTAGTGGAGCCGAATAAAACGATAACTATCACGGCAAGTCAAGCCGGTAATGATTATTACAACACGGCGCCCGATGTAACCAAGACCTTTATCACACTCGGTGCGAATCCTAACCAACTTACGGAGGTAACAGCATCCGGCATCACGTATGGTCAGACTTTGAGCGCTTCTGTGTTGTCCGGTAATGTTAAACTTGATGGCGTGGTTATTCCCGGAACGCTCTCTTGGGTGGATGCGGAAATAATGCCTGATGCCGGAACAGAGAACCATATGGCGCTCTTTACTCCGGAAAACCAATCTGCATATAGTTCTGTTTACTTCGAAGTACCTGTTACTGTTGCCAAAGCAACTCCGGTTATTACATGGCATATTACAAACGTACTGCATGAGCAAGTACGGTATAACCACTTCGTGGAGAGCAGCAATAAAGAGGCAGGGGCAGACTTGAGTTTTAAAACATCTAATTCGTCCTTGCTGAATATTGCGGATGATGCTTTGATTATAGGAGCAACTTCCGAGAAACAGGATGGTTGGATTAAGGTCAGTCAGCCGGAAACGGATAATTATAATGCATATAACGCGACATGGAGCCTGAAACATGACGTGACGGTATATCCTAAGGCAAAGATTTGTTTGCCCCTTGACCTGACGCCTGCCAATGGAAACGCCGAAAATGATTATAATGATGCACGGGTGGCTATCACTAAACCAGGTGGTTGGTGTAATACGAACGCAGATGGATATAAAAAGGACTATATTGCTCTTTATGATGTGACTTATACGCAAAGAGTTGGTATCGCGCTTGGTTCTTGGGAGGATGGCTTAAGCGGCTTAGGCAGTGCAATAGCAAATTGGCTGGCGGGGCGCTCTGCTGAGTTCGCTTATACGACTAAATCGGTAGATTTGTTCTTCTCCGGTATTCCTGACAAGATAAGTTTGGATGTGGAATCACAGGCGGTTACCACAACTTGGCCGACGGTAACATGGAATGCAACTGCAAAAAACTGGCATGTGTATGCCAGTGTGGACGGAGTGGATTATACGCAAATTGCTTCGAGAGAAGGAGACGGAAATATTAGTTACACATTCGTAAATGAAAATGTGCGCTATGTGCGTATTGAATACAGCGGTAACTTTACCGGATTCGTAAAGAATCTCCGTATAACGCGGAAGAAATATATTCGTTCCAATAAATCAGAACTGACTTTTGGTACGGAGACAAATCCGCTACAGGAGCCCCAAGCCTTAACCTTGAGTTACTCGTCTCTTGGTATCTGTGGCGGTAGTGCAGAAGACGCTATTACCATTACCTCCTCCAATCCTGCTTTCTATGTGGATGAAGAAACAATCACAGAGAATGTAGGTGTTGAGCAGAGTGGCTCTTATACTATCCGTGTGCGTTGTAATGATGTAAATCAGGAGGGTATGTTGACATGTACTTCCAATGACGGAACAACACTGAGCATCCCTGTTCACTCAACGAATCCTCCTATTAGAACGGCTGCAACGGACATCTTCCAAACAGGTACAGAACATGCTCCTGTTTCAGGAACTGTTTATCGTCCGCACCGTAAAATCTTCTCTGCCGGTACGCTGAACGCTCTCTTTGACAGCTCAACCCCTCTCTTTGACACTCTCTATATTTATGGTATCTCGGAGTGTGCAGTGACTTCGCGCAAATGGGAATATTCCCCGATCAAAAATTACAATGTACCGCGGGTGACAGCAAGCAATGTACACACGCCGTGCTTTGTATATAAAAAGGATGGCGCGCAATATACGTACGTACGTACCTTTGATGCTGCCACAACGACATTGAATGTAACAGATTCCAAGACCCGCGTCTTGGTGGGTTACAGACCGGAAAGTCCCGCTGCTACAGCTGTCCAACTCAACGCAGGTACAGCAATAAACTTCAATAATACGGAGATTGTTGCCACCAACGCAGCAATAGCGGTTAACGGAAATGCTACGATTGCTGCGCACGGTGTAAACATTGTTTCGTCCACCGGCAAAGCCGCCGTCAAACTGTCAGGGGCTACTACACTGACCATCGAAGATAGTTGGATATCCTATGAAGCTCCCGGTATGCTGGCACTTCGTCCTGCTTCCGGCTATCCGTCTATTGACTTGGGTAGCGCAAGCGGCAAGGTGATAATTAACGGTACGCAACTGGAATTGCATAATGCTACCAACATGGCTATCGTGCATATGGATGGCACTACCGAGAAATTCGACGGCGAAGTGCAGATCAACGATGGTTCTATCGGCGGTGCAGAGACTTTAGGTATGCCGAAACTCACCTTCATCGACGGTGGTACATTCAATGATGGTACAATAGCCGCCTATACGCTTAAAGGTGTAGCTAAACGTCCGCGTAACCAATTTGGTCATATGGTTTCCCGTCACCCGATGGCTCCTGAGACTTTAGAGTCTTTGGTTGCCGACGAATATAGTTGGTATGGGCATGCACACTTGACGGTTGATAATGAAGCCAAAGTGAATCCGATGCTGATGGATGAGGAAGTTTGGATCTTTACCGGCGATGCCGGAGTTGGCTCGGATGTGGAAGGCAGTTGGAATAAGGGAACCGGTTTGCCCGGAGAGGATGACGACGTGCTGATTAATGCGCCGATGGTTGTCTCCGGTGGTGAACTGAAGGTGAAGAGCCTTACTATCAACTGGGAAGACAAAGGAAAAGGAATACCTGCTGTTACCGTTAATCCTGATGGCGGTTTGACGGTAGGAGAAGGTGGTGTTGACGCAATAAAGGTGGCCAATCCGGCCCAGAATCTTGTTCTCAAAGCAGGTACGGAAGGAGCCACCAAAGGCCAGACCGGTTTCTTGCGCATTCACCCCGCATCTGCAGAACCGATGCCTAAAGCAACGGTAGAACTATATAGTACAACATGGTACAACAAAGCGAACGAGGCAGGTAATACGACTCGCTTCCAATGTGTAGGTACACCGATTGCTGACAAAGGTATTGTGGCAAGCACAGTATTCCCTACCGGAACTCTGTTGTACGCTTGGAATGAGAGTTCGGAGAAATGGACCAATAACCGTACAAAAGAATTAGTACCGTTCAAAGGCTATGACTTGTCGCAGAAGATTAATAATGATGGCCTTGCTGTGACATACACTGGTCTGCTGACCTCTGACAATCAGACACTAGATTTGAGTTATACATCTTCGGAAAAGGGCTTCAACTTGCTGGCGAATAGTTATACTGCGCCGATATCGATTGAAGAGTTCATAGATGATGATTTCGTCAATGCTTCACAGACAATCTATATCCTTAATGCCGGCACAAAAGCAGAATCAAATGCGCAAGCTGGTGGACTGGATGCGGCTGGCAAATGGGTAGGTATTCCTGCTAAAACGGCTTCCGAACTGGCTGCAGAAGGCTATCCGTGTGTTATTCCTTCTATGCAGGGATTCTGGGTTCAATCCACAGGAGCAGGTGCTCAACTGAAATTGAATTACGACCGGTTAGTGATGGGAGTAACCTATACTGAACCAACCGCTAATAAACCGCTGCGTGTAGCTAAATCTCGCGAGACCGAGCAAGTAGGCAAATTGATGATTAATCTCTACACCGAAACGGATGCAGATTGTGTCTTTATCTTGGAGTCCGATAGCTATGATGCTGCTTATGAAGATGGCTACGATGCCCGTAAGATTGCCAGCGAAACAATGGATGTCTTTACCATCCGTGATAGCGAGCAACTGGGTGTTGATGCTACCAATAGTATAGTAGGAACGCGCGTGGGTGTGCGCACAGGCGAAGAAATGTCCTATACACTCATCTTCAGCCATCTCCAGAGCAAGACCTATCTGGCTCTCCTTGATAAAGAAACAAATGAAACAATAGATATTAACGAAGGTACAGAATATACATTCTTCGCAGAACCGAATAGCACTATCACGGGGCGCTTCATGATTGTAGAGAGCGCAAACGCTCCGGCAATAGCTACCGGTATGGAGTCAACCTCAGACTCCTCCATGAATGGTAAAGCAACTAAATTTATAAAGGATAACCAACTCTTTATCCTCAAGAACGGTGTGCTGTACAATGCAATGGGCGTCATGGTGCGCTGATGCATCCCCTTGTGACAAGGGCATATTAGAAAGGTATTAGTTTGAAAAAGGTATTATTGATTATATTGGGTTTGCTATGCACTATCACGGCATCCGCGTTGAGTTATGCCTCTCCGTATAAGGGAGCAGGGCGTGGCGGATATATCTATACAACGAGCGCCGTACATCAGCGTGCTGCTTCTGCAGGAATGGCACAAGCACCGGTAGCATCCATGGTTTCTACCGGCAGTTCAATGGGTAGAGGGATTGCATCTGCCGCTACGCCTGTAGCATCAACGCCGTCTGTGCGAGGTATTCAGACTTCCGCATCGCAAGTGTATGGCGGAGTCACTGCCGCAGATACGTATGCATCTATTGGCGCTCCGAAAAGAGGACCGAGCCATCCGGGAGAATGTTCTCATTGTATAGATGAGAATGGTGATGATTATTGCGATAGGTGCGGAATGGATATATATGAGTGCGATGAGGAAACCTGCTGGTGTCCTCTTGATTTAAACTGGGCAGTGATGTTGTTCTTTACTCTGCTGGCTGCAGCGTACGCGGTATATAAAAAAAGGACGTCCACCTTACGGTGACGTCCGTGATGCGAATGAGATGCGAACGTGAATGAGTGCTATTTAAGCCCTTTTGCCCACTTCTTTAAATAAGCAAACCACTCCTCGGCAGAAGATGCCACGGGGTGGTTTTCTTTTGTTGCTCCGCAACAAGTCAAATAGAAATGGCAGCCTACCCCAAGCCCCTCCCTAAAGGGAAGGGTGTTAAGCAAGCAGAGATTATTCTGTTTGTCATGAACAATTTCTCCGGCATACTCTTTCGGTATAAACACTCCTAAGCCTACCGTCTCTTTGGCATATTTGACAGAATCGTTCACAGGCCAATCGGTACCCCAAGAGGCTAACAAAACTCCGTTTGGTAATTGAAGATTGAAGATTGAAGATTGGTCATTTGGACCTTTAGCAGGGATGGTTTGTACCCCGGTACAGAGGCCATCGATAGGTTCCGAGACGCGTACATCGCAACGCATATCGCGGTGTCCGGCACGCATGGTATATTCGGCGGCAAGGTTCACGATCGTGCGTGTCTCCGGGGCATCCTGTTTGCCGTCAGGTATCGTCCAATCGATATCCCGTACGGCAATAGTGGCTTTATTGCGTGTCTGCGAGACAATCCATTGTTGGCGTTCTCCCACCTCTTCAATATGATATAACTTATCATTCCAGTACTTCACCGTTCCGACGCCTACCGTGCCTTTCACCCGCAGTATATCATCTCCGTAACCTTCCGCAAGCAGCGAGTCGTTGGGATACCAATAACTCTGCGCTAACTCCAACTGCGGGGTGCGTTTGCAATACACATCAATGGTCTGTTTCTTGTCGAAATAAATACGATAGGCCATGAGTTCAGACTCCACCGCCACGCCATGGTGATGCAGTTGATGGTAGGTGTCTGCCCAAGGACCATCATACCATGCCTTCACAGGATGACAATGGCGCGTCTTGCCTTCAGCCTGAATGACAGTATAACCCACGACATCCGAGTCTGCAGGTGTGCCGATTACCCAGAAAGAGGTAGCTACTCGCGGGGAGCAGGAAACAAGGAAGGCCGCCGCCAAAGCGACTGTTATTTTAATTAATTTTAACATTCTCTACAGAAGGCGCGAGTTGGAAGGCTTCGCCTTTCTCTGCCCGGATATTGACATTATCGATAATAAGTCCGTCCGTTTGGCGGAAGAGCGCCCCTTCGGTTGCGCTGATGATGATATTGCGAAGGGTGACATTTTGGATCTTCATCTCCGGCAGGCCGTTGAAATAGATAGCGCGTTTGATGTTACTTCCCTTCACGTTCTCAATGACGATATTCCGGAAAGCGGGTGTCTCTTCGCTCACGGCCGGAGCCTCGGCGTTCATGCGCGCCGCGAGTTCTTCTTCGCTCTCTTCTCCGGCTCCCTTACCGCCATAGAAGAGGTCAAAGAGCAGACCTTCGTTGGGGATATTTACCATGTTCACACCATTGATGTAGATATTTTCCACCACACCTCCGCGGCCGCGGGTTGATTTGAACCGCAGGCCGACATCGGTACCTATATAGAGGTTATTGCGCACCTCCACATTCTTGATTCCACCGGACATCTCCGAGCCGCATACAAAACCGCCGTGACCATGATAAACGACGCAATCATCTACCACCACATTCTCCGTTGGGATGCCGCGATCACGACCTGGTTTATCCTTACCGGACTTCATACAGATGGCATCATCGCCCACATCGAACGAGCAATGACTAATCACCACGTTTTTGCACGATTCAATATCTACTCCGTCTCCATTCTGGCTGTACCACGGGTTGCGGACATTCAGATCGCGCAGGATGAGGTTCTCGCAGCACATGGGGTGCAGGTTCCATGCGGGGGAGTTCTCAAACGTAACACCCTCAAGGAGAATATTTTTGCAGCCCACGAAATGGAGCATTACCGGGCGCAAGAACGATTTGACAACTTGCCAGAGGCTGTCGTCGGTAATAACCGGCACGTTCTGATCGAGGCAGTAACTCTGCGCAAGAAGTGATGCACTATCCGGATACCAAATGTCATTATCCACAATTCCACCTTTTTCCTTGAGGTGTTTCTTCCATTGTCCCGGTGCCATTTTGTTCTTCTTCAACGGCCGCCACCAATCGCCGTTACCATTGAAATTGCCATGTCCGGTGATAGCTATATTCTCTGCATTGAGGGCATTGAGTGGAGAAGTACAACGCTTGGTGGGAATGCCTTCAAACCACTCGTCGTATATCTCGTACAAATCCAAATCGTGCGAGAAAACGACGAAACTATTGGGCTCTGTGTAAAGGCGTACGTTGGATTTGAGGGTAATAGGGCCGGTGGTGTAGATACCGGCAGGAATAACGACCGTACCGCCGCCGGCTTCCGTACATTCGTCGATAGCTTTCTGGATCGCTTCTGTAGCCAATGCGGTACCCGTAGGATCCGCGCCGAAATCAAGCACATTGAACGTGCGGTTCGGGAAAGAAGGTACCGGCACTTTCGGCATGTCGAACGAAGCCTGTTTGGTCAGGCGGTTGATGTCACTCTGTTTAGTCGTCTGATACTCGGACGAGCAAGCTACGAATACAACTGCAATAAGCAGCAAAAGAGAAAGTTGTTTTTTCATAAATATATATTTTTAGGATAAATGATTTCTACTAAAGACAGCCCTTCCGCGGGTGCAGAATGGCCTGCTTTACAGCGATTATGAGCTGCAATTATCTCACCGAACTGCGCCTGAGTCATCTTGCCTTTTCCCACTTCAAAAAGCGTACCTACCACTGCGCGAACCATATTACGCAAGAAACGATCGGCGGTAATGATAAAATAGGCTTCATACTCATTCTCTACCACCCATTTGGCTTCCCGCACATCGCAAATAGTTGTTTTGACATCGGTGTGCGTGCGGCAGAAAGAGGCGAAGTCCTGACGGCCAAGCAATAATTTGGCGGCGGCATTCATGGCATCGAAGTCAAGACCGGGTGCCACGCGTGTATGGTTGATATAGGCGAAGGGATCCTTGCGGGTTGTAATGCGGTAGTAATAAGTGCGCTCCGTGGCATCAAACCGTGCGTGCGCTTCATCCGTTACGCGCCGGATAGTGCGGATGGCGATCGAATCAGGGAGCAGATTATTGAGGCGTGCACCAAGATTAGAGGGCACCGCTTTTTCCACATCGAAATGCGCTACCATCTTCTCCGCATGTACCCCTGCATCGGTACGGCCGGCAAAGGTCAAGGTTACCGGAACACGCAGGATGGTGGCAAAAGCCGATTCCATCTCTGCCTGCACCGTGTTTCCATTAGGCTGCGTCTGCGAACCATGGAAACCTGTCCCGTTATATGAGAATTCTATAAAATAGCGCATATTTGTTCGTTTATTTCCGGAGAGAGTTTTGCTTTGTAGGCAATAAGTGCACCGCCGCCGATCAATACGAGAGAGCGCAGTAGGCTGTCAAGCCATACATTGAACTGCGGGAGGAAGGCCTGCCATAAAGCGTTGAGTGCGAACAGGCCTGCAAGCAGGGCCAGGATGAGCCACCAATTCTTGTCCACAACGCGGAAACGGCACAGCGGCACTACCGTTGCGATAATAAGCAGGTAGTACAACCCATAAGACAACAGATTGCTCAACGCCGCGCCTTCCATGCCCCACAACGGCACCAGATAGTTGTTGAGCAGCAAAGCGCTAACGGTCAGTACAAGCGACAGCAGCAAACTAAAGGCATAAAAACGCGAATAGTTAAGCGCTGTCAAACAAATAGTGAATGTCCCCAAAACCAATTGGCTGACACCCAATACAAGCACCACATTCTTCGCCGAAGCAAAGGTCTCGCCATTCGGCAGAATATGGAAGATAAGGTCAATATTCACCCAAATAATCAGCAGAATAAACCCACCGATAAGCAGCAGATTACGCGTCACTTGGCGAATCAGGAAGGAGCATTCTTCGTAATTGTTCTCTTTGATAGCCCGCGCCAATTGAGGCGATGCGATAGCCGCTACAGAGCGATTAGGAATACTGACCATGACGGCCATGTACGTGGCGATGGCAAAAATACCCGTGCTGTCCAGGCCCATCTTGGCGGTTACAAAGAAAGAGGAGAGAGTAGGGGCCAAGACGGTTGTAAGAGCCGATATGATCAGGAATCCCGTGTAAGTCAAATATCGGCGCACGAGGCCTTTGTTCTCCCGCAAAAACTCCCAATCGGGACGAAGCGAGATAGGCTTGAGGGAGAAGAAATAGCAGAGGTTGATCAGTGCCGCAATGGCATAATTGGCACATAGGCCGATCACAAACCCATCGAGCGAAAGGAATCGGAAAGCATACAATAAGTAGAGTACCAGCAATCCGACCCGTACCACTAACTCACGCACCGCCCGAGGAACCACGATATGCATCAGCACATTGCAGGTCGATTCGCAAATCGTCTGGTACAACATGAAGAATGCCATCGGGAGCACGAAATAATAATACTCCACAAACAGCGGCGATTTCTCCCCGAACCATTCACCAAGCGGGACGCTGCAAGCCCAATAGATAATAGCAAAGAGCACAAACCCGATAAACGGAACCACCAAGGCCCAGAAGAAGAACCCGTGGTCTTCATCGCTGTTTTTCTCCTGAAAATAGGGATAGAAACGAATGATACTGGCGTTCGTGCCGAGTTGTGCGAGACCGATAAAGAGCGTAGCCGCATCGATAAGCACCCGCGCTAACCCGATTTCCTCGGTTGTGAGGAAACGGGTCAGCACGAAGAACGTGGTGACAATGCCGACGGCAATGCCCAAATAGGTTACTATCGTACCACGTATCGATTGCTTAGCGATGACGCCCATAAAATGATTTACGATTTAATCATTTACCATGTACCATTTATTCGGCCATTGGGTTACTTAATGTCGAGCAACTCAACCGTGAAGATCAGCGCTGCGTACGGAGGAATGTTTTGTCCGGCACCGCGCTCACCGTAAGCCAACTCGTACGGGATATACAGTTTATATTTCGAACCAACAGGCATGAGTTGAAGTCCTTCTGTCCAACCTTTGATCACGCCGTTGAGCGGGAACTCGATAGGCTCACCGCGCTCATAGCTGCTGTCAAAAACAGTGCCGTCAATAAGGGTACCCTCATAGTGTACTTTAACCGTTTGCTCTGCAGTCGGTTTCGGACCCTTGCCTTGCACCAATACTTCGTATTGCAGACCGGAATCGGTAGTCTTCACACCGTCGCGGAGAGCGTTCTCCTGCAGGAACTTCTCGCCTTCTGCTTTGGTCTCCCCGTATTTGAGACGTCCAATGACGCCATCCACGTATTGACCGGCGCTCTGCATATCAAATTGCTCGGTATATTTATACAAACCGTTGATGAAGCCTTGCTTGATCATGTCGTAGTTGGTCTCCAGACCGGAAATACCCATCAGACCGACAGGCTCCTGCTCACGGATAGCTTTACCGATATTTTTACCCATAGCAACCAATTGCGGATTGCGCACTTTCTCTTTGAGACTCTTATTCACATTGTCGATGAATTCGTCTGCTCCCTTGCCGGTAGTGTCCTTCACATTCAGGAAATTTCTCACTTGCGCGCCGTTCATCAAACCGAATGCGTAGTTGAGCGAGTCAATGCGGTTGTTCAAAGAAATGGTCTTTGCTTTCTTCGGGCACTTGGCCAGAACGACTTTATTGTTTTCTTCCTCACCGCCTTGTTGGGGTTGATAATTGCTCATGAGATAGCTCTCTGCCTCGTCGTTTTGCATGACAGTGGTGTCCTCGTAGAGTGCATTGACAAAGCCCTGGAAGAATACTTTCTCGTTAAGCGTCCAAGCTTTGTTTTCTGCCAGACCGTTTTTCTCAAACATCTTAACGGATGTACCGAATTGGCGTCCGGCTTGCGCGATTTCGCTCAACTCTTTTTCTTTGTCCAGATAAGCCTCTTCCATGGCGTCGATAAACTCAGCGACGGCCTCGTCAGAGCTGTCCGTAGGCATGTAATACATCTTGATTTGCAGACCATTGAGCAGACCGAGTGCATGATTAACGGAGTCGGTCTCGTTGGTCATATTAACATTCTGTGCTTTGTAGCTGTTGCCGCAGGAAACCATTGCCATTGCGGCGAACAAAAAAATACTGATTTTTTTCATAAATTTAATTCCATTTATAAATTATTAGTTGATTCCTAAAAGTTCTACAGTGAAAATGAGTGCTGCGTAGGGAGGAATGGAACCACCTGCACCGTGCTCTCCGTAAGCGAGTTGATAAGGGATAAAGAATTTATACTTCGAGCCGACGGACATCAATTGAAGTCCTTCAGTCCAGCCCTTGATGACACCGCTCAACGGGAAGGAGATCGGTTCGCCTCGTTTGTAACTACTGTCGAAGACAGTGCCGTCAATAAGCGTACCTTCGTAATGAACTTTCACATTGTCAGTAGCCTTGGGTTTCTGACCCAGCGTAGCTTCCAATACTTCGTATTGCAATCCGCTGGCGGTGGTTTTGACTCCTTCACGCTTGGCGTTCTCGGCAAGGAACTTCTCGCCTTCCTCTTTGGCCTTGGCAGACAGATTCATTACATAATCAATGCCTGCTTTGAACTCTTCATAGTTGAGTTCTTTCTCTCCGTATTGCATCAAATACTGCGCAACGGAGGTTCCTAATTGAAACGATAAAGAATTTTGATTAATCATATTATTTGTTGTTTAAAATAGCGGCATAACGGCTGAGGTACTTGCCGAGGATATCGAATTCGATATTGACAACTGTACCTGCTTTGATATATTTGAAATTGGTATTCTCGTAAGTGTAAGGAATAATACAAACGGACACGTATCCTTTGTTTCCTTGTATATCCGGTTCGCAGACCGTGAGGCTGACGCCGTTGATGGTGACCGAACCTTTATCCACGCAGAAATAACCGCGTTCAATCATTTCGCGAGACGAATCATACTCAAAGCGATAATACCAACTACCGTCGGTCTCTTTGGCCTCGATACAAAGAGCTTTTTGATCCACATGTCCCTGCACGATATGTCCGTCCAAACGACCACCCATCAGCATTGAGCGCTCTACATTGACGAAATCCCCTTCTTTCAGCAGGTCAAGGTTGGTCAGACGCAGCGTCTCCTGCATAGCCGTGACGGTATAGAGGTCGCCATCAATTCGCACCACCGTCAGACATACACCGTTATGAGCAATCGACTGATCGATGCTCAGCGGTTCGCCAAACGGGTTGCGAAGCGTGAAATGTTTATTGGTTTGCTCGGTCTCAATCTTCACGACCTGAGCCATTGTTTCTACGATTCCTGAGAACATGAATGTAATTGGTTAATGGAAAATCTTTGCGGGTTAATACAAATAGGTAAATGGCAATCAGCAACGTGCCAACGGCCATAAGAATCCACGTATTTTGGATGTAATAAAGTCGCAGTGCGTAGTAGACGGCGAGCAGACCAATGGTCAGTGCCGTATATTGGCCGATACACTTGAGGTCGTACGGAATCGGTGCTTTCTTCTGGCCGATACCATAGGAGAGCAGCATGATCACAAAATAGCAAACTAAACTGCTGCCGCAAGATGCCCAATAACCGATAATCGGCACGCCGACAATCTGAAGAACCAGTGTGATCACAAGACCGATGAGCGAGAAATATGCGCCCCATTTGGTTTCATCCGTCAGTTTGTACCAGAACGAGAGGTTGAAATAGATGCCCTGGAAGACATACGTCCAGAGCACTACAGGCACAATCTTTAATCCCTCCCAATATGCGCTCGAAACGATGTAGCGGAAGATATCGAGATAGAAAATCACACCCAACAGAATGAGATACGAGAAAATGATATAGTATTTCATCGCGTCTGCATATGCCTCGACGGATTGCCGGTCTTTATGCTTGGCAAAGACGAAAGGCTCATACGCATACCGGAAAGCCTGGGTGAACATCATCATTACCATCGCTACCTTAAAGCATGCTCCGTAGATACCGAGTTGCGCTTGTGCGTCTGCGCCGGTGTAGAGATACGGGAAGAGGATGCGGTCCAAGGTCTGGTTCATAATGCCTGCTACGCCGAGGACTAATAACGGTAGCGAATAACGCAACATTTCCTTTAGTACAGGTGCGCTGAACTGTCCGCCTTTCGGTAGGGTTAGCGGCAGCAGACAAAGAGTCTGGATAGTCGTCGCAAGGATATTACTGAGGAAGACATAGAACACATCGTTCTTGCCCAAAACGACCAAGAAGAGGATGTTAAAACCGATGTTAAGGAGTACAAACAGCAACTTGAGTACCGCAAAAACTATCGGCCGTTTCCGGTAACGCAGATACGCAAACGGGATGCACGCAAACGCATCGATAGCTACCGTCGCGAACATCATCTCCACAAACTCCGAATGATCGGGATAGCCCAGGACATTCGCCAAGGGCTGATGGAATATGATGACCAGCATAGTGAACAATGCGCTGGTGCATAATAAGGTAATGAATGAGGTCTTATAGACGGTTAGCGGGTCGTAATCCTCACGGTTGGCGAAACGGAAGAAGCCCGTCTCCATGCCATACGTCAGAATGACCAGCAGCAGAGCCGTCCAAGCGTAGATATTCGTCACGATACCATAATCTGCCGTGCGCGCTAACGCGTACGTATAAAGAGGTACGAGCAGGTAGTTCAGGAACTTACCTATTATCGAACTCAGACCATAGATGGCGGTGTCCTTCGCCAAGGATTTCATCTCACTCATCTCTTTCGACTTTTGTCTTTCGACCTTCGACTATTATCACAATTTCGCCTTTGGGCGGGGTTTGCTTGAAATGGCCAATCAACTCCACTAATGTCCCACGCACCGTCTCTTCATGTACTTTACTGATCTCGCGACTTACACTCGCCTTGCGTTCGTCGCCGCATACTTGTGCCAATTGCTCCAAGGTCTTCACCAATCGGAAAGGTGATTCATAAATAATGAATGTCTCATCCAATTGCGCCAAGTATTGCAGACGCGTCTGCCGACCTTTCTTCTGCGGCAAGAACCCTTCGAAATAGAAGTGGTTGTTCGGTAGTCCGCTGTCCACGAGTGCCGGCACGAAAGCTGTGGCACCGGGCAGACACTGAATCTCTATATCCGTTTCCGCTGCGGCTCTCACCAGGAAGAACCCGGGATCGCTGATACCCGGTGTACCGGCATCGGAGATGAGCGCAATGTTCGCTCCGGCTTTCAAGCGCTCCACAATGTCCGCACTCGTTTCATGCTCATTGAACTTATGATGCGACTTCAACGGGGTATGGATGTCGAAATGCTGCAAAAGCACGCCGCTGGTGCGTGTGTCTTCTGCCAAAATGAGGTCCACATTCTTCAGCACTTCAATCGCGCGGAAAGTGATGTCCTGCAAATTGCCAACCGGTGTCGGAACGATGTAAAGCATTATCCGAATCTTCTATGTAAAGTCACGAGGAATTGCTGATACGTATTACTCTCCGTATCCCATCCGAATTGTGCGATATACGAGAGGGCCTCGTCGTACGAACCGAGTTCATTCAATTCCGTCAGGGTGCGTTGCATCAATTCGGCATTTTGACCAAACAACTCACGTTGATACAGGAACCGATCACCTAACGAGATGGCCAAACGGATGTCATCCACCGCCTTGCCGTAGATGGCAGCCTTCGGAGAAGCAACTTCTTCTTTAACGGGTTCCGGCTCGGGGGTAGGTGCGGGCTTAACCTCTTCTTTAACGGGGTCCGGTTTCGGAGCCTCAACTACAGGGGCCGCTACAACCACCGGTTTTTCCACAACAACCTCTTTCACCACCGGTTTCTCAACCACCTTCTCCACCACTTTCTCAATCACTTGTGGCTCGGGAAGAGGACGACTTTTCAATTCCTCAATCTCTGCTTCCAGCGATGCGATAACCGCTTCGTTGGCTTGTTGTGCTTCCTCCAAGGCCGTGAGACGTGCCTCAAGACCCTCAAAATAATTAATCAACTCTTCCATATTACTTTGTTGCTTCTTCCAGTTTCTTCATAATAGAGAACATAAAGATAGCGGCAATGAGGCAAACGCCTACGAATACACTCCAAACGATCCACAAAGGTATATCGCCCCAGAGTTTGCCACCGATACGAACGAGGTAGTTTCCGATAGCCGTGGCAACGAACCAGCCGCCCATCATCATACCTTTGTATTTGGGAGGTGCCACTTTGCTGACGAACGAGATACCCATCGGACTCAGTAATAACTCACCGAAAGTCAAGATCAGGTAGGTATAAATGAGTACATTTGCGTTCACGAACGTAGCGTCACCACTTACGCGCGCCAGCTCCTGTTGTGCCGGGGTCAACAGACCAATCGAACAAACAGCCATCAGCACATACGCAGCCGCTGCAACCACCATACCATATGCAATCTTACGTGGCGCAGAGGGTTCTTTACCCTTCTTGTTCAGTGCACCGAAGATTGCCATGCTCACCGGTGTCAATGCCACTACATAGAACGGGTTAAACTGTTGGAAAATAGGAGCAGCGATACCCAACTCGGAAGGATGATTGAAGAATTGGAATACCAGGAAAGCCGTGACAACACTGCCGACGCAACCCCAGATTAACTTCGCTTTCTTGCTCCCTTCTCCGAAGATTCCGAACAACGAGTAGACGAGAATAGCTACGGCTACCAGGTTCCAGATATTGAATGCCATTGTCTGTGCACCGCTTACTACCGGGTTCACAAACTCATCTGCGAAGAATGTTAATGTCAGACCGTTCTGGTGGAAAGCCATCCAGAAGAACAGCACTACCGTGAACACCAGACACAAAGCCACGATACGTTTCTTTGTTTGCTCCGGCGTCAACTCTTCCACTTTCTCATTGCCGCTTTGCGCAGCTTGTTTGGCTGTGTGCTCTACATGCTTGAACCAAGGACGACAAGCGTAGTAAATAGCAATACTCAATACCAACGATGCGCAGGCTACCATGAATGCGAAGTGATAACTGTCGTTCAAACCATAACCCAGACTGTCCTGGGCCCATGCCATGATCTTAACAGCCGCCGTCGGAGCGAACATCGCACCTACGTTAATCGCCATATAGAACAGCGAGAAAGCAGCATCACGACGATCAGCATACTTTGGATCATCATATAAATTACCGACCATTACTTGCAGGTTACCCTTGAACAAACCTGTTCCGAAAGAGATAAGCAGCAAGGCTAACAACATGATACCCATCGCAAATCCGCCTCCTCCCAAGGGGATAGCCAGGCAGATATATCCCAGAAACATTACAAAGATACCAATCGTCACACATTTACCGTAACCGATCTTATCTGCAATCCAACCGCCTATCAGCGGCAAAAAATACACACATGCCAGAAAACCGGCATAAATACGACTTGCGGCATCGGCCGACAGACCGAAATTAGCACGCAAGAAAAGCGCGAACACGGCTAACATCGTGTAGTAGCCGAAACGCTCGCCTGTGTTGGCCAATGCCAACGCGAACAATCCTTTAGGTTGATTCTTAAACATAAACTATAATTTTAAATGATTTCTGTCCATCCATGTTTATCTTCGGCGCGGCCGTACTGAATATCTTTCAGTGCGTGGTATAGTTCGGTCAGTACCGGACCGGGTTCTTTGCCGAACGAATATGTTTTGTTCTTCTCCGGGTCAATCACTTTGTCTATCGGACTAATCACACACGCTGTGCCGCATGCTGCAGCTTCACTCATCTCACTCAATTCTTCCAACCGTATATGCCGCCGCGTCACTTTCATGCCCCGTTCGCGCGCCAAGATCATCAAACTGTCATTCGTGATGCTCGGCAAAATAGCCGCAGACCGTGGCGTCAGGTACTCATACTCGCCGCATGACCGGCCGTCACCGGCGACTCGCCGGATGCCAATGAAATTCGCTGCCGAGCACTCATCAATATAGCGGTGATATTTCGCATCCAGAAAGAGACAATCCATCCCTTGTGCATGCGCAGGCTCGGTGGCCCTGAAGGACGAAGCATAGTTGCCGCCCACTTTAAACTGCCCCGTACCCAATGGTGCCGCTCTGTCCACATGTCGGTTCACAATGAAGGTCGTGCAGTGGAACTTACCCGGGTAGTACGGACCAATCGGCGAAGGAATGACAATGAACTCAAAATCGCGTCCCGGACCTACGCCCAAACGCGGCGTTGTACCGATAAGTAATGGTCGGAAATATAGCGTTGCCCCTGTTCCGTATGGCGGCACAAGGTCCATGTTTTTCGCCAAGGCCAAACGAATCGCCCTGCCGAATAACTCTTCCGGCACAGGTTCCATATACAATCCTTCCGCACTACGCGCCATTCGCTTGGCATTCTCGCGCCAGCGAAAGAGACGGATCTTGCTATCTACGCCACGGAATGCTTTCAGACCCTCGAATGCCTCCTGGCCATACTGCAAGGCTGTGGCCGATACATGCAAATGCAGGTACTTGTCTTTCGTGGCATATGGTTCCTCCCATACTCCATCATGATATGCCGCGCGGACAATATATTCCGGCTCGGTATAATGAAATCCCAGTTTGCTCCAATCAATATCTTTCATCAAACAATGTATCTAATATACTTAATTCCGTTTGCCACGGATGTTTGTCTGTCCAAATCTGTCCGCTCCAATCGCCAGTGCGCGAACGTGTCAGCAATTCTTGCGGTCTTTCTTTTTTTAGTAACGCTACCAGTGTCGCGTTCAGCTCGTCATTCAGATCCAACAACCATTTGTACTCTCGTTCATAGAACGGCCGCAGATAATCCGCGAAGTACATAAAATACGGCGTATGTTGGTAAGCGCTGACGAGCGTTATCCAGTGTTGGTGTTGCCAATGCGTTTGGTAACTGATCCGGATGTCCCGTGTCAACTGTTTATGCTCCACTTTGCCCACAGGAACAGTCAGCCTTACCAACTCTCCTTTTGCGTCGCGAATCAGACACCTGTTCCGAAACGTCTGTTTCTCAAAACTCTCCATCTGCTCAATCGTCACCGGTTCGCTCATCAGTGCCTGTATATACGACCGCGGAGGTAAATAGGCTGTAGGTAAAATCATCGTCCTGTCGCTTTGTTCCCCAGCCGATTCCAGCGGATACGCTTGTTGTCTTTATCGATACTCAGCCAGATAAACACAGGTCTTCCGACCACATGATCTTCCGGCACAAAACCCCAATAGCGGCTATCCGCACTGTTATGCCTGTTGTCGCCCATCATCCAGTAATAATCCATTTCAAACTCATACTCCTGCCCAATAGCTATCGGCTTGAACTCGTAGGCGTCAGCGATGCGTTTATAGATCCAATAATTCTCTTCGGTGATAAGAATCTTATCGCCTTTACGCGGGATATAAATAGGTCCGTAATTGTCGCGAGTCCATTCATTATGCCCCAACGGATAAACGTCTCCGCCTCGCTCTTCGGGTTCAACCATCATCGCCAATACATGCGGATTATGTTCCAACTCGTCTTTCATAGCGCGAGTCAGCGGGAAATGCCACGTCGTACCGTCCACTTGTATGCGATCCGCCACACTGATACCTAATTTCTCCAAGTACTTTCCACTGAAAATATGTCCGTCCGTTTGCACGAAGTAATTCAACTGCAAACCCTCTCGTTCCGGTTCACGCTCACCATTGACATAAATGACGTTATCGATAATCTGCAGACTATCTCCGGGGGTACCGACGCAACGCTTCACGTAGTTCTCTCGCCGATCCACCGGTCGCACGACAATATCACCGAACACATCCTTGCGTTGATGAATAAGCGCCTCGCCGTAATAATGTTTCAAGGAATAATAATCCGGGTTCTGCATCTTCAGGCACACTGTATCTCCCGCAGGGAAGTTAAACACCACAATATCGCCTTTCTGCGGACTCGTCCAACCTGCCAAACGCTTGTAGTCCCAATGCGGCTTGTCAAAATAA
>Ga0247611_10003864_pt1 | contig 21573 bp, 35 predicted proteins | sample 177DNAGHGhighgp2_FD_192422 | JGI IMG/M metagenome (GOLD analysis project Ga0247611, IMG submission 192422) | Sheep rumen microbial communities from Palmerston North, Manawatu-Wanganui, New Zealand - 1770 DNA GHGhigh gp2 | ecosystem: Host-associated > Mammals > Digestive system > Stomach > Rumen... | reverse complement strand
GATCATTAGATCTAAATGGTGGAATCCTGCTTGCAATCAAGGTGGTATGATGATCCTTGATGGATATAACATAGCAGAAAATGAAACAGTATCTCCTACGCTTACTTGCCAGAGAGTTGATACTAAAAATGTTCCGATTGTTATTGGAAGCGATAATGTAGCAGATAAATGTCTTAATCCTTGGGATGTTCAAAGTAAGCATATCCAATCTGAAAATGGTGTGACTGAATTTAAAACAGTTGCCGTAGATATGGGTGGTGGTAAATCCAGTTGTAGCATATTAGAAGAAACTGCACCGACATTGGCTACTACTCATTATGGAGAACCAGCGGTACTTCCTTCCAATCAGAAAAATCATAGTAATTCTACTAAATTGATTAGACCAGTCGTGCGCCGACTCACACCTGTTGAGTGCGAAAGATTGATGGGCTTCCCTGATAACTGGACACTTCTTGGAGATTGGATTGATACCAATGGTAAGAAACATAAGGATTCTGACAGCGCTCGTTATAAGGCTCTCGGAAATAGTATTTGCTTGCCTTATTGGAATTGGCTCGCTGGAAGAATGTGTGATCAGTTGAGAAAGTCAGGAGTTGAAAATCCTACTATGGCATCTCTTTTTGATGGTATATCTGGATTTCCTCTTGTATATATTCAACACGGTTGTACTCCTATGTGGAGTTCTGAAATTGAAGAATTTCCGATTGCCGTTGCTAAAAAGCATTTTGGAGATGATGAAACTGGAGAGAAGGGTGATTATGAGCAATATCTTAATCAACCATCCTATACAGTTACTACTAAAACTCCTGATGTTTGCTATGGTTTAGATCGTGCATCGTTCAATCAAGGTCAGAACGCTAAATATGATTTTTCTATAGAAGATGATTTAGCACAAACGCTTGTCAGCAGAGGACCGGGTGGGATAATGGTAAAATCGTCAGACTATAAGGAGCCTATATGAGTACACACGAATTTGAGGTGGGTGATGTAGTAAAAATTTCACCCGGAGCAACATATTTTAATGGCAAGCATATATTACCTGTTATTCAATCTCGTAATTGGGTTATTTCCAGTATTTCAGGTAATCGTGCTGTACTTGGCACATCTGATGATGGCTTTTACAGTCTGTATGCGCCGATTGATACTAAATATCTAACAAAAATCCTCTGATTTCAGAGGATCTTCTTTTTCAATCGTTAATATAAATGTGTAATGAATTTATCACATTTATAGTATCAAATATGTGGTACACTTTAATTATAAAATTATATTAGGTGAGCAGTATGAAAGTATTAGAATTATTCGCAGGAACAAGGAGCATAGGCAAGGCATTTGAAGCTCGTGGTCACAAAGTTTTTTCTGTTGAATGGGATAAGAAGTTTGACCATATAGATTTATACGCAGATATAGGGCAACTTACTTCTGATGAGATTCTTGAAAAATTCGGACACCCTGATGTGATGTGGTTATCCCCGGATTGCACTTCGTTCAGTCTTGCCGCAATTTCACACCATAGGAAAAAGAATCCCATTACCGGAAATTTAGATCCTATAACAGATTATGCTAAATTCTGTGATCAGGTTGACCAGCATTGTCTTGAACTCATCAAAGAACTTAATCCTACCTACTGGTTTATAGAAAATCCTGTTGGGGGAATGAAATCTATGACTTGGATGCAAGGATTACCAAGATACCTTGTTACTTATTGTAAGTATGAAACGGATAAGCCAGTAGAGCAGAGAAGAAGGAAGCCTACTCATATCTGGACTAATCACCCTAATCCTCAATTTCTTCCACCCTGCAAGAATGGTGATTCTTGTCATGCCCCAGCTCCAAGAGGTTCTAAAACCGAAACACAAGGACTTAAAAATGCTATGGAGAGATCCCGAATACCTCAACTACTTTGTGAGCATGTTGTTGATATATGCGAGGGGAAGTTTGATGAGAATTTCCCAGTAGAACCAAAACAAATGTCATTATTTAATTTATGAGGTACAGTTATGTTCTATCTTGAAACCAAAGACGGTGATAAATTCTTTACCAACAAGGATTCAGATGATCGGAAAGAGTTTGAGAAAATCGTAGAGGATAAGATGGGTGAAGGATCCGTTAGTCTTATGAACCTGCTGATAGATGAATCCGCTGATGAAGTTCAGAACTTGTTTAATGGGGTTAAACATAAGTTTAATGATGCTATACAGGCATTGGATAAAGAGATGAGTAAGCCTGAAATAGATCGTGTTAAGTTAGAGGAGATCCTATGTGATCTGCAACAATTATATTTAAACTATTTTTATTGAGGGTGAATTGAATGGATAAGGCTCTTATGATTATAACAGTAATTCTTATAGCGATAGTTTGTTTTATTGCTGGAATGGTATTAGAATTATTTATTAGTTCAGAGGAATTAAAATCAACTCGTGATGAACTGGCAACTACTCAATTAAAATTGGCAGATGCTCAAAGGATCATAGATAATAATACAGAGGTAATCCGGATTGAGGGTAGCGTGATAAAGGGTGCTACAAATGATTACTTCAAGCCTTGGTAGGTGTATTATGGAGATTAAATATGCGAGTATGATGAAATTGGTACACATACCGCACTTAAAATGCGGCGGAGAAATCCTTATCGGTTCGAATCCGATTACTCGCACCAATAAGGCACATACAGCAATTATACATAACTATAAAAGCAAGTGAAACACAATGTGCCTTGAATAGTAGTTTGGTAGGTTCTGCTGATGTATATGAAGATTCTTTGCAGTACTTCAGTCATATACATAACTAAAACCTATCACCAAAAGCACTCGGATGACCATGCAACCAACCTGACGAGGTTAATCTTTATTAAGATGTTTGGAGTGCTATATAAATTAATACAGGTCGTAAGCGGAGTGGAAGTTGCTTCATAATTCGCAGGAGTTTGGTAGGTTCTCCCCTAAAAACTTATCACCACAGAGGGGTTAGTTCGTTCAGGTTCGTACTAACTTAAATGATAGACCAACGGAAGATACAGAGGGCATCTCAAAGCCGTATCTTGACGCTTGAACCCTCTTACCAATAGGACAGACTTCTACTCATTAGCGATACAGGAGTAATCCGATTAGAGTATAAGTTCGTGAGAGTTAAACGGTGCATCGGGAAGGAAGTCCTATACCAATTCCTATACTGCATTAGCGCAAAGGCTAATCTCTTTAGCAGATTATGTCGAGCAGTAGGGCGCAGTCACTTAGCGAAATGAAGTGAGGGTAGTTGTGAGTGCTATCTCGGAAACGAGTATTGTCGTGTTGCAGAAGGGTGTTTACACCTGAACGCTTGCGATAACCTGACGGGGTTTGGGCAATACTTACACTCACATTTAATATGAAGTAGTGGCGGAAAGTAGACGCAAGGCTGGAATGTGTATGCTCATTAAGAGTGCAAGTTCAAGTGAAAGGCTTGATGAGGTTGGCAGAGTTACCGACACACGACATTTGGCTAACTGTCTCTGTTAGGTGCAAATCCTAACCTACTTCGCCAAAGGTAAGAATGTACCTGTAAGTCAGGTGAAACTCCTGCAAAAATCATTTCGGGTTGCGGAAGTAGTAAGCAACGGCAAGATACTGCCGACATAGCCATATAATTCTCCGAGCAGGAGTTTTGGAGTATTCGAATAGGTGAGAAGCCTATGTTATATGAAGTAGTAGCAGAAGTGGTGACAAGATGATCAGTAAGTTTCAATTTGATACGGTCAGTAAACTGGTAGATTCCGGGGTTACTAACTATGTTCAGATCCGGCAACAGGCTGGTCTGACTTCCGATGAATTAGATGATATTCTTGAAAATGTGGATTATTACAACAAGAAGTTTGCCGAAGAAGAACGGTTGCGGAAAGAAGCCGAATTACGAAAACAAAAGAAACCTTGGTGGAAAAGATGAGGGTTAGCGTTAATTGCTAACCCTTAATCGTTATTATAAGTATTAGAACTAATACATATTATAGTTAGGCAAGGAGAAGGATAATGGAAAGAGATTGCGAGCATTGTATTCACAAAGTACCAGTATTTGATGAAGATGGGTACTGCAAGTATGCTGAATGTGATAGCTGGGATTGCGAATTTGTAAGCCGCAAAGAGGCTTTGGAAGCATGGAACGAGTTATATAAGGGTAGAAAATAATGAGTGTACTAATTGAGGGTATGGCACTACCCAGTTGTTGTATTGATTGTCCTATATATGATAATGAATTTGGACAGTGTAATCTATTCCTAATAGCCGTTTTTATAATAAAGATACAGGGGAAGAACTCTATGATCCATTTGAAGAACGACATAAAAATTGTCCATTGAAGGAGATCCAAGAATGACACAGCTATACTGGGACACTTTTGCAGATGAGGTTGTAACTGAAATTGACACTATTGCGCCCCCGGAGAGATACATAAGAGTACATTGTGGTTCTGATGTATTTATTGAAAAATGGTCAGTCGGTGGTGCTGGTGGCAGTTATCAATGTTTATACCATTATTTAGATATTGCTTATACACTGACGGATCGTGAGAAAGGACTGGTTAATGAAATTAGATGTGATCGGGAAAAGCAGTATAAAGTACATTTGGCTTGTATGACTGACTGGACTGTCCCAAAAGAACATTATAAGAAGATGAGAGATAGTTTGAACTGTGATAGATAAGGAGAACAAAGTATGAAAGTATTTAGTATATATCGGGTTAATGCCCCTACAACCGTATCAGGACACAGTATAACCATATCAACTACCCTTTATGGTACGGAAGAAGAGATTGAATATATGCGCAAGAGCTGTGAAGAAACTATCGGTAGTGGGTTGATGTATGAATATGGTAGTCCTTTGACTTCTCAATTTCATGTATTGAAACAGGAGAGCAAAGTAACCCCCAACACTTTGAACGGTTGGAAATACGAAGAATAGTTAAAATTTATTTTTGATCGTACTATTAGAACTCTGTAATTTGTAATATTACAGAGTTTTATTTTGTTAATCGTTATTATAGATGTGAGGGTAAAGATATGACAGACATAGATCGTGAGATACAGGTAAAGAAGGCAGAGATAGCTGAACTCAATAAAATGCTATGTAATGCTAAACAGGATCTTAAAAGATTAGAGAAACGCAAGGAAGGAGAATTAAATGGATCAGACACCAAGCACCAACTTACCTAACTGGTCAGAGCAGGTTAGTCAGGATTATCAAAATGGATTTTATGACGGTCAAACCTATGCTGAAATTCAAATGTTCAAGTGTGGCGAGTATAAATTACGAAATAAGGATTATCTCGAAAACTGTTCAGAGATTTTGTTTGATGCTTATGGGCATGACACGGTTATATTTAAAAGATTAAAGAGGGGTTGTTGGGAAGCTCCGGAAGATGACGGAACTCCGGTTCGTGTGTGCATATGCTCCGAGTGTCAGCAACCAGCAAGATTGCCAAAGACACGGTATTGTCCGAATTGTGGTAGCTTAAATATCCAGTAGGGTATTTAGAATAAATTGAATGAGGTGAATTAAAATGGGAAAAAGACGAATAATGAGAGATGATCACGCTGTTTACAAAAATAATTTTTGGAATCAGTTGAGAAAAGAGCGAGGTATTACATTTAAGCAGATTGGTGATATACTTGGGCGCTCATCTACAATGATACGCTACTATTTTATGGGTAAACAGATGCCACCACAGGAACATATTAATATGATGTGCGAGGGGTTTAATGTAGATGTTGAACAGGGTACAGCCGAGTTTAAGAAAATGCACAAGGAATGGAAAGAAACTCATGGCAAGTCTACGACAAAGCCAAAGACGGTTACTTTTTGGGGGCAGAAATTAAAGGAAGCTAAAATCAGTTACAAGGAATTATCTGAAATTATTAGTGTTCCATATTCTACTTTGAAGGCATACTTTTCGGGTTTTGCACTCCCTAATTCCAATACCCTTGCTAATATTTGCAATTTGCTTGATGTGGATCTGACAACTGGGGAATCTGAATTTTTAAAACTCCATACCGCATGGGGTGAATCCCACCCTGATTACGAGAAGTATGGAAATACATATAGACGCATTACATCTGCGACTGGCAATAATCATAAGCCAGTTGAATCCAGTCCATCAGATTATTTAGAAATACTTTATGGTAAATTGTCTTGTGCTGATTTTAGGCGTATTGATTCTATGACTTTTGCTGATGGTAGGGAGCTTTTACGCACTCTATATGATATGATAGATTTTGATACTTTTATGCTTGTTATGGAGAGTTCTAATGTATGAAGTTAATAGATCGTGATCAGTTAATAGACTGCCTTAAAACAACCGAGTGGGCTTATAGCACTGGTCTGTCCACAGAAACCGCTGTTACAATTTCAAACACTCCGACATTGGCTTATAGCGGCACCTACTATAATGATGTGGCTATTTCCAGAGAACCTGAAGGAAAGATTTCATTCAGTTGTCCATATTGCGGAACTCATTATTTTGCAAGGGATCCGGGGTTTGTGCCTAATTGTCATAACTGTGGTGCGGTTATGTGTAAAGGTGACTGATATGAGTTTAATTGATATGAATTTAATAAATACACCCGCTATTCCAATGTATCGGGGATTTCAGTTTACCATCTGTAATGATGTGGCTACTCTTGGTTTGCATTGTATTGCATATAAGCACCCATACTATTTGGAGGCAGTAGACGATCATGGTGTACTTCGCAAAAATTTAAAAGAAGCAGAAACCATAGAATTTAATATTACCCATGACGAGCTTCATTCTACTGATGAAACCACAGATGAGGTAATAATGCGGAGATTTATTGCAGAAGTGGATTATTACTTAAAGCAGAATTTGATTATTCCTATGGATCCTGACAAGAGTAGTTATCTTAGAAGGTACAAATGTAATCATTGTGGTACGAGTGCTATTTTAAGTGCTATTGGTTATACCCCAGCTTGTCGTAATTGTGGGGCTTTAATGCAAGTGGAGGAATGAAATGACACATGAAGAAGCTATTCAGCATTTCAGCTTTGGGAATTTATGGATCTGTTTGGTTTAAGCATGGATGCGGTATCGGATCCATTAGTAGAGGACAATTCCATTATAATTACTAATTTTATAGGAGAGCAGTAATGAACGAAGATTATTATACAATAGTTGTCAACGATGTTGAGGTGGCAAGGCATGTAACGCTGGGCTACGCTGGTTTATTCATGAAGGCTATCATGCAGGAATACTGGAAAGATGACGCTATCGAAGTTACGATCCGTAGAGAGCCTGATGTTAGAGTTCAAGAGAATATTCCTGATAAGGAAGATAAGTAATGGAACGATTATCTAATTGCCCTAATTGTGGTGGCTATCTTAATGATAATGGCAGATGTAATTTTTGTGGTAGCAAGGTCTACGACTTCGTAGCGGTTGACTTTGACAATCACCGTAATACCTATATCAGAATTAAGTCCAGTGGCAAGATTATGATTTGTCCTGTGATATTCCATACCGCTGATATAAATATTCATTCCGAGCCGATTTCTACTGATGATGTTTTAGGTTTACCATTTACTATTCCTTATTATCGTAGATCCGGAACATTAGAGTTTGATATTATCGGTGATTTAATTTACGAGACAGAGGATAAGGATAATGACAAATAACGAAGCTATTACATGGTTGCGTGGGATTAGGGATCAGTTTACTGGAAATTGTACTACTGATACATTAGTACCTATATCTCGTTGTGATATTCAAGCCATTGAACTTGCTATTAAGGCATTAGAACAATCCAAAGAACAAGGTGATCTGCAGGTAGAGCCTGTAATCAATATTCAAGAATTACTTGATGAAGATACTTGTAAGGAGTTTTTGAATAAAAGGAATTTGGCTGTTATCCCAGCGGAAACCCTTATCGCTTTGCAGTTGGCTTGTGGCAAAGCAAGACCTCATGGTGAATGGATAAATCGAAGAACCCAACAACATGATGGAGAATACTATTGCTCAAACTGTGATTTTGAATTAGAGAGTTTTATTGAGGGTGTCTTTTATAGATATTGTCCGAACTGCGGTGCGGAGATGGTAGAAACCCATAATGAGTTAGATGAAGATAGATTTAAGGGAGAATGAATTATGAACGAGGATATAACCTTTTGCGGCTATACAAAATGTCCTAATAGAAAGTGCGAAAGACACACATCTAATATCAAGCACTTTGATATTCTTCATAGCTTTGCATATTTTGATGATTGTGAATACCGGAAGAAGGACAAGCAGAATAATGGTCAAGTTTGATTTGGGATCAGTGCTTACACTTATAGCGGTGGTGCTACTGGTACTTGTTGTTGTAATGTTTATGATTATTAAATTTAGGACTGAATTTTCTAATAGGCTGATTTCTGCATCTATGTATGAAACTCCTACTTGGACAGAGGTGGCTGATAATGAATGAATACTCAATACAGATTATAGATGGCAAAGAATTTATTGTTAAAAATGAGCCGATCCCCGATGTTCCTGACACATTTAAAGGTACACCAGTTATATCAAAAGATGCGTTCTTGCTGGCATACAATACTTGGGTTAATAGTGTGGGTGTTAGGCATATTGAGCTTCAAGGTTTGAAAGAAGGTGGGGATAATGACAAATAAAGAGTTGATAATTCAGCTTTTGAACAGTGATCTTAACGCAGAAGTTGATCTAAAAAAGACCATAGGTAATCTTGAATTTAGACCTGAAATTTTAGGTAGGTGGCTATCTGATGGTCAACACGCTGTATTTTGTTCACAGTGTAATTGCCGAGTTAGCAAGAAAGCATCCGCTACTATGCAATACTGTTTTAATTGTGGGGCGAAGATGTATGAATAGGCAGGAAGCTAAACATATACTGGTTGCTTGCAGACCAAATAGACCACAGAGATCTGAAAAGCGGCAACTCCAACGAGCCATAGATACCGCTATTGAAACTATGGATTCCTACGACAATTTAATTAAATCTATTAGTGTAGATATTAGGAGCAAGTGGAGAAAGGATCATGATACTTTAAAATGCACTAATTGTGGGTTCGGGTATTTCCCTACAAATTACTTCTTTATGAATGGTAATCTTATAGAAGCCCCGGATAACACAAAGATTTGCATATTTAAGTATTGCCCTAATTGCGGCGAGAAGATGGGCTACGATAGGTAGTTTAACCTTTATTATCAGTATATTCGATTGAGGTAATCGTTAATATGGACATGGAAAATGCAATAGAAATTATATCGGCTTATAAAGATACTCTGTGTAATTCAGCATCTAATTTATTAGATGAAGATATTAAGGCATTTGATTTAGCTATTCAGGCTATGGAAGAGTATAGACCTGCTGGCGAGTGGGTTTCTGATCATGATAAGAGCTGGATATTGCGTTGCTCCATTTGTAACAGAGAAGCCAACTTTGATGATTATGAGGGTGAATACACCCGAAGTGCTTACTGTCCTCGCTGTGGTGCGAAGATGAAGCAATCTTAAAGGAATTTCGATGAAACCAATTAAACATTTATTTGAAGTCTGTATTTTACTTCTTACAATGTCTTTATTATTTACATTGTTCGGAGTTATAGCATATAGACCTAAACCAGTATGCGAAGATGAATCTGATGGTGTAATCATACTCATTACCCCTATGGTTTCACCTACGCCAACTGGAACCCCTGAACTTGAAGAACCTCTTGCTATCGAAGTAATAGAGACAGTCCGGGAATTAAATCGGCAACTGGGACAAGTATCTTTAACTTGCAAACAAATTATTCTCGTTAATAAGTATCGTGCCTATTTTACCGCTTACTGTTCGGAAGAATGTGGGTATCGTATATACGGAGATGAAACAGATAATTACCCTACTGGACATATAACTTCAACTGGAACTATCTGTCATAGATCCTCTGAATTTATGCGGCATGAACCTTCTACTTGTGGTGTGGATCCCCGATATTTTGCATACGGTACATTGTTTTATGTACCATCAGAAGATAGGGTGTATGTTGCGGAAGATACTGGGTACATAAGCGGAGCATGGATAGATACCTACCAAACCAGCATGGAAGAGATGTTAGCCTATAATGTCAGATATGAAGATGTATGGACTATTCAGCTTGAAGAATATTCGGTATTATCCAGTAACTACAATGTCAGACCGTTGGTGGCAGATCTGTTTTTGGGGGTAGAACAATGATCAAATGGATCCTAACGACAATAGCTTTGAGTATATTTTTGATTTTATGGTACATTAACATCATAAATCGTTATAAGGGGTGAATCGTTATTATATATGGAGAACTCTGATAATCTTAATGCACATCGGGAATGGGTAATGTTTGATAGTGTTACTGGAATAACTCATAGTGTTGTCTGTTCTAATTGTCGCAAAGCGTTGGATCAGAAGTTCTCTGACTACTGCCCCCATTGTGGAGCAAAGATGGAGTATTCGAAATGAAATTATATTCAGAGGGTAAATCATATAAGTTATATCAGGGTAATATGCTTGATATGTTAGATGTTATTGAACCTAATTCCATTGATGCTATCGTTACAGATCCACCTTATGAACTCAATTTTATGAATAAAGGCTGGGATAATTCCGGTATTGCTTTTCAAAAAGATACTTGGGAGAAGTGCCTTAAAGTATTGAAGCCGGGTGGGTATCTGTTGAGCTTTGGCGGTTCAAGGACTTTCCATAGAATTGCGTGTGCTATTGAAGATGCTGGCTTTGAAATCAGAGATACTATTATGTGGCTGTATGGGTGCTATTCCGCAGATACCGAGGTACTAACTGATAACGGTTGGAAATATTTCTATGACTTGGATAGGACAGAACAGATTTTACAGTGGGATAAAGATACTAATAAGTTATCTTGGTGTAAACCTTTAAATTACTTTGAATATGATGTTGAGGATGAATTATGCTTATTTGAAAATAGGCATATATCTCAATTAGTTACTAAAAATCATAAAGTTGCTTGTCAGATAAAAGCAAGAAGAAAACCATTCTCTGAATACCAGTTGGTTGAAGCACAGAATATTAAGCCCAGTTGGATATTAAATTTCCCTCTTGCCGGAGAGTTGGTTGGTACTACCCATGAAGATGACGCCTATATTCTTGGGTGGTGGTTGACAGATGCTTGGGCGCATAAAGATGGTAAAGCTATTATGTTTAGCCAGTCAAAACCAAAAACACTGGATAAATTGCGTGGATATTTAGATTCTCACAGTATTAAATATAGTGAGTATATTAAACGAGCAAAATCTGAAAAGCACCGAGATGAACATATCTTTTATGTTACTGGTGATATTGCTAATAAGATGCTATCTCTTTATCCTGATCGCAAATTAAACTGGGATATGCTTAATTGGGATATGGAATCACGCAAAGCGTTGTTAGAAGGTCTTATGGATGGTGACGGTAGTTATAGAGATGGTGGGTATGCTATGACTTTTTGGAGTATGGATGCTGAACGATTGGATATTTTTCAGGCACTCTGTATTTCTCTAAACTATCGTGCATATATCCGTAAGGATTCTAAATGGTGTGTTGAGTTTAATGTTAATCATAATAGTACCCAAGTTCAGACCAAACATCATAAACCTAATGTGGCATATACAGGCAAAGTGTACTGCATACAGACTGAAACTGGTGCTTTTGTTGTTCGTAGAAATGGTAAGGCATTTATAAGTGGCAACTCCGGTTTCCCTAAATCTATGAATATAGGTCTTGCTATTGATAAGAAGAATGGGGTAGATAGTCCAGTAATCGGTCAAAATGAGTCTATTTTGAAAAAGCAAGCTAAAGATATTCGTGAGGGGCATCGTAAAATTGTGGATAGCTATAATGCTGGTGCCACAGAACGGAACAATGGGTTTTCTACTGTAAGTGCAGATATTAAACAAGCACAAAACGAGTGGCAAGGCTGGGGTACAGCTCTGAAACCTGCCTATGAACCTATTGTTGTCGCTCGTAAGCCATGTGAAGGAACTTGCGTAGACAATGTAATGAAATACGGTGTAGGCGGTATCAATATTGATGAATGTAGAGTGGGTGACGATTTAATAAAGGGCGGCACAACTCCTAATTTTAGGGATGTGGGTAGAAAGCAAAAAGAGATTTCAGGCATAGATAAGTTGAGCTTTGGACAAGTTTCTAATGCTGAAAGAATACCTCTTGAAGATCATAACGGCAGATACCCAGCAAATGTAATTCTTACTTATGATGAAACAGATCAGGAAGAAGTATGTGGTGGTATGCCTGAAAGTAAGGGGGCATCTTCACAGAACAACTTCTCTAACGGGCATATTTATAGGGGACAAAGTTTGCAGGAAAGTTCTACTTCTTTGAGTGGCTATCGTGAATGGTACAATGATGAAGGTTCAGCCGCAAGATACTTCTATTGTGCAAAAGCAAGCAAGAGAGATAGAGATGAAGGCTGTGATGATTTAGACGATAAATATGTCGCTATGGGTAATCAGGCAAAGGCAGAGCTTAAACGAGGAAATTTAGACTTCACCGGAGATCCGAGATCCCCACTTAACTCCTTTAACACTGTTCAACAAGTTAAGAACAATCACCCTACAGTTAAGCCCACAGACCTTATGCAGTACCTTGTCAGGCTTGTAACCCCGAAGAACGGTACTGTATTAGATCCGTTCAATGGTTCGGGTAGCACTGGTAAGGCGGTTGCGTATGAGAACTTTGATAGAGATTCCAATTATAGATATATAGGTATTGAACTTTCCGAAGAATATCTTGCTATATCTGATGCAAGAATTAAATTTGTAGAAAACACGCCTAAACAGTTTAAGTTATTTTAAGAGGTAATTTCCATGAGTGACTTGCAACTACTATATGGGGATTGCTTTGAATTGATGAAGGAAATTCCCGATTCAAGTATTGATCTTGTTCTGACTGATCCGCCCTACCTGTTTAATCGTGGCGGCGGTACTTATGCTGGTACTGATATGCTAAACTCTATTGGTGGCAGATCTGAACTATACCGTTTTGGTAATAAGATGATGGGAGAAATGTCAGATTTTGATAAACCCAAGATCTATAAGTTACTGGATGAGAGTAATCGTGTGTTAAAGATAATGCGAGGTTATTATTTTTGTAACGAAACCGCATTACAATACTATCTGTCTTGGGCAACAGAGCATAAGTATAAATACAGTATTATTGTCCTCGAAAAACCTGCATTTGTGATGAATCGCAATCGTTACGCTACAAACTGTGAGTTCCTTGTACGAATAACCGCTTTATCCGGTGCTGGTATTAGAATACTTGATTACACTCACCCTGCTAATCATATGTCATGGCTTTACAGTGTTCAACCGTTTCCTGCCATTACAGAGAAGTTTCACCCTGCAGAAAAGCCACAAGATGTCCTTAACGGGGTAATTCAGCTAAATACAAATGAAGGCGATGTTGTGCTTGATCCCTTTATGGGTAGTGGTACAGTTGGTGTTGTGTGCAAACATTCAAAGCGTAAATATATTGGCATGGAAATAGATGAAAAATATTATCAGGTAGCCAAAGAGAGAATAGAAAATTCCGTAGCCCAGTATAAATTATTTTAGAGGAAGTTTATCAGTATGCTATATAATGACGATTGCAGGAAAATACTATCTACTCTCTCCGATGCCTCGGTTGATCTTATCGTAACGGATCCGCCTTATCGAGTAACATCAAGAGGTACTGCTGGCAATTCAGGCGGTATGCTACAAAAAGATGTAAACAAGGCAGGTAAGGTATTTGATCATAATGATATAGAGCCAAAAGACTATGCTCATGAATTTTATCGAATACTAAAAGATGGTAGTCATTGTTATGTAATGACTAATCATGTAAATCTTATAGATATGCTGAATTGCTTTACTGATGCTGGCTTTCACTTTATAAAATCGTTGATATGGAAAAAAGACAATAAGATTATGGGTTCATTTTATATGTCTCAATTTGAGTACATACTTTTCTTCCGAAAAGGCAGAGGCGTTAAAATTAATAATTGTGGAACCAGCGATGTGTTAGAAGTTCCTAATAAAAAGCACTCTGATATATTTACTGGCGGTGGTAATTTACATGATACTGAAAAGCCAGTAGAGCTGATGAAAATACTTATTGAAAATTCATCTAAACCGGGGGAACTGGTACTGGATCCATTTATGGGTGTAGGTAGTACAGGCGTGGCTTGTAAATTAACTGGTAGAGAGTTTATCGGTGTAGAATTAGATCAGAATTATTATAGTATTGCAGAAGATAGAATAAATAGAACAGATAAATCGGATCCAGCAGAGAAGTCACATCAAATTAGTTTGTTTTAACGATGAGCAGTATTAAATTATATCAGGGTGATTGTTTAGAGATAATGAAAGATATTCCTGATAAATCGGTGGATATGGTACTTTGTGATCTCCCATATGGTGTGTTAAATCGGGATAATCCTTCTGCTAAATGGGATAATATTATTCCACTTGATCTATTGTGGTGTGAGTATGAGCGTATCATAAAAGAAGATGGGGCAATAGTCTTGTTTGCACAAGGCATGTTTACGGCAAAACTCATGATGTCTAACGAAAAACTATGGCGATACAATCTTATATGGTATAAGGATAGACCAACTGGGATCCTTAATGCTAACCGTATGCCATTAAGAGGGCATGAGGATATATGTGTGTTTTACAAAAAACTTCCCATATATAATCCGCAAAAGATTTACGCCCCTGATAGATTAAATCACCCTATCGGTAGTGGGGAGCATAAAGACCGTAATCAATGCTACGGTAAATTTAATAGGGTAATGGATCCTACAATTTCTGAATATAAGTTCCCTACTTCTGTAATTTATTGTCCTGCTGAACACAAATGCGATGGACATAATCACCCTACGCAGAAACCAGTAGAGTTATGCCGCTGGCTCATTCGTACATATACTAATGAGAATGATGTTGTATTGGATAACACAATGGGTAGTGGTACGACTGGGGTTGCGTGTAAATTGGAAAACCGAGGTTTTATTGGTATAGAGCTACTGGAGGAATACTTCAATCTTGCCAAAGAACGGATAGAGCATACCTACCGTCAGTTCGATCTATTTTAATTACCTTATATATCTATATGAAAAGATATATACGAGCATCATTTACACCTGATATTGATATAGATTACTCTATGTTTAGTGGTACGCCCTTTAAGTGTGATACCGGAACTTCGTATGGTAATGATTTCCTCAACAAGAAAGATTTAGCCTATACACAAAGGGAGAAAAACCGCACAGGCGAAATTGTGATGTTATCCCCTAATGAGTATTTTAGAGAGTGTTCACAGTATGGGTTTGATCACTATGTTTCCGTTGATGATCTTAAATTACAGCGCCGAGCAAGTAAAGTTGAAAATGGGGATAGCAAAGTTGAAACCTTTAAAGATTTAATGCAAAATGGCACCAAGTTTGATATGTGCTATATAAATAAAGCTGACAATAAGCAGGAAGGTCTGCATAGAATGATGGCGGCTGGCGATTTATATGGCTGGAATACCAAGTTCCCAGTATTAGTTATCACGGCATATGACGATGAGGTAGAAGAAGAAAATAAACAACTTTATCTATATAATAGATTTAATCGTTACTACTTTGATGATGTATGTCAGCAAGCGGCAGATAACATAGCAGACTGGTACGCTCCGGTGCCTGATAATTTTGTAGATCTATACCGATCTGAAATCATAGATGTAGCTAAAACTTTTGATGATGAAGAATCGTTTGATATTGATGTTCAAGTTGAAATAACCAGTATTGAAGGTGATGATGTAGTTCAGGTGTTTCTTACCCGTTGTGGTGGGTATAAGCCTAACGCTACTGAACAGCCGTTTCAGATCTTATTAGCCAATATGTATAACATAAACAATGACCATCAGCCCTCTGATAGTAGCGATTGGGATATACCTGATGAGTGGTTAGATGAATTTGATAATATGGAACTCACTGACGCTAATATTGAAGATTTTTTCTTCCGACATAAAATAGATCAGTAATCGTTATTATAGATGTAGAACCTTGATAATTTAATTGCCCTCCGAAACTTCGGTTTTTCTTTCCGATATTTCATTTGCCCGAAGTTGACGGTTAAAGTTTGCGAATAAAGGATACATGCGCATCTTCCGCTTTTTCTCTTTACCAACCGACATACATATTTATACTAATAAGCATAGATATTTTTTGTGATCTGCGTAAGCTAACTTTAGTACATTCAAAAGGCAATTTTTATATCTCTCGTGGCAGAAAAGGTAATGCGGTTTGATCGGCAATCCGGATAGATGGATCTGTTAGGTGCAACTCCTAACCGAGAGGATTTATATTATTACCTATTAAGTTAGGTTGCTGATGTCGGTAGTGGGATTGAAGCGTAAAAACACGAAGAAGCCTATAAAGGTGAGCGGTCACTACTGATATTAGGTTAGGCACGAGTTGACTTGTTGTAAGGTTTGTAAAGATACCTAATTAATAGAATGTAAAGGAATAACAAGGAACCTGTCGGTGATTAGGATAAACCGTCAAAATATCTCTCGTGGCGGAATGGCATACGCAGTCGGATTCTTATAGAATTTGGATGGGATATTTATATTCAAGTTAGGTTCGAATCCTAACCGAGAGATTTAATTATGCTTTGTAATGTGCTTGTGCATATAGCAGGTCGTGGAACTTGTAAGCTACGCTCTACTTGGCTAATCTCTTTTCTGTTTGTTCAGGGTTAGCCACTCCGAAGCGAACTTTCGGGTAAGGTCTTTGGTTATTTCTTCCTTACCCCTTGTCGAAGAAATAATCTTTAATTTTGTCGGTGGTGTTCATGGTGAGCATTATCATTAAAACCGCCGGACTTGTAGGCTACGCTCGGTATGCTTTGAAGTCATCTGATTCAAAGCTCCTTTCAGACAATAAGCGAACCTTCGGGTGTGGTATTCGGTCAGTTCTCTCCATGCCCCTTGTTCAAGAACTGACCTTTATTATTTTTATGATACAATCGTTAATATATAGTATAGATATTGAGGTATTGTGTAACGGTTAGCACATCTGTCTTTGACACAGAGAGTTTGGGTTCAAATCCCGATACCTCAACCATAAAGAACACAACGGACAAGGCTTTGGCGTATGATTACCTGATAAGATAGGGAGATCAAGTCGTTATTACCTATAATTGATAGTGAAACAAGACGGTGGGATGCGTGTGGTTAGTGTTCTTACTATATTTATCCGGAGGTATAAAAGATGCCTAATTCCTTGAATACTCGTGTATTGATTCATATGATGAAACACGGCAAGATCACTTCTAAAGAAGCATTTAAGTTGTACGGAAACACCCGATTATCTTCAAGTATCTTTGAATTGAGATCTCAAGGGTATCCGATAGAAACAACTATGGTAGAAGGCTATAATAGATATAATCAGCCTACGAAGTATGCAGTTTATAGTTTACCTAAAAATTGGAAATCAAGATTTAATAGAGCGAACGGGAATTCTCGGTAACTTGTTTCCGAGATGAAAGTCCGTAAATGAACTATATGTATTGCTAAAACTTCACTAATTATTGATACTATAGGATAAATCTGTTATACTATCTGTATGAAACAAAAATACATACATGGAAGAACTTGCGTTTATAGCATAAACTATCATATTATTTGGTGTGTCAAGTATCGAAGAAAAGCACTCACATCCCAGATTAGTGATAGATTATATGAACTTCTCAAATCTATTGGTGATGAGAAGGGATTTGAAGTTGTGAAATGTCAAGTGGGGGAGAATGACCATATCCATTGTTTTGTGTCGGCTCCACCAAAGATTTCAGTAACTCAAATCGTTAAATATCTTAAAGGTATTAGTGGAAACATTCTCCTCAAAGAGTTTCCTGAAATTAGACACTATTTATGGAAAGGTCATCTGTGGAGTGGTTCTTACTTCTGCGAAACTATCGGTTCAACTTCCGAAGAAAATATACTGAAATACATAGAAAGGCAAAAGACCTGTCAGATATGAACAAAGCGATCAAGTACAGATTATATCCAACTTTCGAGCAGAAAGTTGTATTTGTCAAAACTTTCGGTTGCTGTCGAAAGGTCTATAATTTGATGCTTGAAGATAAGATTGCATCATACCAGAATAGTAAGATTTTTGGTAATCAGACACCTGCTATGTATAAAACAACATATCCGTTTCTTAAAGATGTAGACAGCCTTGCACTTGCTAATGTTCAGTTAAATTTGCAAAGTGCCATGAGAAATTGTTTTGATAAGAAACGCAAAAAGAAAAACGGTTTCCCTAAATTCAAATCATCGAAGCATAGTCGCAAATCCTATACCACCAATAATCAAAATGGTACTATTGCAATAATTGATAATAGGTATATCAAACTTCCCAAAATTGGAAAAGTCAAAGCGGTGATCCATAGAGTACCTGAATTAGACTGGGTAATTAAGTCTGCCACTATATCGCAGGATAGTGATGGAAAATTCTATGCATCTATTTTGTTTGAGTTCGATAAGACAATCACTAAAGTTCTTATATCTAACAATGCTATTGGGTTGGATTATGCTTCTGATGGATTATATGTTGATAATAGTGGAAATGTTGGTTCTAATCATAAGTTCTATAGGGAAAGTCACAAAAAACTTGCAAAAGAGCAAAGACGGTTGTCCAGAAAAGTAGGTTCTAAAAAGAACTCGGTGAAATCTAATAATTATCTAAAGCAACTCCGCAAGGTAAATAAGATACATAAGCATATCGCAAATCAGCGTTTAGATAATCTTCACAAGAGGTCTACTGCGATAGCCAAGCAGTATGATGTTGTTTGTGTTGAAAGTCTGAATATGCGATCTATGTCAAATAGTGGTTTTGGTAACGGAAAAGCCACTATGGACAATGGTTATGGTATGTTCCTCAATATGCTTGAATACAAATTGGCAGAAAGAGGAAAATACTTTGTCAAGGTGGATAAGTGGTTTCCAAGTAGTCAACTATGTCATTGTTGTGGAACTTTGCACAAGGAAATGAAAGACTTGACTATCCGGACATTACAATGTGATTGTGGTATAACAATTAGCCGTGATCTAAATGCGGCTATAAATATCAGAAATGAAGGGTTGCGGATACTGAATTCTACATAATCTCAACCTTATGGTAGGGTTGGAGCAACCCGAACCTAACGCCTGTGGACATTGTGTAAGACATCTGATTAGTCATTCGGTAGACTTGCAGATGCAGTAGTGGAAGAAGCAGGAAGCACGGCAACTTGTTGGCGTGTAGTTCACGGCATTGGGGTTATCATGCAGGGAAGAAAAGTAATCAGATCTGAATGGAAGATCTTTGAAAAACACGGTTTGGATTCAAGGGATTGGCTGGTACAGAAAGCTACTCCCCAGTACCTTCAAATAGTTAATAGGACTACTGGGGAAGAAACCAAACTTATTATTAATGAGGATTGATATGGAAATCAAAGAAGTCAATGCAGAGGTTCTTAAAAAGATAATCACCTGCAAAGAGGGCGAATTTATTTTTGCTACTTATGACGCTACAAAGGATCCTGAAATAACTTCTGATGAGATCCAAGAGGTTATAAGTTACTGTCAGGATAACGGTTGCCAGTGCTTATTCTTACCGGAAGCTAATGATCAGGTGGCGGTTGCTTTGCAGGACTTTGACGCAGATGCTTTAAGGCGATTGGAACAGATAGTCCACGAAGCCTTGCTGAAAAAGTCAAAAATAATACTAACATCATAGGGGTGATAACTATGGAGAATTTTACAGAGGATAGAACAATGTTTACCAAGATTGAGATATGCAACGCTTTGAGTAAACAGTTCTGCAAGAATTGTAGTTCACCTTGTAGTATCTGTAAGATTAAAGAGGCTATTGTAGTCATATCGAGAATGGAAAAGGAGAATCAAGCTGATGAGTGAATACGGTTGTGGTGTTTCGTTAGTTCGAGCATTTAACTATGACAAAGAGCGTTTGCTTAAAGCGCTTGACGGTAAGTTGATGTGTGGGGAAACAGAAGATGGTTTTGAATATTGCGATGCTCCGGAAGAAGAATGTCGAGCGTTTATAATCTCTGTATTCGATAATGCGGTGTATCATGCTTTGCAAGGTTATCAAAGTGGTAGGGTTATGGAGAAAGTAATGAACTCAAATGGTCTTAACTCTACAGATAATCAGATATTCAAAGATTATCTACACTATAAAACCGAAGATGATTTAGAACAGTTTAACGGAGAACAGTACAATTACGGAGATCCTGAAAATTCAGATGAAGATTTATAATCGTATATGATTACAGCCGTTCAAAATCAAGACATTTATATCATTAGGTTCCAATATGATCCTGAAATAGTTAAGCTAATCAAGAATGTTCCGGGCAGACTGTATGTGCCTGAACAAAAATACTGGACTATTCCATTAGCTCGATTAGGGTTTCTTATCTCTCAATTTAAGGGAACGCCCTATGAGAACTTGTTGCAGATATATTCAGCAGAAGATATAAATGAAAATGCTACACTGGATTCTACCCATCAGATACCTGATGTTGATTTAACTAATGTTCCTCTATATGTAGAGAATGGTAGTCATTTATTCCAGCATCAGTTGGACTTTATGAAGTTTGCTATTGATAGACAACATAACGGTCTTTATAGCGGTTTTATATTGGCAGATGAGATGGGATTGGGAAAAACGACTGAAGCTATGAATTTAGCTTTGTATAACAAGAAGTTTAATAAAATTAAACATTGTCTTATTGTTGCTTGTGTGAACTCCGCTAAATATAGCTGGGTAACAGATATAGAGAAGCATACTAACGGTGAGTACCACCCCTATTTGCTGGGATCCCGATTAAAGCGAGATGGTACAGTTAAAGAGGGTGGTAGTGCTGATAAACTTAAAGATTTGATGTGCGGTCATATGTACGGTAAAAAGGAATGTGATCCTTTACCATTCTTTTTAGTTATAAATATAGAAGCATTTCACTATAAGCAGGATAGACACTATGTAATCCGGGAACGCCTGACCACGCTTATCAATAAAGGCTATATTGGTATGGTAATCTGCGATGAATGTCACCGGGGAATTTCGGCTACCTCCAAACAGGGGAGGCAGATACTTAAACTTAAAAAAGACACAACTGGTGTAAGAGTTGAGTGGTTGCCTATGACTGGAACGCCAATCGTCAACAAGCCCACAGATGTGTTTGTGCCGCTGAAATTAGTCGATGGGCATACATATAATAATTACAATACATGGTGTCAAAACTTTTGTGTCTACGGTGGGTTTGGAAACCATGACATCATTACATATAAAAATATCCCTCAACTTAAAGAGATGTTGCAGGGCAACATGCTACGGCGGCTAAAATCCGAAGCACTGGATCTGCCGCCTAAAATTCATACAGTAGAGTATGTAGAAAATACTGATTACCAAGCTAAATTATACGCAAGCGTGTTAGCAGATACTTTATCTCACAGATCCGAGATTTTATCATCGTTGAACCCTATGACAAAGTTATTAAGGCTT